>Ga0105356_10003925_pt1 | contig 14496 bp, 11 predicted proteins | sample GOMGulsemesocosm_3_FD_83502 | JGI IMG/M metagenome (GOLD analysis project Ga0105356, IMG submission 83502) | Methane-oxidizing microbial communities from mesocosms in the Gulf of Mexico - GOM9D Gulf of Mexico | ecosystem: Environmental > Aquatic > Marine > Cold seeps | place: Gulf of Mexico...
GCAAAATAATTAAGGTACATGGCGTCCGTAGTTGAGTGGCATAATTACTGGTAACAATTTACTGAGCATAGTGACTCTGTGTAAATGCTACCCAGTGTCAATGTCACCCAGTGTAAATGTTGCGCAGGCCCATTACCATAACACGGCTGTGGCGGGGCATTTCCCGGGCGGCTTATCATACCGATGCTAGCCGCGTGCAGCGAATACGAAGGAGTGATGTTGTGAACCGTGAGGCAATAAAGCGTTATCTGCGTAGCAAACCCGAAGCCTGGGAGGACATGCCCTTTGGCGAGGGCGTGCTAGTGAGCAAGATTGACAAAAAAATGTTTGCGCTGCTGAGTATTAACGAGACAGTAAGCTTTGTTAATCTCAAATGTGATCCGGATCAGGCCTTTATTCTGAGGGATATTTTCCCAGCAGTTAAACCTGCTTATCATATGAATAAAAAGCACTGGAATAGTGTGTATCTGGATGGTTCGGTGCCGCGTGGCGAGATCGAGCGCATGATCGACCACTCCTACAGCCTAGTGCTACTGTCGTTGACAAAAAAACGGCGCACCGCACTTGAAATTATTCACGGTCCCGAGCGATTATATGGGATTAGCGGCGCGGGTTGATACAGTAATCCCAGGGGAACAGTGAGTGAGCGAACTGCACAGGCATTATTGGGAAAACGGTTACGCGATACTGCGCAACTTCTATAGCGAGCAACAGCTACAGCCATTGCAGGGGGTGTTGCAAGACTTCCACCAACAGTGGCTAGTTGATAATAGTGATAGTTATCATAAGTATGCGATCAATAGCGCTTCTATTACCCACGTTAATGGTCTCGCACCCGCGCAGCGCGCGCAGTTATTTAGTTTTATTGGCAGCCACAAGCTGAACGATACGTTGCTGCAGATACTGCCCGGCGAGCCGGCCTTTATGAATACCCAGTTGTTTTTCGACCCCTTTAACGCGCAGCAAAAAAACTACTGGCACCGGGACATTCAGTTCAACCCCATTGCGATTGAAAAGCAGCAGGCCATGTTGCGCAGCAGCAACGTTATTCACTTTCGCATAGCATTAAAACCAGAGCGCGGGCTGGAGCTGGTGCCCGGTACCCACCTGCGCTGGGATACACCGGAAGAATACGCGGTGCGAACCGAGGCCCAAGGTGCTAGCGTCAGCGACGACTTGGCCCAGGGCCAGACCATAGCGCTGGCGGCGGGCGACCTGTTGATCTTTTCCGCCAATATGATTCATCGCGGCCTGTACGGCCTGGACCGCCTTGCTTTCGATTGTATATTCTGCGACGCCAATCCCGAATTGGTGGCCTTCGCTGACAGTGACTGTCTGCCGGACGCGGCGCAATTGGCAGCGCTCGAAAATCCGCTGGCCTTTACTAACAGCATCGAGTTAAAGCGTTCGCAGGATTAAGCTATCGCAGCTAAGAGCTAATAGATCGCACTAAAACGGAGTAAATATGTCAGAAATTAAGTTTTCCAACGCTGAGAAAGACGTTATTGTTAGAAAGATAAAGCTCTATTTCACGGAGGAGCTGGATCAGGATATCGGCCAGTTTGATGCCGGGTTTTTACTCGACTTTTTTGCCGAAGAAATTGGTGGCTACTTTTACAACCGTGGCCTATATGATGCCCAGTCTATTTTGGAAGAGCGTTTAGATTCGTTTAAAGAGGCTATTTACGAGATCGAGAAGCCTGCTCAAGCCCTACGTTAGCCAGCCATTGCCAGCACTTATTGCGAGTCGCTTGGCAGTTAACATGTAGATGCGCTAGCACTTCGGGTAGTTTGCTCGCTAAAAGAGTAACAAAAATCCCCGACCTGCCGCTAAGGTAGGATAGAATAGTTGTAAACTAGGTCACAGTAGACGTTTGTAATACACCATGGAAACTCGGCAAAACAGTCTATTGTCGGCGAGAAAACAAACAGGTTGAAATGTGGAAGATCAGGACGCCCTAATACCCGTAGAGCCTGCACCGTTGCCGTGTCCCGTCGGTGAGCGCAGCTGCGCCGTTATCGACTTGGCCGCCCAGCTGCGCTTGGAGCTCGCCAGTTTGGCCGAGCAGGCGCGCACCGATCCATTGACTGGGCTTTACAACTTTCGCCATTTCCGTGTGAGTTTGGAGCAGGAGATGGAGCGCAGTCTTCGCACAGAGCAGCCCACGGCACTGATCATGGTGGATCTGGATCATTTTAAGCGGGTTAACGACGAGTGGGGTCACGAGGTCGGGAACTTGGCGTTGATCGCCACCGCCAAGGCGCTGCAAGAGGCGACCCGGGGTTTGGATATTCTGTGCCGCTACGGCGGTGAGGAATTTGCGCTGATCTTACCGGCGACAGAATTACTATTAGCACTGCAGGTCGCCGAGCGTATTCGGGCCGCTATTGAAAGCAGCCAAGTGTTGGTAGAACAACAGCACATTGCTTTAACCGCAAGTTTGGGCGTCGATATTTATACCCATCGCCAGGTCGACAGCCCCGAGCAGTTTGTCGCCCGCACCGATGAATTGTTGTACCAAGCCAAGCAGACTGGTCGCAATCGGGTCTGCCATGGCATGGCCGAAGAGCGCAAGTCGCCCTTCGCGGTCAGTATTGAGGAGCGCGCCCTGTTGTCGGGGTTTTTCGGCGAGGCCGAGGGCTGAAACCGTGATTCGCCGCCGCTAATCAAGCCTACTGGCGGCCATTATGCAGCAATTAGTCGTTAGTCGGTCGTCAGCAGGACTTTTGTACCCATTCAAGGCCCGCCGCCGCGCAATGCGAACGGCTATCTATGCTGTTCTTGCAAAAAGCCAATTCCAACCCTAACCGCCGTCAGTATTGGGCTGTGCAAAGTATAGCACTACTATATACTGCCCTATTTTCTCCGCACTAAGGAACAGTCATGCGTTTACCCGTTATTGTCGGCATGGGGGGTGTTAATGCCGCCGGTCGCAGTTCTGACTTTCAGAGCTACCGCCGTATGGTTATCGAATTATTACCCGCCGCCGAGCGCCAGCGCACTTTAGTAGGGTTGGCGGTGATGATGGGGCTGGTCAGCGCCAATGAGGATGGCACTTACACCGTCGGCGATGAGGCCCTCAGCGCAGAGCAGGTGGCCACTCGATTTAGCGAGCAAGTGCTGGCGGGCACCTTAGTACGCCGCGTAGAAACTAACCATTTCGATGTCGACGCGCTGCACTGGCACAGCAACGGTAGCCTGACTGCCGATGCTGAGAATCCACTAACGTTTTTACTGGCCAGTAATCAACTGCCCAGCCCGGTCCCCGACAACTGGACGGTTGAGCCGGCGGCAGACAAACAGCTTAAAGTGACTGTCAGCGGCGAACTCACCGTTAAATTTGACGGCCTACGCGACTTTCCGGTTAAAGCGGCGGGGCAGCTACCCAGCGGTTTCGACATTAGCGTGTTATACAAGTCGCGCTTTCAGCCCCGGGGCCTGCAGATGGCATTGTTCGGTGCCACCGACGCGCTGCGTTCCATGGGTATTGAGTGGAGCGAAGTAATGGAACATATCCAGCCGGATCAGGTTGGGGTTTATTCCAGCAGCGGTTTTGGGCAGATGGATGCCAATGCCTACGGCGGCATGATGCAGTCTCGGCTGCGCGGCGATCGGGTCACTACCAAAGCGCTGGCAATGGGGGTTAACTCCATGCCCACCGACTTTATCAACGCCTATGTACTGGGCAATGTTGGTATTGCCAGCAGCTCGGTAGCGGCCTGTGCCACGTTTTTGTCCAACTTGCGCCATGCGGTGTCGGACTTGCAGGCTGGCAAAGTGCGGGTGGCAATGGTGGGCAACGCCGAGGCACCGATAGGGCCGGAGCTGATGGATGGCTTTGGCACTATGGGCGCGCTGGCTACCGAAGACAATATGCGCAAGCTATACGGTGTTGAGGACGTCGACCACCGACGAGCCAGCCGTCCCTTTGGCGAAAACTGTGGTTTTACCATTGGCGAGTCTAGCCAGTACTTTATTTTGATGGACGACGAGTTGGCGCTAGAGTTGGGTGCCCCCTGTTTGGGAGCGGTCAGCGACGTTTTTGTCGACGCCGACGGTGTTAAGAAGTCAATTACCGCCCCGGGCCCGGGTAATTACATCACCATGGCCAAGGCGGCTGCGGCCACCGTGGCGGTGGCCGGAGAAGAGGCATTACGGGACAAAAGTTTTGTCCTAGCGCACGGCTCTAGTACCCCGCAAAACCGTGTTACTGAGTCGCAGATATTCGATCAAGTGGCTGCAGCCTTTGATATTGAGCAGTGGCCGGTGCTGGCGGTGAAGGCCTATGTGGGTCACTCTATCGCTCCGGCCAGTGGCGATCAGCTGGCAGTGGCTCTGGGGGCCTTTCAATACGGTTATCTGCCGGGTATTACCACCATCGACAAAGTTGCCGACGACGTGGTGCAGGACCGTCTTAAGATCGGGCCGCAGCATCAGCAACGCGAGCCTGAGTCACTGGAAGTGGCGATTCTCAACTCCAAGGGCTTTGGCGGCAATAACGCCTCGGCGGTGGTACTGTCGCCAAGTCGCACCGAGGCGATGTTGGAAAAACGCCACGGCAAGCAGATGATGAGCGATTATCGCCAGCGTAGAGAGCAGAGTTTGGCCACCGCCAACGCCTATTTCGAGGGCGCCGACCGGGGCAATTACGCTCCTATCTACCGCTTTGGCGAAAATATGATTGCCGATGGCGATATTACTATCGACCGCCAACAGTTAAAGATTGCCGGTATGGCCAACGCCATCGAACTGCCCCAGCAAAGCCCCTTTGATGACATGAAGGACTAGCCGGTATTGCGCATAGCAGCGGCGATGCCGGTGATAGTTACCAGCAGCGCCTTGGCCAGAGCGGGAGACTGGTGATCACCGGTGTCGCGATAGCGCTTTAGCAATTCTACCTGCAGCAGGTGCAGTGGATCGCTGTAGGGGTCTCGCAGCGCTAGGCTGCGGGCAATAGCGGCCTCGCTTTGCAACAGAGAATCTTGATTCTTGACGCGGTTGACTGAGTCAATCATCAACCCCAGCCGGCTGCGAAGTTCCACCCCGATGGACTGCAGCTGGTCGCTGACCAATACCTGGTCGTAGTAGGCCGACAGGTCGCTATCGGCCTTGGCTAAGACCATTTCTAACAAATTAATCTGGGCGGTAAAATAGGGCCAGTGGTGATACATGTCCCGCAGCAAGTCTAGTTCGCCGCCGTTGATCGCTTCATCAAAGGCGTGATCGGTACCCAGCCAGGCTGGAACCATTAAGCGTTTTTGCATCCAGGCGAATACCCAGGGAATGGCTCGCAGGTCGTCGACGCTGGGCACCGCGTTGGGGTCTGATGAACCGCGCCGGGCGGGCCGGCTACCCAGCGCCAACAGTGCCAACTCTTCCAGTGGCGTGCCCTGGTAAAAGTAGCGCACAAAATCAGTGTTTTCTTTGACCAGCGCCGAGTAGGACGTACAGGACTGGTTCGACAGCCGATCGAGAAAATCGCACCACACGGGTTTGGGTGTTGCCAGCGGCAGCAGTGACGCCTCGATGGTGGCACTGAGTATCAGGTCTAGATTTTGCACCGCCAAATCGACGGAACCGTATTTAAAGCGAATCATCTCGCCCTGCTCGGTCACTCGCATATGGCTGTTAACACTGCCCGGGGGTTGGGACAAAATAGCGTCTCTAGCGGGGCCGCCACCGCGGCCTACAGTGCCGCCACGGCCGTGGAACAGGGTGAAATCGACGCCGTAGCGCTGGCACAGTTCGACTATTTTTTCCTGGGCTCGGTACTGGGCCCAGGAGGCGGCAAGCTGACCGGCGTCTTTGGCAGAGTCGGAATACCCAATCATAATTTGTTGCTGATGATCTACAGAGTCCAGATAGCCCGGCACTTGGAACAGTGTTTCTAGGGTTTCCAGAGAACGATCTAGATCCGCCAGGGTTTCGAACAGCGGAACCACTGGCAGCGACAGATTCAGGCCGCTTTTTTGCAGCAGCACTTTGACTGCCAGTATATCGGAGGCGTAGCGTGCCATCGAAATAATATAACAGCCGATACCGTCCGCCTGTACCTCGCCGACCAGGCGTACACAGGCCAAAACTTCCGCCAGTCGCTCACTGCACTGCCAGCTGTGGGCCACCAGTGGCCGCGGATTGTTTAGTTCCGCTACTAAAAAGTCGCAGCGCTGTTGTTCTTGCCACTGGGCGTAGTCCCCAAGTTCGAGGTGGTTAGTGATCTCAGCTAGCAGTGCCTCGTGTTTGTCGGAGCTCTGACGAATATCCAGCTGCCCGAGGGTGAGGCCAAAACAGTCTAGTCTGATTAGTACATCCCGCAGCAGGCCGTTGGCGATAATGGCCATGCCAGACTCGCACAGGGAGTTGTAACACAGCCGCAGCGGTTGCTCTAACTCAGCGGGCTCAACCATCACGATAGCACTTTTCACAGCGCTGCCCTCGGCCCAGTCGCGAGTGGCGGCGAGCCGTGCCCGCAGTTGGCGAATCAAAGCGCGGTAGGGCTCTGGCGACTGCTCGCCAACCTCGGCCCGGAGCGCGGCGCTGGCCTTGCCCATGGACAATTGCGATAGCAATTCATCCATATCGCGAATGTACAAATCGGCTGCCATCCAGCGGGCCAGGCTTAATACTTCTCGGGTGACTGCGGCGGTGACATTAGGATTGCCGTCGCGATCGCCGCCCATCCAGGAGGCGAGGCGAATGTTGCAATGCCCCGGTGGTCTGGCACTGCCAGTTGCTTTTTCCAACAGCTGGTCGAAGCGACGCTGCACCAGGGGAATAGCTTGCCACAGCGAGTTTTCGATCACCGCAAAGCCCCACTTGGCTTCGTCTTGTGGCGTGGGTCGAGTCTGACGAATCTCGTCGGTATACCATATCTCGGTAATCAGCCGGCTCAGTTGCTGCCGCGGCGCGCTGTCGACATCACCGTTATTATTACTGTGCTGCAAAATTGCGGCGATACTGTCTAGCTTGTGGATTAAGGTGCGCCGGGATATCTCTGTGGGGTGGGCGGTGAGAACCAACTCGCACTGTATAGACTGCAGGGGTTCTAATAGAGCCGTAGCGTCGAGTTTATCGAACACGCTGGTGAGATGATCGGCACTGGGCTGCCCGGGCAACGGTAATGAGGCAATTTGCTCGGCGATATTAGCGAGGCTCAAAAACTGGGAAAAGGCCCGGCATACCGCCAATAATTCATCATCTGGCAGCGTATTGAGACGTGCCAATATCGGCGCGACATTGGCACCGCCGGCTGAGCTGACCAGAGAACGGCTATCTTTAGCCAATAGCCGTATGTCCTCTACCGTTTGTAAAAACGACGGCCCGTGTTCCCGGCTAAAGGCTTCGCCCAGCAGCTCGCCGAGATTGCGAATATGGTTTCTGAGGCGCTGATCGACAGCTGTGTTGTGCTGTTCCATAAAAACTCCCGGGGCGTATTTTTATTGGTGGCAGCTCGATACTGAGCAAACCGGTTTTGTTGCTGGCGCAGCGCCGTGCGCGCTCGCCAGCGGTGGTGTAAATGCGGCGGCGGCGATTGTAGCGCGGCGTCGGTCCATGCTTTAATGCCGGGCCACAGCTAACTGTGGCGAAAACTATAATTGAGGAGAGTGCTATGGAGCTTATCGCCGTTGTCAGCGGATTGATAGTATTGGAATACTTTATTTTGACCATGCTGGTGGGTAAGGCGAGGGCTAAATCCGGCATCGATGCACCGGCGATGACCGGCGATCCCGGCTTGGAAAGGGCGCTGCGAGTACAGCTCAATACCTTGGAGCAACTGGTTATTGTTCTACCGGGGCTGTGGTTGTTTGGCAGCTATATCAGTGCTACATGGGGTGCCGGCTTGGGCTTGGTCTTTATCATCGGCCGCGGTCTTTATGGCCAGGCTTATATGAGCGATCCCACCCGCCGCGGTACCGGATTTCTTATTGGCTTGCTAGCCACGGTGGTACTGCTGCTCGGTGGCATTTACGGCGCGGTCATCGCGGCGCTGTAACTCTGCCCAACTCGGCGAGCCCGCACCGGGCCGCCAAGCCCATGGCCGCGTTGCGCGCTGCCACGGGTTTTCGACCCCTTCGCAACTGAATAATCCGTCTCTTCCTCTCATGGTTTTATATTACTTCCATCAGTATTAAGTTGCTCGCATACGTGACCCAAAGCCGGCAATGAGGCTGATCAAAACACCGATAAACATTGCGATCATTGTTATGACTACACTGCCATCTGGAATATGAAGTGCTTGAACCAGCATTCTTTGATGCTCGCGCAGACTCGCCCATTTGTGAATTGAGGCTTCGGCAAAGTCGTCGGTGGCAAAAAGATCCACCAGATCGCGGCGGCTACGGTATTTGACGATCACAATACGATCCCAGTCGCTATTGGCCTGATCAACCCAGTTGCTGCCGTAGACAGGGTGAGAGCCGCGTTTAGCCATCAACGATATCATGATGCGGCTAAAGCGATCATAAGCTTGTTCTCCCGTACCACTGAATCCAGAAGCATCCGGATATTCGGCTGCATCGTGAAACTTGTAGAGATTTATCGTGTAAACGGGCATGCCGTCATCTTCGCTCAAGAATTGACGCAGAGCGGGCAAGTCATGTTTGGCGCCTGGCTTTTGTGTTTGAGCTGCTATCACGGCCATATAGTTATCTACGTCGGAAGGCGACAGGGTCTGCGCCCCCCATTGGTACCAACGCATAAATACAATGACTATTCCTATTGGGATCAAAACGCTAGCGGTCAGTAATTTGTATCTCATCATTAGAACTCCCTATGGCCACTTGCATTTTGCAAGCTGTCTAAAGTCTACAGCTTAGCGCTTGCATAATGCAAGTGCTAAGTTCATAGTGAGGCTATGACTATAACGATGACTCGCAACTCAAAACACTGCCGTTCGAACTGCCCGATCAATTTCGTTCTGGAAACATTTGGCGATAAGTGGACTTTGCTGATTGTTCGCGACCTTATGTTCAAAGGAAAAAGGACTTATAACGAGTTTCTTCAATCCGATGAAAAAATCTCGACCAATATCCTGGCGGACAGATTGAGAAAGCTAGAGGAACATGAAATCGTTACCAAGGTCGTTGCCTCGGAAAACCGCTCCAAATTAATCTACTCGCTAACCGCGAAAGGTAAAGATCTGCTTCCTATCATGCTTGAAATTACCACTTGGAGCGCTAAGCACGATACGGCCACTAACACCCCACATTCATTTATAGATGCTTTAGCGTCTTCAAAACAAGAGGTAACAGCAATGATATTAAGTGAATTGGAATAGATGGCTACGATCGAATGGCCGACACAGAGCTGCCCGAAAGGACGCCCAAATAGTGGCCTGGTATTATGGAACCTAGCTGCTAGCAAAAAATTGAGAAAATGACGATTATCGCAGCGTTGTGCAACGAGCACGATACAAGACAAAATGGAGTCGCAATGGCAGTACTAAAAATAATAGACTTCTCGCACGTAGCGTTGAATGTCACGGATATTGAGCGATCAACGAATTTCTATAAAAATATTATCGGGCTGAAAGGCATTTTCGAAGATGAGCTTCCAGATGGGATAGGTTTTTCCAGCGGATTTATTACGCCGGCTGGGGTAACTGTAGAGTTAATACAGATAATGGGTATGCCAATTCAGGCAAAAGAATACACAACCACTCTAGCATTTTCAGTAGACAGCTTAGAACAAGCTAAGGCCTCCCTATTGATGGAGGATATCGAAGTTAAGAATGAAATGGAGTTTTCGGGTGTAAAAATGTTGTTCATTAACGACCCTGACGGACACAATATCGAGATTTCACAGTTTCCCGGCGGGGTGTCTTGTGCCGCAAAAATGTACTAGCACTGCTGCTAAAGTGTTTAACATAGCGCACCCATTGCGTTAACCTAATCGCGACGCTTGTATGCCTCTGGCTAACACAATGAGCTTTGCAAATATTCCATTCGCCGAAGTGTCTGTAAAATTACTGGTTTTATGCCAAGAGGATTATTCAAGGAGAGTAGCTTGTCCTCCTCAATCAATGGCGGTGAAGCGATGGAAAAGACTATTGTACGCTCTTAACGAATGAGAAGTTAATAAGTGTAGCTTACTTGAAAGTTTGCTCAGGGCTTGAAAAACAGCAGAAAGTTAATTTGCCTAATACTGGCGTTATACAACAAAAGAAGAGCGTATTCGTGGACAACAAAAATATCCCGTTTCAAACTATTGATTGGAAAAACGTTCCTCGAACGGAGCACTTAGGCACTACAGGTAAAGCCTATTGGCAAACAATGCAGTTCGATGGACTGCGCCTAAGGTATGTAGAATACACTGAAAATTATCTAGCTGATCATTGGTGCGAAAAAGGACATATAGTTTATTGCCTAAAAGGTGAAGTTATCAATGAGTTAAAAGATGGAACACAGTCCATATTAAGGGAAGGGATGTCTTACATTGTTTCAGACGACCTCAGTTCTCATCGGTCGATAAGCAAAAAGGGCGTACATCTACTCATTATAGATGGGGATTTTTTGAGATTAAGGGAGTAACAAAACAATATTTCGGCTACAAACGCTCTTAGTATTGCAGATCAGGATGCGGCCAATATAACGGCTGACGCCCAATTGATGGAAGTGTCAGAGCTACTTACGATTCGTATTGCTGCGCTGCTTTGCTAGATCCTTGTCAACCACGATGATAGATTGCCGTGCTTCGATTACTTAGGGTAAAGTGGCTAAAAAAGCAATATGTAAGGAGTATCGATTTGAATGCGGTTCGTATTCTCAGGCAGTGTTTGTTTTTTGTTTCCATTCCTTTGTTTTTTGTTAATTTTTCACTGCCAGTTCAGTCGAAGGCCCTCGGCGCCAATGCTGTTGAGATAGGGGGCCTTTTTAGTCTCTTCACTTTTTCAATTCTGTTGATGCGGCCTGTTATCGGCGCAGGGATCGATCGTTTCGGGCGCAGGGCCTTTTTCTTGGCGGGCATGGTCTTTTATGCCTTCGCCTATATGGGCTATGCATTTTCACAGGGCATAGAAACAATGTATTTTGCCCGGTTCTTACAAGGCCTTGCCGCGTCGCTGCTGTTGATTACCGTTGATACAATGACAGCTGATTGGGTAGATGATGATGCCCGTGGCAAGGCGATGGGGGCAAACGTTGAAATCCAAACGAGGGCAAGCATAGTCGGAGCGACCATTGGCTTTTCGTTGGTCGCGTCAATGCCTCTACTGGCCTGGAAGCTCAGCTTTGGCGCTTTTGCCTTAATAGCTGTACTGGCCTTTTTCTATGCCCTGATTCGCCTGCCCGAGTCAAAACCGGTGCAGCTTAGTGCAGTCAGATCAAAATTGTACCTAACAGCCTCACTTAAGCGTCTACTGGTTTTACTTTTCTTTCTGGGATTGAGCAATGCGTTGATTCTACCCATATATCTTATCTACCTGCAGGACAACTTTACCGCTGATGTTCGAATGCTCTCCTGGGCATTTTTGCCCGCCGCTTTCGTCTTTATGGTATTGCCTTCTAGGCTAGGCGATTTGACCGACAAACGTGGCCCCGTAAACTTAATGGTGCTCGGTTTAGGTTTCACTGGAGTGTTGTATCTTATTATGCCCAGTGCCGGTGCATTCTGGCCCTTCGTACTAATTTACACGGTCTCGTCAATAGGTTGGGCTTTGGTCGAGCCGACCAGAAAGGCTATGGTTGCAGCGCAATCAACCTCCTCAACCCGGGCACGAACCTTTGCTGTAGCTGAAATGGCTTATGGTTTCGGAGCTACCATTGGCCCTTTGTTGGGGGGACTGTTGTACGATAGTGTGGGGCAGGACAGTCCTTATTATGTCAACGGTTTGTTGTTGCTTGTAATTGCGTTCGTTGCTAGAATTTTGTTGCGAAGATACAAAACCGAACAGCAGGCAGGGGACATGTTATAAATATTGATCTTCCCAATGCCGCGATAGAGCAAAAAAACGACAGATCTATTGCTGGGTTTTTATGTACCACACTTATTGTACTATCACTGAGTGCCTGCACCAGCCACCCTAATTGTGAGAAATCAGATGTTTTTGGGCACTGCAAACATTGGAAAGGGGTAGAAAACACCTGCGAAAACCCGGATTTTCTGGGTTTTTGTCCACGCTAAACATCTCTACCCCTACATGATTATCTGTGTTGCTCGCTCGTCTACCCAGTCCATTGGTGATCCCGACAGTAATAAGTGCGGTGCTAGTGGCTGGGGTTGGGGTAAAATGGGCTGTGTTAGGTGGTCTATACTCCTTCTGAATTGATCAGCCATAAAACGACAAATTACTTCTTTAAGCCTAAACTGCCACTTCTGGACGGGAACTCGCTATGATCCAAAAAAACATCCTCCTTAGAAGTGCTAGTACAGTTTTTTTGGTGTTATTCGTTTTCTTTTCAACTTCAATATTGGCTACCAGTGCATTAGCAAAAACCTATCGAATCGGGATGCTGGTAGATTACAGAAGTCCAGATTTCGCGCCGATGTTTGACCTGTTGGCACAGGAAATAAGAGCGGTAGTGGGTAACAGCGCCACTATTGAATTTCAGTTAGGCCAAATGAAGGTCAATAATTTCGATTTGGAATTAGCGGCTACGCACTACCAATCCCTGCTTGATGGTGATGTCGACATTATCCTAGCTTTCGGTCCCGTTACTAACGAAATAGTCAGTAAGCAAATTGAACATCTGAAACCCACGATTTTATTTGGCTCAGTGAATACCGATCTTATCAGTATCGATCCCAGCAAGAAGACCTCGGGTATTGATAATTTCACCTATGTAATCTTGCCCTCTTCCTATAAAAGAGACCTGCAGGCGTTTCAATCAATTTACCCCTTTAAACGGGTGGGTGTTGTCAGTGCCTACAGACCTTGGGTGTCTCAGGGTATGAAACAAACATTGGCAGAAACTTTCGCCGAACTAGGGGCTGATTATGAGATTATTAGCTATAAATCAATGTCGGAATTTTCGGAGAGTATAAAAGATGTTGATTCTGTCTATTTGGCAGAGGGCTTTGGCATTCCATATGACGAAGTCAAACAGATGGCGGAACTACTGACAGAAAGGAAAATGCCCTCATTCACTAGTACGCAAACACTGGACGTTGAGAACGGCTGGCTTGCGACCAATCAACCTGGTGCAAACTTTGAGAGATTGTTTCGACGCATGGCTATCAATGTTGAGGCGGTGATAAATGGTGAAAATCTTTCTCAACGCCCGGTGTATATAGAAACGAGCGATACCATTACGATGAATTACAATACCGCAGAAAAGATTGATCTGACTTTGCGATTTAGCCAAATCGGCACAATGAATGTCGTTGGTAGTTTCGACAACTTTTTGGTCGATCAGAGTTACACCGTATTAGAGGCTGTTGAGGCTGCCTTAAGCAATAACCTTTCCCTGCGTGCTAAGAAATTGGAAGTTGCATTGTCAGTGGAGGATTTAGCTTCTGCTAAAACGTCTTACTATCCCGATCTGTCGGCATCTCTAAGCGGCCGGCGCGTCGATAAAGACCTCGCAAGAGCGTCTGGGGGCAGTAATCCCGAACAATCCGTCTCGGCTTCGGTGCTCCTTTCACAGACGTTATATTCAGTAGATAGCAATGCAGCCATTGGCGCGCAAAAAAGCTTATTGAGTGCCCAGCAGGAAGCTTATGCCACATCGGTACTTGATACGATTTTGAGCGCGTCTCAGGCAAGCTTCAACCTATTGCGGTTAAAAAATGCGTTGCAATCGCAGTCTAAAAATCTCGACATTACCAAACGTAATCTGGCGGTAGCCAGGTTAAATTTTGAGGCGGGGCAATCAAGTAAAGCGGATATACTGCGTTTTCGCAGTGAATTCGCTAAGAACATGCAAAGTCTTATTGATGCTGCAAATACCTATGAGCAAGGGCAGCACTTACTCAATTCTATTCTTAATAACCCCATAGAGTATCGCATCGGTATCAAGGATATGCAGATAGTAAATGGACCCTTTGAGCCTAAAGGATTTAGTTATAAAAAGTTGAACGAAACCCTAGATGACCCTGTAGAACAAACATTATTCCAAAATTTTCTGATTGAAGAGGCGCTTAAAGTGAGGCCGGAGATCGCATCGCTAAACCATCGGCTGCAATCGATAGAGCGCGATATGGCCCAGTATGGGTGGCGGCGCTATATTCCCACTGTGAGTGCATCGGCTCAATTTAATCATGTTATAGACCGCGATGGGGTTGGTGTTCCCGATCCCAATTTTGCCGTGGATGACGATTATAGTGTGGGGCTCAGTTTCTCAATACCGCTATACAATCGTAATGTCGATAATGTGAACCTGCGTAAGGCGAAAGTAAAAAAGGAACAAGTCTTGCTGGAAATTGCCAGTCAAAGGCAAGATATCGAGATTGGTATTCGTGATGTGGTGCTCGATCTATCGGGTCGCATAGCCAATATCCACTTGTCTGAAGTTTCTGAAAAGGCAGCGCAGCAAAGCTTGGAAATTATTGAAGTATCC
>Ga0105356_10003931_pt1 | contig 14486 bp, 9 predicted proteins | sample GOMGulsemesocosm_3_FD_83502 | JGI IMG/M metagenome (GOLD analysis project Ga0105356, IMG submission 83502) | Methane-oxidizing microbial communities from mesocosms in the Gulf of Mexico - GOM9D Gulf of Mexico | ecosystem: Environmental > Aquatic > Marine > Cold seeps | place: Gulf of Mexico...
ACAAGCAGCGAATAGTGGTGGCCAGTTGAGTTCTGTTATTCAAAATAATCAGATTATTAAACTGCAAGCAGGCAGCTTTTTAGCCACTAAAGAAGATGTAGCAGGATTAATTATTGGCCATTCAGATGTAGGGATCTTGTATTTGTCGGATATCGCGACGGTCTCTCAACAAGCAGACATTGCCAATAATTATGTCTTCATAAAAACATCCAGTCAGCCTGATGCTAGCCCAGCAGTTACCATCGCCATCGCCAAACAGCCCGGCACTAATGCAGTAGAGATTACTAAAGCGATTAGCGAACGTTTAACTCTGCTTGAAAGCCGCCTAATACCCGATTCTGTACTCATCACTGAGAGCCGAAATTACGGTACCACCGCAGAAAGTAAATCCAATAAGCTAATGAGTAAGCTGCTATTTGCCACCTTCGCCGTAGTACTACTTGTTCTGGCCACCATGAGCTGGCGCGAAGCACTCATCGTTGGCAGCGCTATCTTCATTACCTTGGCCCTGACCCTGTTCGCCTCTTGGGCATGGGGCTTTACCCTGAATCGAATTTCTCTATTTGCCCTTATTTTCTCCATCGGCATATTGGTTGATGATGCCATCGTCGTGGTAGAAAGCATCCATCGCCACATGCACAGCGAAGACGGTAAAAAGACCCCGTTATTGAGCCTGATCCCTAAAGCCATCGATGAAGTCGGTAGCCCAACTATTTTGGCAACGTTTACAGTCATTGCCGCGTTGATGCCGATGGCCTTTGTCACAGGACTAATGGGGCCCTATATGAGCCCTATTCCGATCAATGCTTCAACAGGCATGCTGATCTCCTTACTGGTGGCCTTCATCGTTACTCCTTGGTTAGCGCTTAAACTATTAAGACATACTCCTGAAAACTCTCTTGTAACCTCAGCCTCTCTTGCAACAGCAAATAGCGCGATGGAAGATGATAAAAGCTATCAGTTTTTCCAGCGACTAATGCTGCCTTTTATCAGCGGTGAAAAAGCGCGCCGCAACCGCTGGGGCTTAATGCTCGCCACGCTACTATTAATTCTTGTGGCAGTGGCACTGCCTGTGTTCAAAATCGTAGTTATGAAGATGCTGCCGTTTGATAATAATCAGAATTACAAATCATTGTCGATATGCCAGAAGGCACTACCCTAGAGCAAACACTACGGGTATTAGATGAATTATCCGACCATGTAATGACCTTGCCACAAGTAAAAGATGTCGAGCTGTATGCTGGCAGCGCCGCCCCCATCAACTTTAATGGCTTAATACGCCAATATTACTTACGCCAAGCCCCTCATCATGGGGATTTACAAGTCAATTTAGTTGATAAATCTCAGCGCGATATACAAAGCCACGATATAGCTCTTAGCTTACGCGAACCGCTGCAGGCGATCGGCAAGCGCTTTGATGCCAATGTAAAAATTGTTGAAGTGCCTCCAGGGCCACCCGTAACCGCAGCAATCAGCGCCGAGGTATACGGCTTACGCTACCAGCAGCAATTGACTGCAGCGCAGCAATTAGCGGATGTTTTTCAGCAAGCAGACTCGGTTGTCGATATCGACACCTCCATCGACGCACCTCAACAACAATGGAACCTAGTGATTCAACGTAATCGCGCCATGTTATTGGGCCTAACCGAGCAAACCATCAATCAAGCCATCACCACCGCGACATCAGGTTGGGACGTGGGTTACCTGCACAGCGAGCAGCAAAAATACGCCCTACCCATGCGCTTACGCCTTAACTCAGATTACCGCGACCAGCTGCAACAGCTATTAGTATTGAAAGTGCGCAATCAACAAGGTGAGCTGATTGCCCTAAGTGAAGTTGTAAAACTTGAAAAAAGTCAGATAGAGCAAACGATATATCATAAGAATCAGCGCCCAGTGGTCTTTGTGACTGCCGATATGGCTGGGGATTTGGATAGCCCGCTGTATGGCTTATTTGATATTTCAGGGCGCCTTAATGAGACTCAAAGCAACTGGCAGCAAAAGTTCATCTCCGAACCAACCACCCCTGCCACAGCACAAGGAATAGAAATTAAATGGGACGGTGAGTGGCAAATAACCTACGAGACCTTCCGTGATATGGGTATTGCCTACGGCTTCGGCATGATACTGATCTACTTATTAGTGGTCGCTCAATTCCGCTCCTACAGCATTCCGTTGGTCGTTATGGCCCCTATTCCCCTGACCATCATCGGGGTGATGCCTGGGCATGTATTAATGGATGCTCAGTTTACAGCTACCTCCATGATCGGCATGATCGCCCTTGCGGGCATCATAGTGCGCAATTCGATTCTATTAGTCGATTTCATTAACCAGCAGCTGGCTGAAGGCCTAGCACTTGAGAAAGCAGTGATTCAAGCCGCTGCGGTACGCGCTAAGCCTATTATCTTAACCGGTGTAGCTGCTATGACAGGGGCATTCTTTATCTTAGACGACCCTATATTCAACGGTCTCGCCATTTCTTTAATCTTTGGCATTCTGGTTTCGACACTGATGACCTTAATACTAATCCCGCTATTATTTTTTGTGTTGAAAAGTCGCAAATTGAGCCAATCTGCGACTTAATTACAGTTCAATGATTTACTCTGTTTTGACTGTTTGCAGTATCTCAGTAGAATGATCCATATCCGGCTGAGATACTGCAAATAAACAGCAGCCCCCCTAAAACTTAACTACACTTACTAGTAGTTTATTTAGAAGCTAAATTATAATGGCTGTTGCTATCTTTAATAAAAAATCTTTGCCCATTGCTTGGCGTGTCGCCATGAGCATCGTTATTGCATCGATTATTATCAATGTAATATCTTCGAGTAGCCTTATCTACGTCAATTACAAAGAAGAAGAAAAGCAGTTCTTTCTACGGGTCGAAGAGATTCAAGCCAGCCACATGACCTCCCTCGCCAACGCTTTATGGCACTTTGATAACAAACAAATTACAGTTCAAGGCCAAGGGATTCAAAACCTCTATTTCATTGGCTACGTTAGAATCTCAAGTGACAACAATACCCTGTATGAAAGTGGTGTTATTTCTAACAACCCACAAGATGATCACTTTCTTATTCCTATAGAGCATAATAATCGCGCAATAGGTGAGCTCGAAGTCGGCTTTGCGCGCGATAAAATTTTAAAAGACATTATTCGTTCTGCCGAAAAAATGATCTACATGCAAATGATCGCGGGGCTATTATTAGCGCTATTATTATTCTGGCGCGTACACCGCATTATTACTCGTCACCTAATCGATTTAAATCGACAGCTAAGCGCAAAAAAAGAGACCAATGATCATAAGTTTTTATCCTTACATAGAGCCAACTATCACGACGAATTATCAGCTCTAGTCGACTCGTTCAATCAGCTCACCGAAGAAATAAATAACGAACTGCTCAATAAAGAAGAAGCCCAAGCAGCCCTTGCAGAAACCAATAATAAACTAGAACAGCGGGTTGAAGAGCGTACTGAAAATCTACAAGAAGCCATCGATGAATTGCATAATACTTTAGAAAATTTACGTAATACTCAAGGCCAGTTAATTGAATCAGAAAAACTGTCTTCTTTAGGTGGCATGGTAGCGGGTGTTGCCCACGAGATTAATACTCCCATTGGGCTTTGCATTACTACCCACTCATTTATCAAAGATCTATTTAAAGACATGCATAAACGTTTTGAAGACGGCAGCATTTCTAAAAGCAACTTCACCGACTTTATGCATAGCATGGAAGAAAGCGTTGATATTTTAAGTAAGAATTTAGAGCGCGCAGCAAAATTAGTTAAAAGCTTTAAGCACGTATCGGAAGATCAGGCTGGAGAAGCACTGCGCAAATTTAATCTCGATGAATATTTACACGAGATTCTATCAACACTTAACCCTAAGCTAAAAACAACTCGACATAGCGTTAGAATTGTTTGCCCCAACGACATAGATCTTGAAGGCTTTCCAGGGGCTCTTAGCCAAATAATTACTAACCTGGTGATGAATTCATTACTGCATGGTTTTGAAGGTATTGAACAAGGCCACATAACCATAGAAGCAGAGCAGCAAGCCAATAAGGTTATCATTCTCTATAGTGATGATGGTATTGGTTTAAATAAAGAATCTCAAAACAAGATATTTGAGCCCTTCTATACCACTAAGCGCGGCTATGGCGGTACGGGGCTGGGAATGCATTTGGTTTATAACTTAGTCAATCAAACACTGCAAGGCAGCATACAGCTACAACAAGCCTCACAAGGCTGTGCTTTTATGATTACCATACCGAGTAAAATTGAAGAGGCTGCGATATCTATAAATACTTAACATTCCCCGATATCACTCGTTTTAAACTAACTAACAAATTCAAAACAAAAAAAAGCCTCACTCTGATAGATAAACACTTCAGAGTGAGGCTTTTTTGTATGCAGCTGTTTATATAAGCTTTTATATAACGTTTAGCTTATGCCAGCTTGTCATCTGCAACAAAATACTTAGGATCTTCCAATACATTCACATCACAAAGATCACCAGCATTCTTCAATAGCAGGCGACATTCAGCACTCAAATGACGCAGGTGAAGTTCTTTACCTTCAGCAATATAACGTACCGCTAATGAGTCAATTGCTTCAATAGCAGAGTGATCGGCAACACGGCTATTTTTAAACTCAATAATAACTTTATCTGGGTCAGTTTTAGGATCAAACAAGTCTTTGAAGTTGGCAACCGAACCGAAGAATAATGGACCTTGAATCTCATAGATCTTAGTACCGTCTTCGTCAGTCTTTTCGATAGCAAAGATGTGTTTTGCATGTTCCCAAGCAAAGCTTAGTGCCGCGACGATAACACCGACAACAACGGCAACCGCAAGGTCAGTTACTACGGTAACGCCAGAAACCAATACAATAATAAAAGCATCACGCTTTGGAATAGAACGCATCATACGGAAGCTCGACCATTCGAACGTACCGATAACGACCATAAACATCACACCCGTTAAGGCGGCAATTGGAATTTGCTCGATTAATGGCGAGGCAAACAAGATGAAGCTCAATAGGAATAATGCAGCTGCAATACCGGATAAACGACCACGACCACCTGAGTTTACGTTGATCATAGACTGACCAATCATGGCGCAACCACCCATGCCGCCGAAGAAGCCTGTGGCAACGTTCGCTGTACCCTGAGCAACACATTCTTTATTACCTTGGCCACGGGTATCGGTCATTTCATCGATAACGGTGATCGTTAATAAAGATTCGATCAAACCAATAGCCGCTAGAATTACCGCGAAAGGCAGAATGAATAATAGAGTATCCATAGTCAGCGGAACATTTGGCGCGGCAAATTCTGGTAAGCCACCGGCAATGCTGGCTAGATCGCCAACCGTTTTAGTATTTAGATCTAGACCAATAACGATTAAGCTAACCACAAGAATACCGGCTAATGCAGAAGGAATTGCTTTCGTTACTTTTGGCAAGAAGTGCGTAATGAACATAGTCGCGGCAATCATACCAATCATGATGTATAGCTCGTTACCGACTAACCAAGTGCCTTCAGTCCAACCCCATTTACCACCCGGAGTACTTTCTTGTAGCTGTGGAATCTGCGCGAGGAAGATCACAATGGCCAAGCCATTCACAAAGCCCAACATCACTGGATAAGGTACGATGCGAATGAATTTACCCAGCTTCAATGCACCCGCACCAATTTGAATAATACCCATCAAGACCACGGTAGCGAACAAGTATTGCGGCCCCATGCCAGCACCAAAATCACGCTCTGCTTGAGCAACCAAGGCAACCATAACAACGGCCAAAGCACCGGTAGCACCAGAGATCATGCCAGGGCGACCGCCCATAATGGCGGTAATTAGACCGACCATAAAAGCAGCGTAAAGACCGGTTAATGGGTGAACGCCGGCAACAAATGCAAACGCTACGGCTTCAGGAACCAAGGCAAGCGCCACGGTTAAGCCGGATAAAGTATCGTTTTTCACATTTGGTGAGAACGTTTTGATGAAATCTTGGAACATGCGCGTCCAACCCCTAAATTTTTGAAGCGCGCATAATAACAGGATGACTGTCTTTTTTCAGGATTGATTTAACTTTACAAAAGTAATGAACAGTCCTGACACCTACCCTATTGCTGAGACCAAGGGCTATTGGTCACTTCAAAGCGAGTAGCGATATACAATTCTTCTACTTTGGTGCGCGCCCATGGGGTTTTACGCAGAAACTTGAGGCTAGATTTAATGCTTGGATCTTCTTTAAAGCAGCGTATATCAATCTGCTTCGCCAGCTTAGGATAGCCATAAAACTCGACTAACTTGGTCACTATGCTTTCAAGTGTCAGGCCATGCAGGGGGTTATTTTTTTGGGTCATATCAAATTCCACGTATTTTTATGCAGTTTAACAGCCGCTAAGCCGCTACAATAGCCCCTTAATTTCAAAGCCGTGTATTTTTATGTCTTATAAGCACTATTTAGTGATTGCCCTTTTCTCAACGCTGATGAGCAATCTAGCCTGGTCTTCAAATTATTTGAAAGAAAAAGAAGAGATGCCTCAAGCGATCATTGGTATATCGACTTACCTTGGTCACATGACAAATGGAGCAGATAGTTCGGCCTTTTATGGCGGCGCTAGCTTATATGCGTTTGTCTTTAATGGTGCAATTGAAGCGCGATCAAATAAGGATGGCTTTGATAATGACAATCAGATCCAACTGTATATGGGGATTGGCTTAGGTCGTTTTTTGCAGATTCAACGTGGAGTGGACCACACGACGACCAATCGCATTCGCATAGTGTCAGAAATTGCTTTTGATGAATGGGTCGATACCCGCAACCATTTTACCTTGCAAGGTTTCGCCGAGAAGATTGATACTTCTTTAGAACACGATACTCGTTATGGTATTGCGCTAGGATATACGTTTTAGGCTATATGTTTAGGCTATAGAAGTAGAAAACTATGAATACCAAATCTCGTGATCCGCTAAGATACATCGCCAGTTATGCTCCGGAGTTAAAAGCTCAGGTGCAGGCGATGATCGATAAGCAGTCTTTAGGTAAGTACCTAGAAAAGAAATATTCTGCCGCGCATAATATTACCAGCGATAAGTCGTTGCGTGATTTCGTTATGGATTTGAAAAACCAGTACATGCGAAAATCAGCACCATTAAGCAAAATTGCTTTCGATGGCAAGATCCATGTGGTGAACAATGCCTTGGGTCTACACTCGTATGTTTCTCGAGTACAAGGTGGCAAGTTAAAAAGCAATAACGAGATTCGCATTGGTTCGGTATTTAAAAAAGCACCGGAAGCTTTTTTACGCATGATCGTCGTACACGAGCTCGCCCATCTAAAAGAGAAAGACCATAACAAGGCTTTCTACCAACTCTGCCAACATATGCTACCGGATTATCACCAGCTCGAATTCGACATGCGATTGTATTTGGCTCAGCTTGAGATTGGGCCAAGCTAGAAGACTATTTTCATACTTATAAACGCCGTGGCGCTTGAGCAATTAGGAATCAGCTTGCAGATCGCCATTGGGTATTTCGTTTTACGGCACGTCGTGAATACGGTCCCTGTAGACTCGAAGACCCCATCCCTGGGGTCTAACGGCCGACAACGAAACACCCAATGCCGATCCGCTGATTCTAAGCACCTACTCAGATTATATATTTCTAACTAATAAGTAGATGACGGCTTATAGGTCAATTCTAAGCCGTCATCTAATAAAATTTGTTATCGACTGAAAGCAAACCATATGTATTCGAAGTGATGTATTAGGTTGTTCGTTCGACGCCCGTCCCATAGCAGGGATGCTATGGTCGAGCCTACAGGGAGAGCGAAGCGACGTATTCACGGCGTGGCAAAGAAGGAATTACCTAATGCAGAGCCTACTAAAACTTAGAATTACGGCGTTTAAACCAACGAAACCAATTAAACCTGCTCAGCAACCAACTGGCGCTTCTGCAAAAACTGTCCCAGCAACATATAAAACGAAGGTAATACCAGCAAGCAAACAAAGGTGGTGAATAAAATTCCAAAACCTAAGGATACCGCCATTGGAGTAATAAACTGTGCTTGGCGTGAGGTTTCAAAAACCATCGGTGCCAAACCACCAAAAGTGGTTAGCGTGGTTAAAATAATCGGTCGAAAACGGCGTACTCCCGCTTCAGTGATAGCGTCCACAACACTTAAACCCTCGGCGACTTTCTTATTGGCATAATCGACCAAGATCAAACTATCATTCACCACCACCCCCGCGAGGGCGACAATCCCCATGATGCTCATCACCGATAAATCTTCGCCCAAAATTAAATGCCCAAGAACGGCACCCACTGCACCAAAGGGAATAATCGCCATCACCAACATTGGCTGCGCATAACTCTTAAACGGGATCGCCAATAACGAATAAATTAATAATAATGAGAGTGCACCATAAACCATTAAACTATTCACCGTTTCACTGGTATCTGCTTGGCGACCACGAAAATCGATATGTATATCTGGGTAAACTTCACGCAACTGCGGAAAAATATCCTCGCGCAAAACAGACATCACAGCAGGAATCATTTTTCTCGGTTCTACTTCTGCAGTAATCGTAATAATCCGATTGCCATCGCGGCGACGAATTTGCGAAGGAGAAAGTTCTTTATGGAAATCTGCAATATCCGCTAAAGGCACATAACCACCTGCGGGGGTTTGAATTAATAACGACTCAACATCAGAGGCAAACATGCGCTCCTCAAATGGTAACCGTACCAGCGTTGTCACCTCACTGGTATCTCGCTGTTGGCGCAACGCCCGCGCGCCATATAAAGCACTGCGCACCTGGCTAGAAACACTGGTCGCATCCAAACCTAAACTTCGGCCGGCAGCATTTAGTTCAATCTCCCACTGCGGTTTGCCATCGGTAAAACTACTGGCCAGATCGACTACCCCCGATAAGGTCGCGAGCTCCGCCATTAACTTTTCACTTAGCGCTAAGGAATCATCATTATTAGAACCGCGCAATTCAATGGTTAAACCTGCACCACCCGAAGGGCCGCCCCCACGTTCTGCATCAAACGTTAAACTGCGTATTCCCGGAATTTCACCAATCGCTTCGCGCCAAAGACCCACCACTTCATTGGCATTAACCGGCCGCACTTCGGTTGGCACTAAGCGCGCTTCAATTTCAATACTCGAATCACTGATATCCCCCGCCACACTAATCACCAAAGGTGTGCCTTCGGCTTCAATAGGGTCGGTGACTTCGCGTAATTTTAATTCTAAATACTGACGTACTTTTTTCGCTTCGCTAAAAGGTGCATTGGCAGCCAGTTCAACTTTCGCCACCACAAACTCACCTTCTAAGCGTGGGAACATACTGAAACCCATGCGTCCGCTTATCGGATAAGATAAAACAACAATGGCGATAACCAAGGCGATAACCAATACCATGCTAGGCGCTTGCAAGCATTTTTTGAGTAACGGTTTATAAGTATTCTGAATAAAATTATGTAATCTTTTATCGGCAGGTTTTTGAATCGAATTCATAACCCGAGCGATACGCCCTTCCGATTTTTTTTCTAATCTCGCCAAGTGAGCGGGTAAAATAAAGAGTGCTTCTAACCAAGAGATAATAAAACAACAAATAACCACCGAAGGAATGGCTAAAAATAACTTACCCATCATATTCGGCAACGCTAATAAAGGTAAAAAAGCCACGATATTAGTGAGGATCGCAAATGCTAATGGCACCGAAACTTCTCGCGCGCCAATAATCGCCGCATCAATAAAGGGAATCCCCTTTTGCATATGCTCGTAAATATTTTCCCCGGCAATAATGGCATCATCGACCACGATCCCTAGCGCGATAATAAAGGCGAACATAGAGATCATATTAATGGTGACATCAAATAGCGGCAATAAGATTAAAGCCCCCAAGAAGGCCGTCGGAATGCCCATAGTGACCCAGAATGCCAAGCGATATTCCAAGAAAATACTTAATAAAATCAGTACTAAAATTAGACCTATACCGGCATTTTTTAATAATAAACCGACCCGTTGCTGATACGTTTCACCATCATCATCGGTCACTATGATTTCAATACCGGGGGGAAGTTGGTCACGGATCAGATCCAACTTTTCATACATGGCCGCCACAACTGTGGTTGGGGTTTGATCTTCAGCTCGATAAATTTTTAGACTGATCGCTGGCTTACCGTTATAAGTGACCGAACGATTAGAATCTGAAAATCCTTCTTTGATATCCGCCACGTCGGATAGCTGTAACAAAATCCCTGAAGCATCGTGGCGTAAGACGATATCTTCGTATTCATCAGCCCAATAACGGCGATCATTTAGTGTTACCAGAATTTCTCCGCCTTCGGTGCGCACACTGCCAGCCGATTGCTCGATGGCATTTTTACCGATGATATTAGCGACTTCGGCTAGGGTTAGGCCATAACGTTGTAGATTTGCCTGCTTAATCTCAATGTGAATTTCTTCATTGGGTGTGCCTCTCACATCAATACTGGAAATTTGATTAGCCGTTAGCAGCTGGTCTTTAATTTCTTCTGATAGATGTTTTAATTCCAATAAAGACACATCACCAAAGATAGCAAGGGTCGCCACATCTACCGTTCGACTCGCTAAGCGAATCATCGGCTTTTCTGTTTCTAACGGAAAAGTAGAAATGCGATTAACCGCCTGATCAACATCTTGATAGACTCTTTGTCGATCAACACCATTAACCATCTCAAGCACAACCTTAGCGCTTCCTTGATTAGCAATTGAAATAACATCTTTCACCCCATCGATTGAGGTGACTTCATTTTCTATCGGCAGGATAATCGCCTGCTCCATTTCTGCAGGGGTTGCCCCAGGATAGGCGATATCAACAATCACCGTATCGGATTCAAAATTAGGAATAAATTCTTTGGTGATCATCAGCGACATCATAAAGCCGCCAAGAATAAAGAATGCCATTAATAAATTAGGCGCAATACCATGGCGTGCCATCCAAGCGACGGGTCCACGATTTAAACTAACTTCTCGTTTCATCATTTAACCTTTTGCTTCAAGGCCAATTTATCCGATGCTAGGCTATCCGATGTTAAACGAACCGGGGTACCTTCAGTAATAACCCCAAGGTTACTGGTTAATAACATGTCACCTTCGACAAACCCGCTCTCCACCCATGATTTTTCTCGCCCTTGATAGGTCATAATCAGCTGACGTTTATACAGTTTTTTATCGTTTACAACCCATACATAACCGCCTTCTTTTATGAATTTGTTTTTAAGCACATATACATCGTCAATGGGGTGAGCGAATAAAATACAGTCCACATAACTACCCAATAAAAGGCGGCCTTTATGATTACTGTTGTTTTCCACAGCTGGGGTAATCGGATTTTTAATCGATATTAAAACTTTAGCTTGTCGATCTTGGGCATCAACCTCAATTAAGGAGTGCAAAATTTCAGCTTCGCGTTGATATTTACCTTGCTGGATAATGACCGACTGAGTGCTGTCTAATAACGGTAAGAACTGCTGAGAAACTTTCACCTGTAACCAAAATTCATCCGTTGCTACTAGGTCAAACAATTCATTATTCGTACTGACCTGACTTCCGGTATTGGCACTGCGAGAAATAATCTGTCCGTTAAACGGCATATTTATCTGAGTGCGCTTAAGATTCAACCTCGCCAAGGCGAGATTAGCTTGGGCCGTTTTAAGCCCTGCTTTTGCCGCCGCAATTTGTGGCTCTCTTAATACCAGCGAGCTGTCCATAACAGGTTCAACATCAACAGCCTCTTTCGAAGAAATAGGATTAATACTTCCTCGGCGTGCTTTTATTTGCAATACCGCTAACTCGTATTCTTCTTTTGCTAATAACGCTTGGCCTTTTTCTAAATCCAAATTTGCTTGAGCTTGAATTACCGCCGCTCTTTGCTGTTGAACTTGCAGCTGATAATCCCTTTTTTCGATACTGGCTAATAATTCACCCTTCTCTAGCTCTGCTCCAGGCACCGCCGCCGTCGCGACTGTCTCTATCCGACCGGTAACCTGGGCTGATAACTGCACTCTTTGCGCTGCTGAAATTTCACCCCCTCCCATCCACTGCGGGCGCTCACTGCTGCGCTCAAGAGCAATGGTTTCAACTAAGCGCGCTTGCTTAGCTTCGGTATTACGCTGAGGCTTAGGAGCCGTTTTAATAACGGTAACGGCAATCATGATACCGCTTAGCAATATCGCTAATAGCAACAATACCTGACGCATATTAATGCTGTTATTCATGCTCAGATTCCTTTTCATCAACGCTGGTAAAGCGCCCATGACTTAATGTAGTTAATAATTGAATACGGTATTGAAGTTGTGAAAATTCAGCGCCTAAAGTCTGTCTTTCTAAAGAGAGCACATCTTGCTGGCTTTTTAATAAAGACAAGAAATCACCGATGCCACGTAAGTAACGCTGACTCTGAAAGTTTTGCGTTTGATTAGCGAGCTGCAATTGATACTGCACACTGGTTTGCAAAGATAATTGCTGCCGTTCATTTAATAAGGCTTCTTCTATTTCTTGCATCGCTAATAACAGTACTTGTTGATAATTGGCTAGCTGCTCTGATACCACCGCTTCATTTCGTTTCACTTCGGCGGCTAAATTGCCACCATCGAATAGCGGCATGGTTAAACCGGCAATAAAACTGGCGGCCCAGTTAGAGAGAATTTGCTCAGGACTCGTCGCTAAGCTGCTATAGGAAGCAGACAAGGTAAATCTAGGATAACGATTAGTTTCTGCAACTTGCAAACCCGCGCTGGCCGCTTGCAATTGCGCGTAGGCTTGTAATACATCGGGACGTTGTTGCAGCGCTAAACTCGATACCTGCTCAGTAGCCTGAAGGATTTCAGGTATCTGGTAATAATGATCTGGCAAGGCTATAAGTTCTTCATCCAGTTTGCTTTTACCTAACCAAACCCCAAGTTGCTGGCGATAAACATCCTGTCGGGTTTCAGCAATAATAATATCGCTATTGAGGGATTCTAATAATTGCTCTTGCTGCCAAATATCAGACGCAATGACAGTGCCACGCAGGTAACGCCCTTGCACTACCGTTAATGCATTTTGAATTCGTTGCTGCTGATGATGTAAAAGCTGTAGTTGCTGGGTTTCTTTTACCCAACCAAACCAAGAAAGCGCGACATTACTCACCACCGTATTGGTTTGAATACTGACCGCAGATTCCGTTGCATAATACTGTTGTAATGCTTGCTCATCTAATGCGGCAACACGCCCCCAAAAGTCCAATTCATAACTGGCATTCAATCCCGCCTGATATTGACCGCCAGTAGAAGCCGAATTAGAACTAGAGTCTTGCCATTGCTGTGAATGCTGAAAATTAAGATTTAGATTTAGATCGGGTAATTGAGCACTACCCGCCTTTTCCCACTGCGCTTGGCTTTGCTGCAAGCGTGCGTAAGAAATTTTTAAGCTGTAGTTATTTTTCAGCGCTAACTGAATAAGGGTATTTAACTTTTCATCGTCAAAAGCCAACCACCAAGAATCTTCACTGACCGAATGATTAGTCGATGGGCTAGTCGCCTCGATAAAATGTTCAGCCAGTTCCGGTTTTTCCGGTTCCACTGAATCAACGGTAGCGCAGCCCGAAAGGATCAAGCCAGCGCCAAGTAGCAGGAACAAACGCACTGCCACCTCCTCAAATGATTATTGTTCTCAATATCACATTATGCCTTATCAGGCTCAGCAAAGGGATACTTTTTGCTTATGTTTGAGCCTGTATGACAAATCCTGACATTAGAGCTTAGGAATAATTAGTAATAGTAATTAAACCCTAGCTGAACATAATCATCACGCTTAAATTGCGAACTGATATTGGTTTCATCTTCCGACATCGGTAAAAACACATCAACGTTAAACTTAACTGAATCTCCTAAACGAGTAGAAAGCTCCATTATCACGCTCTGCGTTCCCGAACTATCAAGGTCTTGAGTAAAACCAACTAATAGCGCACTCGAGGCGGCATCGTTAAATTCAATACGACTGCCCATAAAGACATCGTTCTGACCAATCACTAACCGCTTATCTTCGCGCGAATCATATTGGTATTCGGTTAGCACACCGACATCCCAATTAGTATCAAAAGGTGAATAGTAAGTATATTCAAAACCCCCTGTCGCGGCCGAGTAGTCTTCAATCGGTTGCCCAAGCTGATCGAACTCTTTAATCAATGATTCATTATAGCTGCGATAAATCGCCTCGAATTTCCATAACCAAGAATCGATAGTTGCCTGAATATCAGCGCCAAATTGATTAATCTGAGCATAATACGGCGACAATATCGTCGGCACTGAAGGATCATATTTTAATAATGGATCACGACTGGTACCGTTAAACCAAGATAAACCCACATCGTAGTCTTCGATGGTATGACTCCAGCGCATGGCATAATCAACATGGGCTTCTTCTTCCCCTGCTTCATATTC
>Ga0105356_10003933_pt1 | contig 14480 bp, 10 predicted proteins | sample GOMGulsemesocosm_3_FD_83502 | JGI IMG/M metagenome (GOLD analysis project Ga0105356, IMG submission 83502) | Methane-oxidizing microbial communities from mesocosms in the Gulf of Mexico - GOM9D Gulf of Mexico | ecosystem: Environmental > Aquatic > Marine > Cold seeps | place: Gulf of Mexico...
ATTATCTGTTGTGTGCAACAGATAATGAATCCCGTGTGTTGCCTTAGATTTTAGAGTTGTTTTTAAGGTTTGTTTTCTCGAGTGAAATTGAGCAATTTGTTTTACTTTTAAAGCTTCCTCCCTGGCCCATTATCTGTTGTGTGCCACAGATAATGAATCCAGTGTGTTGACATAGATTTTAGAGTTTTTTGTGAGGTTGTTTTCTCGAGTGAAATTGAGCAATTGGTTTTACTTGTATAGCCACTCCAATTCTTACCCATTTCTTTGTGAAGCAAAGACACGAATCCTGTTCCAGTGACGCAGAGCCTCTTGAAAAATTAAAAGTTTTTTTTGTGTAAACTTCGTTCAAATCATTGACTTGTAGATTTTTAGTATATTGAGGAATCAATTGACTAACCTATGATTAAATTCTTTAGAAAAATCCGCCAAAACTTACTTATGGAAAATAAAACAGGCAAATACTTTAAATATGCTATTGGTGAAATTGTATTGGTAGTAATAGGGATTTTGATTGCGTTGAGTATCAATAATTGGAATGAACAACGAAAGCTAAAAATTGAGGAAATTGAAATACTTAAAGATTTTAAATCAAGTCTGGAGGTGGATTTATTAAATGTTAATCAAAGTATAAGGAAGGATGAAATTTTTAATACCTCTATTGAAATATTATTGACTCACTTAGAAAATCACTTATCATATTCAGACTCCTTAAAATTTCATTTTTCAAATATTAGTGATACTTGGACATTTACAATTAATGAGAGCGTATTCCAATCTTTAAAATCTGAAGGCTTGGCTCTTATTTCTAACAAAAGATTAAGACAAGAAATAGTAAATCTTTATGCCACGAGTGTAACCAATCTAATGGCCAGTGAGAGATATAGAGATTTACTCGAGGAAGCATCTACAACTATTCTGAACACACGATTTGATGCGTTTTGGAATGGTAACTACAAAGATTGGAGTGAAGAAGAGGATGTCTTGGAGTATGGAAATTACAAATTTGATGGTTTAAAGGGCGAAATGATTCCACTAGATTATGAAAAACTGAAAAATGACCAAGAATTTCTTTACTTTTTAAAAAGCCTTAAAAATAGGCGCTTTTGGCATGTTGGGATAAAAAATAATATTAGTTTAATTTCCATAACTGAAGTATTGAAAAGTATTGAGCTTGAGTTGGAAGAAATAAGGTAGGCTACTAACATTGAAATTCTAAAGAAGAGAGCTATTAAAGATTTCAATCTGCAACTTTCTATTACTCAAAAGAGTTTTATACAAAAATTTAAGAAGCATTATGTGTTAACTCCAAATTAATATGCGAAATTAAGACAAGTATATTATGCTATGCAGTTATTACAAAATTCACATACGGAAAACTTAATTCATGTTGGATTGGATGCCGGGTTTTATGACCAGTCTCATTTTATAAAGGTGTTTAAAAAGTTTTGTGGTGAAACACCTAAAAACTTTAAAACTTATGAAAAGGGACAATAGGGTAAATTTTGTACAATTTTAAATAGCATAATTGTTGGAGTTTTGCATTTTAAATTTAAAATCAATAATTATGGAAAGACAAAACATAATGTATATCGCAAAAAGTTTAGATGGTTATATTACTGATAAGGATGGTGGATTGGATTGGCTTCATGCGATACCAAACCCTGAGCAATCTGATATGGGATATAATAAATTTATTGAAGGTATTGACGCTCTAATTATGGGGCGGACAACTTTTGAAACGGTTTGCAGTTTTGATTGCGATTGGCCTTATACTAAACCAGTGTTTGTTTTGAGTACAACTTTAACGGATATTCCTAAAGGTTATGAGGGAAAAGTAGCGTTGTTGAATGGTTCATTGACAGAAATATTAAGGTTGGTTAACAATAAGGGGTATAACAGACTTTACATTGATGGAGGAAGAACTATCCAGAATTTTTTAAAAGAAGATTTGATAGATGAACTTATAATTACTACCATTCCAATATTACTGGGTGGTGGATTTCCATTGTTTTCTGACCTTCCAAAAAAACTTGAGTTTAAGCATGTTGAATCCAAGGTGTATTTAAATGAAATTGTTCAAAACCATTATAGCAGAAAAAGGTAATTAGATTGTTCTTGGTTTATTAATTATGGAAATGAATCCAATCCCATGACTACAAGCCAAATACGAAAGTGTTTGGCTTTTTTTGTATCTTGATTGAAAAACATGGTAAAACAATTATTGATATTGATTGCTTTCTCTTTTGCTTGCCATGGACAAACAAAAAACACAAATGTTTTTCAAGATATAAGTTATAAAGATATTACGGAAATAAAGGGTCTGATCTATAAAAAAGCAGATACTTCTTTAGTTACAGGAAGGGTAATCCGTTATAATAGAAAAAAGGAAGCTAAACGTTATGTTTTTGTTACACAAGGAAAGCCCGATGTACGAGGTTGGATTCAAATTAATGAAAGTTTTGAAAGACCAAAAGAATCAGTATTAGGAGAAGTGGTTAAGGGAACTGCAGTTATAACTGGAGCCGTAATGGCCGTCTCTGGGAATGATGTGAATTTGCCCTATCAAGGAAAGACTAATGAATTTACTGGTAACGCATTAAAAACTTTCCAAATTGTCCAGAAAGATTACATCAAGAATGCTTACGATGAAATGTCAAGGAGAAGTGATATTTCAAATAACCAAACTGCAATTGATAAAGAAAGAAGCGAATCCTATGAAGCGGATAGTAAAGATATTAAATTAGATATTGAAGAGAATCTTGTTGAAGAGACAAGAGGCGGAAAATGGGAGACTTTTTATAAAAGCGGGACACTTAGAAGTATTGGATGGTATGTGAAAGGAAAAAAAGAAGGCAAGTGGCAAGAGTATTATGAAAATGGTCATTTGGAAATGGAGGTGGAATTTGCTCAAGGAAAAAAAACAGGGCTATTAAAGAGGTACCATTCAAATGGTGAGTTATTGGGTAGAATTAATTATAAAAATGGGAAAGAGGAAGGATTAATTGAAGCATACTATAAGAATGGTCAATTATTGATGAAAGGTCAGTTTCAAGATGGTAAACAAATAGGTGAATGGAAATATTATAATGAAAATGGAGACTTAATAGAAATAAAAAACTACGATGATTAAGATTTTTATACAGCTAACTAAAATGCCTTTATATGAAGGAAGTTGGACTCACTTAGTGAAGCCTTTTTGTTTTTATGTATACGCGTAATTATGATTTAGTTCTCTGATAAATATGATGCATTTGGTAGGGTGAAATAGAAGGATGATCCCTTTCCGACCTCTGATTCAACCCATATTTTTCCGCCATGTTTTTTTATGAAATCCTGAGAGATATAAAGCCCTAAACCGGTACCTACTTCGTTTGCAGTTCCTCTAGTTGTGACTGTTTCGCCAATATCAAATAGTTCAGATCTGGTTGCTTCGGGGATGCCAATGCCATTGTCTTCTACTTTTATTTCGACATAATTATAAGTATTGATATCTGTTTTTAAATGTGCTACTAGTGTGATTTCACCATTTTCAGGCGTGAATTTTATAGCATTGCTTAGGAGATTTCGAATAATGGTATCAAACATATTTTTGTCAACAGTTATTGATATATCATAAGGAATTTCTGTTTTAATGTTTATGGCCTTAGATTTTGCAGAAAGATGCATTAAGTCAATATTGTGTTTTATTAATAAATATAAGCTCTGAGTTTGGGGTTCATAATCGATAAAACTACCTCGGGCACGTGACCAAACAAGTAAATTTTCAAGTAATGAGAAGGTGTTTACGAGGCCCTTATTCACGATGGATACAAATTCTTTTTGTTGATCTACATTAAAATCATCAAAGCTTTCTTCTAACAACTTTGAAAAGCCTAGTAAAGTATTAAATGGGTCTCTAAGGTCATGAGCTATTATGGAGAGAAACTTGTCTTTAGTTATATTGCTTTCGATTAACTGCAATTCATTTTTTTTCAGGATGAGTTTGGTTTCTCTTAACTTTTGTTCCGTTATTTTTCGACTTGCTATTTCCTCTTCTAGTACATCTTTAGAGGCCATTATGGTTTTTAAATTTTGAAGCATTAATTCAAACGAACGCGATAAGGACCCAATTTCGTCGGTAGTTTTAATTCCTATTTTATAACCTAAGTTTCCTTGCCCTATTATTTTAGTGCTCTTTATCAAAGTTTTGATGGGATTTGTGATTGAACGTGATGTGAAATGAGCAATCATAACTGTAATTATTAAACTGTATAACAAGAGGCCGATTAAAATATAATTTGTCATATTTTTTGATGCAACAGGTCCCATGCTTCTAATGGCCAATAATCGTAGTTCTTCGTCTTTAATTTCTGCTAGCTGAACTCTAATTTTATCCATTATTAGTTTTCCGTCGTCGGTATCAACTATTTTCTTTGCCGTTTCAAAACTTTCATTCCGCCTCAATTCAATTGTAGTATTTAATTCTGCGAGTTTTGCGGCAATCAATTGTTCTAGGGATCCAATGCGTTTGGTTTGACTAGGATTATCTGAAGTAAGGATTCTTAACTGATCTAGTTTGTTGTCTAATAATTTCAGACTATTATTGTAGGGTTCTAAATATTCAATTTTATTAGTTATAATAAACCCTCTTTGTCCGGTTTCAAGATCAATTAATTTTGCTTCTATACTCGCGATTTTCGTTAATACGTCATGGGTGTGTATTATGAGATCTGTGCTTTTAATGATCTTATTTGAATTGCTAAACATGATAAAAATCACTGATATAAGCACTAATCCCACAAAGGAGAATGCTAAAATTATGCGTGTTGATATTTTATAGTTACTAAGTTTGAAGTTCATTTTTATCCCTGTCTTATTGTGGCTTTAATCCTGAGTTTATAAGGCGTATACCTATGAGCCGGCTGGGAGAATTTAAAATTAAATTCTCAATTTATGTTGAAATTAGTCTAGCGCTTATGATGTAGGGAGCGTTTAGAATGAATCGCCTATAATTCGTTGAAAGGCAGTGCGATATAAATTCAGTAATTGAAACCAAAAGCGGGTAAATATACAATAAATTTCTACACGTAAGAATACGCCTTAAAAAAAATAGTCTTTATTGTACGTAAATTTTACGAAAAATTAATTTAATTTAAGTCTTATTTCTTTTTTCAAATAGAGGTAAGTCACTAAAGTAGATAGGATGTCTGCAATAGGAAAAGACATCCAAACACCATTTATTCCATAAAATTTTGGCAGAATAAATACCAGGGGAATTAAAAAGATTCCTTGTTTTAATAAGGTCAGGCATAAAGCTGGTAAAGCCTTTCCTGCAGCTTGAAAATAAGCAGATCCTATGAGCTGTGTGGTAATTACAGGAGTCGCTAAGAAAGCAATAATTAAGGCATTGGGCGTTAATCTCAATAAATCTTCATCTTCGGTGAAAATCCCAACCAATTCCGTTGGGAAAATCATTATTAAGATAAAAATAAAAGTCGCTATTCCAGTGCCAAAAAGAATAGAAGTATTAATTGTTTGTTTGACTCTTGCGGTATCATTAGCGCCATAATTATATCCTGCAATAGGTAAAAAACCTTGAGTAACCCCTAAAACTGGGAATAAGGCAAACATCATGACTCTATTAATAATGCCGTAGACAGCAATGGAGAGTTCGCCTCCATATTTAAATAAGGTGTAATTCAAAATAATTACCAGTAAGCTTATTGTGCCTTGTCTAACAACGGTGACCCCACCGATGGTTACAATTTCTTTTAGAATAGAAAAATTGATTGTAAAATATTTGGGTATGATTCTCAATGCCGTGTTTTTAGAAAGAAAAAACCACAAAATAAACAGGCCGGAAACACCATAAGAAATAGATGTTGCTAATCCTGCACCATAAATTCCCAAATCCATATATTTTATAAAAACGATATCCAAAATGATGTTGGCTATGGCCGGAAAAATCATCGTAAACATGGCGTAATTAGGTTTGCCAACGGCTCTAATTACCGGATTTCCCATCATTGCAAAAGCTAAAAATGGAATTCCCCAAATGATGACATGAAAATAGTCGGTGGCTGGAATAACGATATCTCCATTTGCTCCAAATAATTGTAAGATAGGAAAGCAAAAGAATTTTCCAATAAAGACAAAGAGGCAAGACAGTCCTACGGTTAAACTGATTTGATTTCCAAATACTTCAAATGCTTTTGAGGTGTTTTTTGCTCCCAATGCCCTGGAAATAATGGAGCTTCCTCCAATTCCAATTCCCATGCCAATGGAAGAAATTAGAAAAGCAATTGGTAATACTACCGTAATTGCTGCGATGGCCATAACGCCGATCCAACGACCGACAAAAATAGTATCAACAATCATATTGATAGACATTATTAGAATACCGATAGAAGCTGGAATAGCTTGTTTTAGCAAGAGTTTGCTAATACTTTCTGTACCTAATTCGTTAACTTGTCTATTCATACCTGATTTTGAATTTTTAAATATCAGAATAATTCTTTGTAAGAATGAAAAACAGGATAATCTTTAAGTAATAATTAACATCAGCCGCGATATTCGGCTTAAATTAGAAGATGTGTGGTAAATATATAGATTGATATTCCTGCTAGTTTTGGAACATAATTAATTGAGATATAAGTAAAACTGTCTTTTATAGTAAGGCACTCTTAGGAGTTGTTTTTCCAAAAGAATAAGAATAAATTCAAAAAATCGGTATCCTTAACTTCTTTACGGATGATAGAAAAGGCCCTTCCCATTTGGGCTTCAACCGTTTTTATAGATAAATTTAGCTGTTCGGCAATTTCCTTGTATTTATAGCCTTGATACTTGTTCATCAAGAAAATCTCTTTGCATTTAGCCGGTAACTTTTCAATAGCAGCTTTGATACAATTTATTTTTTTTTGCTTCTCATCATCATCTTCAATAACGAGTTCGGTCATTTTTTTATAGGCCAGACTATCGAGTAATTTATATTGATTTTGAGTTTTTCTATGGTTGTCTATAAAAGTATAATAGGCGGTTTTATATAAATAGCCTCCTAGGGATTGATCTAAATTAATATGTCCTCTGGAAGTCCATACCTTTAAGAATGTATCTTGAACAATATCCTGAGTTAAGGCTTTGTCATTGGCGAAACTATTGATATAAACGTAAAGTTTATCATGATACATATTATACAAGGTTTTAAAGGCATCTCTGTCTCCCTTTTTAAAAGCGGCTTCTAAAAAATTGATGGTCTTTGTATCTTGTGTCATAATTATAGTGAAACAAATCTAAATTAAAAAAAAGTCAAAAAAAAGTAGGGGTATTTTTTATTATAACGTATTACTATTGAAAACAGCTTAAAATGTTAAACGATCACATTGAAATTTTACTTGCCAAATACTGTGCAAACCAGCTAACAGCTGAGGAGTCCGAAGCGCTTAACGTTTGGGTAGCACTTGATGACAACAAAGTTGTTTTTGAAAAATATATCCGCTTAAATTTTTCGATAGAGCAATCAAAGACTCCAGATTTAAGATCTAAAAATGAATCTTGGCGTTATATTGAAGCACAAATCACTCATACCTCTTGGAGAAAAAATTACTGGAAAATTGGAATTGCAGCCTCCTTGGCAATTCTTTTAGGGCTTTCATACTTTTTAACGCAGGATGATATATCATATACCACGCCATTAGTAGAAAATAATGATATTGAAGTCGGTACCGATAAAGCCGTATTGACCTTAGAAGATGGTGTTGAAGTTGTACTTGAGAAAGGGAATGACTATAGGTCTGAAAATATTGAGAGTGATGGTGAAACCGTTATTTATAAAGCGACAAACAAGGGCTCTAATACGGCTAAAATCGCCTATAATTATTTAACAATTCCGCGTGGAGGTCAGTTCTATATCGAGTTGTCCGATGATACCAAAGTCTGGTTGAACTCTGAATCAAAAATTAAATATCCCAAGGCATTTTTGAAGAATACGGATAGAGTCGTGGAACTCATTTATGGTGAAGCCTATTTTGACGTGTCTCCAAGCGTTAATCATCAAGGTTCGAAATTTAAAGTGATCTCGAATAATCAAGAAGTAGAAGTCCTGGGAACAGAATTTAATATAAAAGCATACAAGGACGAAGATCGAGTATTGACCACCTTGGTTGAAGGGAAAGTAACCGTAAGTAATGATAAGCTGAAAACGGAGTTAGAACCTAATAATCAGTCACAATTTAATAGACTTACTAATGAAATAAAAGTGGTGAGTATAGATGTAGATGATGAAATCTCTTGGAAAAATGGTCTTTTTAGTTTTAAAAACAAATCCTTTAGGGAGATCATGATTGTACTATCTCGATGGTATGATGTCGATTTTGTTTTTGAAAATGAAAAGCTTGCAGACATAACTTTTAATGGTGTATTTAATAAAAAACTCAGCTTGGAAGAGGTTCTGGCTGTGATAGAAAACTCAAAAACAGCAACATTTGAAATTAAAGAAAAAACAATATATATGAAGTAAATAAAAAAAAGGGAACGGAGTTTAGACCTTGACAATTTAATCAGCCATTCCCTAACTGAGATTAATTAATTAAATATTTAACTAACTAATACATGCAAATTTATGAAAACTAAATTTATTAGGACACCTTTATGGTGTCGAAAAAAACTCCTTATTCTAATGATGAAGACATTTATCTTCTTGTTTAGTATTGTTTCATTTGGATTTAATCCTGAAACTGTGTTTTCTCAAAACACAAATATTATAATCGATAAAGATAAAACCCTATCTATAGAAGAAGTTTTTGAACTTATTAGCGATCAAACAAATTATTCTTTCTTTTATAAATCAGATTTATTCGCAAATACCCCTAAGGTAGCATTAAAGAAAGGAAAGATTAAGGCCAATGACTTATTGCAAAAAGGACTTTCGTCTGGTGAATTTATTTGTAGAATTTCAGATAATGGCTCTATTCTTATCGAAAAGAAAATAGCCACGCCAGTTGCTAAGAAACAAAAGCTGATTAATGGAAAAGTTATTGATAAATCTGGCGTTCCACTACCAGGAGCGAGTATCCTTGAAAAAGGAACCAGTAATGGGACAGAATCTGATTTTGATGGTAATTTTTCGTTGAATGTCAGTAGTGATGACGTTGTATTAGTGGTCTCCTATATTGGGTTTTCTTCTAGAGAGATCCAAGTAGGATCCGAATCAAATATTAGCATAACCCTAGAAGAAGACGCCGAAAGTCTTAGCGAAATAGTCCTTGTTGGCTATGGAACTCAGAAAAGAACCAATGTCACAGGGGCGGTTTCTATGGTTGATATGGATGATATGCAAAAAATGACCACAAGCGATGCCTCAGTTGCGCTTCAGGGCAAGGTGTCCGGGGTTAATATCGTTCAATCTAATGCCGATCCAGGAGAAGGTGCAGATATTCGAATAAGAGGGATTGGTACCCTCGGGAACCATTATCCCTTAATAATTATTGATGGCGTGCCAACAGATCAAAATGGGATGGAAAGTATAGATCCAAATGATATTGAGTCCTTAAGTGTTTTAAAAGATGCAGCTTCTGCTGCCATCTATGGTTCACGAGCAGCTAATGGTGTTATTTTAATTAAGACCAAAAGAGGTTCTGGTGTAAAGGATAAAACTCGTGTAAAATATCGTAGTTATATAACTACTGCAAGTAGAGAAAGTGAATTTGGATTAATCGACAATGCTCAGGACTATATAAAAGTCGTCAAACAAGCAGCTGATAATTCGGGTGATGCTTATCCGCTATTTGTTTCAGAATGGGAATCCAATCCTTCACAATTCGGGAATACCAACTGGGAAGATGCTCTTTTTAGAAATGCATTTACACAAAAGCATGAATTGTCTGTAGCTAGACAAGGTGATAATTATAATTTTATGATTTCAGCTGGAAGAAAAGATCAAAAGGGAATTAGAATTAGCTCTGAAGATATTCAAAATACCCTAAGAATAAATTCTGATTTCAAAATAGGTAAAAGAATAAAAATTGGAGAATCCTTCGGGTATACCACCAACAGCGGTCAGCAACATTTTGATAACCATTTCTTTTTTAATCTGGTTGCCCAATCTCCATTACATAAGATTTATGACCAGACAACCCCATCAGGATATGGAAGTGGCTTAAATGAATATGGGTTTAAGGAGGCGACAAACCTCATTAGATCTTATGAAATGAATGACGATAATTACAAGCGTATAAATATATTGATGTCGGCTTATGCCGAAGTAGAAATCATAGATAACCTAAAGTATACCTTTAGAATAAGTCAAAATGAATACAGAAATACTTCTAGTGCCTTTGCTCCATCATATTACACAGATGAAATTAATTATGCATTAGTAAATAGTGGTTCAGAAAGTATTGGAACTAATAAGCATAAGGTTTTGTCAAATATATTAACCTATAATCTGCAAACGGGAAATCATAATATAGATGCCTTAGTTGGAGCCTCTCGTGAAGAGCGAGATGTGCAATGGTCGTATGCTTCAGGGCAGAATAGTCCTTCTAATGATATCAGGAATCTAGGAGGATTTACAGAGAATATGGAAATTGATGGCTTCGAAAGTGGAAATCAATTAGAATCAATTTTCGGCCGACTTTCATATTCATACGCCGATAAATATTTAGTACAATTTAATGTTCGAAGAGATGGATCTTCTAGATTTCCTAAGAAAAATCGTTTTGGAACCTTTCCTTCAGTGTCTGTTGGATATCGACTAAGCGAAGAAAATTTCTTTAAATCGGATATCATTAACGAGTTTAAAATAAGAGCGAGTTATGGTGTTTTAGGGAATCAGGAAGTTGGTGATTACGCCTATATTCCTGTAATTGTTTCTAACCAAACGGGCTATACTAATTATCCTTTTGGAATAGGAGCGGCGAGTGGTGCCAGACAAATTTCTTTTCCGTCGGTTGGATTAAAATGGGAAGAAACAAAATCGACAGATATCGGATTTGATATGGGACTTTTTAATAATAAGTTAATCATAGAAGCCGACTATTACGTTAAAAATGTAGAAGATATTTTATTTCAGGTCCCAATCCCTTTGTCTTCAGGAAGTGCAGGGAGTCCAGCTGTTAACTCAGCTTCGATTAGCAATAAAGGGTTTGAATTTAAGGCCGGATGGCGGGAATATGAAGGAGACTTTAAGTATGATTTTAATGTCACCTTATCTTCCAATTCAAATAAAGTAAACAAATTAGGGTTTGGTGATGAAGCCATCGTCGGGGGTGAAGTGCATTGGTCAATGAATGATGTGACTAGGACCGAAGTTGGTACCTCTCTTGGCGAATTTTATATGTATAAAACAGACGGTTTATTCCAGTCGGCTGCCGATATTGATCAATATAGAAATTCTCAAGGCGCATTGATTATGCCTGATGCCCAACCCGGAGATGTAAAAATAGTTGATGTTAATGGTGACGGAGAACTCAATAATGAAGATAAGAGTTTTATGGGGAATAGCCTTCCTAAGGCCGAAATAGGATTCAGTTTTAATTCGTCTTATAAACAATTTGATATAAATATTTCTGCTTACTCTGCATTAGGAGCTAAAAAAGTGAACGGGGGAAAATGGTTGTCTTATAGAACTGACGATAGTCATGCATTTCATAAAGATTTACTGAACTCATGGACGCCTCAAAACACGGGCACAACCGTGCCTAGATTAGTGACTAGTCCGAGTCACTGGAATGTATTGGAGCACGATCTATGGCTTGAAGATGCTTCCTATTTTAGATTGAGCCATATTGAGCTTGGATATTCCTTGCCTTCTAATCTCTTAGAAAAGATAGGGCTAGAAACGGCACGAGTCTATATTGGTGGAGATAATTTAGTTACGATAACTAAATATAGCGGATGGGATCCTGGTGTTATTGGAGGAACAGGTTCTTCTAATGGGTTCGATAGTGGGGTAGATAGATATCCATATCCAGTAGCAAGACAAGCAGTAATGGGAGTTCAATTAAGTTTCTAAATTTAAAAAAACACAGAGATCATGAAAAAATTTAATATATATGCTTTAGTAATAGTGTTATTTGCACTATTGTCTTTGCAAGGTTGTAAAGATGATTTTTTAGAAGCTGTTAATCCAAACAGCCTTACGCCAGATCAATTTTGGCAAGATGAAGCCGACGTGGAGAAAGCAATAATAGCTTTGTATGCCACCTTACAAACCCAGCAATGGGAAGAGCAGTGGGATTTTAATGAAATGTATCATATGTCTCATGAGGCGAAAAGTGATATGGTATACTGGGATATTTGGCAGCCGATGCAATCTATAGCCAGATATGATCCAAACCCAAATCAGTATATGACTGAATATTTGTGGAGATGGCTATATCAGACGGTTTTTACTGCGAATCAAATTTTAGAGAACACGGATAGAATGGTTGAAGAAGGGAAGCTGGATGCCTCTAAACGTGATATTTTTGCTGGAGAAGCCAAATTTGCAAGAGCACATGCACTCTTTGTATTATTGAAAGATTTTGGAGCGGTTCCTATGCCATTGGAAGTTCCAAAAACTCCTGAGGGCTTCTATAAACCAAAATCATCTAAAGCAGAAATTTGGACACAGATTGAGGCCGACTTTAGGGATGCCAAACAAAAATTACCTAGCTCATGGAGTGAAGAATGGTTAGGTAGAGCAACCAAAGGAGCGGCAACGGCTTATTTGGGTAAAGCTTTTTTATATCAAGAAAAATGGAATGAAGCAGAAGGGGAATTAACTGAAGTTACGACCATGGGATATGCCTTGGAAGGCGATTATGAATCCTTGTTTTCAGGCCTAAATAAGCATAGTTCCGAATCCTTATTTGAGATTAATTTCACGAGTGTTGAAGAAGGTGGTGGTGTTGAATCTACTAATATATCAGGAGTACATAGTTGGGAGTCCAATTGGGTAACCCAATGGGGTGAACAACTATTTTTAAAGGATACTACGGCTACAGGAGCTTATACCCAAAGAGTTTATGCCAGTGTTGTTTTTGATGACCCTAGTAGTGATGTGTGGTATTACGATGGTAAAACCTATAGAGAATATTTTGATGCTATGGGAAGAGAAGATGAGGTTAGAATGTTTTGGAGAAAATGGGTGATCCATCGGGATTATTTTACAAGTAGATCAAAATCTGATATAAATTATTTTATCATTAGATATGCCGATGTATTATTGATGCTGGCAGAGGCTATGAATGAGCAAGGCAATTCCAATGGCGCTCTAAATAGAGTCAATGAAGTTAGAGAACGCGCAGGTTCTGTCCTTATTTCTGGGATGAATCAGTCGGAAGTTCGGGAACATATTAGAAACGTTGAAAGACCTCTAGAATTTGTTCTAGAAGCTACACGTTTTGATGACTTAGTACGTTGGTATGGGAAAGATGCAGGTGTTAAAAGTATTTTAGAAAGTCATAATAGATATGGTGCTGAGAATTTTAGCAATGGCATAAGTGAACTATGGCCAATTCCTCAGGTTGAGATTGATGCCAACCCTCACTTAGAGCAGAATCCTGGATATTAATTTATTTGATATTAATTAGTTTTTTGTTTAGTTCAATGAAGATTCTTGGTTCTTTTTGAATCAAGAATTCTTCTTTTTTTAATAGATATTAGTCTTGAAATTCAACCTTCCAAAAAGGATTTTTCTAAAGTGAAACGTTGAATTACACTTTTCTTCTTCAAAGCAATACAATAAAAATGAATAAAATAATAAGATGCCTTATAGTCATTGCTATAACAGCAAATTCTTGTGAGAAAAAACAAGCTAAAGAAATTGTTGAGAATACTTCAGCGCCTAATGTAATTCTTATTGTCGCAGATGATTTAGGTTATGCCGATTTGGGCTGTGCAAATCTAGCGGATGATGTCTTTACACCTAATATCGATCGACTCGCTAATACCGGTGTGCGATTTACTGAAGCTTACGATAATTCTCCAATTTGTAACCAATCTAGAATTGGAATGATTACTGGGGTCTATCCTCAACGGTTAGGGTCTTATTGGTATAGTGCCGAGGGGCTACATGATCCTAAATATAAAACCATACCTGAGTTACTAGATCAGAAAGGATATACATCTGGCTACATTGGGAAAGTTCATTATGGCGACTTTGATTCGGTTCCAACGCGTCGTAGTTTCCCTCTCAATCACGGGTTTGATTATTATTTTGGACATACTTCTGCGCGAAAACATTATATGAATCATAATAAAGAGATTGAAGATGCTTTTTTAGTTGCAAAAAAGAAGTACCAGAGAAAAGGGCAAAGCCTAAGGCAAGGGTCCTTATGGGAAAATAAAAATCCTGTCGATACCATCGCTTTCTTTACGGAGTTAGTGGGTGAAAAATCAAGACAGTTTATTAAAAAAAATAAAGACAACAAATTCTTTCTACAAATTGCTTTTAATGCCGCCCATAACTTTACCCATCAGTTACCTCAGGAGTATTTAGAAAAGAACAATCTTAAGGGTTA
>Ga0105356_10003934_pt1 | contig 14478 bp, 8 predicted proteins | sample GOMGulsemesocosm_3_FD_83502 | JGI IMG/M metagenome (GOLD analysis project Ga0105356, IMG submission 83502) | Methane-oxidizing microbial communities from mesocosms in the Gulf of Mexico - GOM9D Gulf of Mexico | ecosystem: Environmental > Aquatic > Marine > Cold seeps | place: Gulf of Mexico...
CTTCTTTAGTGTCATAACTTCTTGAAGTAAGCTTGCCTTCTATGGCAATTTCTTTGCCTTTAGTGACCTATTTTTCGATGATCACTGTGGTTTTGTTCTAGGCTATTACCTTGTGGGTTGGATGTGTTTTTAGATTTCCGCCACTGTTAGATAAGGAGTTTAGGAAATGAAATAAATAAGTGCAACAGAACCCAAAATAGAGTTGTTAGTATTTATTTTATCCCTTAATAAATTGGAGGTAATTTGGGAAGTATTTGTTCAATTGAAAATAATTTAGTTTATTTGCTAAACCGATTAAGCAAGATATCTACATTGATTTGATGATGATTTGACGTTAACCTCCGATATAATAAGCATTTTTAGCTAAATCAATTTAGCTATTAAGTAAAATAAATATCGAAAGGCTATAAGAATTTGTAAACCTAACAGCCGAAGGGCGTCTAGAAAGCTTCGGAATTAATATCCATTGCTTCGAAGAAAGTTTTCAGAAGAACATGATATTTAATATTAATTAATCAAATCGAAGTGGGGTGTTTAATAGGTTGCAACTATAAATATTTAATTTTTTTTAAATGAATTATAAAAATTTAATTGGTCAATTGCCAAAAATTGGAATTAGACCCGTAATTGATGGCCGTCTAGATGGTGTACGAGAATCGTTGGAAGATACTACTATGCAAATGGCAATTAATGCCGCTGCTTTTTTAGAGGCTAATTTGAGGCATGCCGATGGAAGTAATGTTGAGTGTGTTATTTCCGATTCCTGCATTGGGGGAGTAGCGGAGGCGGCTGCGTCAGCAGATAAATTTATAAGAGAAGGTGTGGGTTTGTCACTAACAGTTACACCGTGCTGGTGTTATGGTAGTGAAACTATCGATATGGATGCTACAATTCCAAAAGCCATTTGGGGTTTTAATGGGACTGAGCGTCCCGGAGCGGTTTATTTGGCTGCCGCATTAGCAGGACACAACCAAAAAGGGATTCCGGCTTTTAGTATTTATGGAAGGGATGTACAGGATAGTGGTGATACCACAATTCCTGATGATGTTCAAGAAAAGTTACTGAGATTTGCCAAGGCAGGTTTGGCTGTAGCGACGATGAAAGGTAAATCATATCTTTCTATGGGAGCAGTTTCTATGGGGATTGCGGGATCTATTGTGGATAATGACTTTTTTGAAAGCTTCTTGGGAATGCGATGTGAACATGTTGATATGTCTGAATTTAAAAGACGAATTGATGTAGAAATCTATGACAAAGAAGAATACGAAAGGGCATTGGCTTGGACCAAAGAACATTGTAAAGAAGGAAAAGATTATAACCCTGAGAACAGACAGAAATCAAGAATAGCTCTAGATAAAGATTGGGAATTTGTGGTTAAAATGGCTTTAATTGGACGTGATTTAATGACAGGGAATCCTAAATTAAAAGCACTAGGATACGGGGAAGAGTCATTAGGAAAAAATGCCATTATAGGTGGTTTTCAAGGACAGAGACAATGGACAGATCACTACCCTAATGGCGATTTTATGGAAGCCATATTGACGTCATCATTTGATTGGAATGGCATTCGTCAACCCTTTATGGTAGCTACTGAAAATGATAGTTTGAACGGGGTTTCCATGTTGTTTGGGCATCTCATAAATGGAGCCGCACAAATATTTAGTGATGTTAGAACTTTTTGGAGCCCGGAGTCGGTAAAAAGAGTAACAGGATATGAATTGAAAGGAGACGCATCCAATGGGTTCATTCATTTAATCAATTCAGGTGCTTCTGCTTTAGATGGTACAGGCGAACAATCAATTGATGGTAAACCTGTGATGAAACCTTGGTGGAACATCACAGAAGAAGAAGCTAATAAATGTTTAGCAAATACCACTTGGGGGCCAGGAATGCTAGAGTATTTTAGAGGAGGAGGATATTCTTCAACCTTTAAAACAAAAGGAGGAATGCCAGTAACAATGTGTAGAATCAATATAGTAAAAGGAATAGGACCAGTTTTACAGATTGCAGAAGGAAAAACGATAGATCTTCCAGATGATGTTCATAACGCTATTAATGAAAGAACCAATCCCACATGGCCAACAACTTGGTTTGTGCCAAATTTAACAGGAAAAGGGGCCTTTAAAGACGTTTATAGTGTGATGGCAAACTGGGGAGCTAATCATGGTGCTTTTACATATGGACATATAGGGGCGGATTTAATAACGCTAGCATCAATGCTAAGAATTCCTGTAAATATGCATAATGTATCTGAAGATAAAATATTCAGACCAAGTGCCTGGGCAAGTTTTGGAATGGATGTGGAAGGGGCAGATTATTGGGCTTGTAACACATATGGATCACTTTATTAGAATAAATATTTGAAACGATGACAAATAAGTATGTGATTGGTGTAGATTATGGGACCGATTCTGTTAGAGCGTTGGTTGTAAATGTAAAGACAGGTGAAGAGGTAGCAACAGCAGTAAAAAAATATGCATGTTGGGAAAAGGGAATGTTCTGTGATCCGATAAAGAATAAATATCGTCAACATCCAAAAGATTATATTGAAGGATTAATAGATACTGTAAAGGAAGCATTGCGTAAATGTGAACCTGAAGTGGCTAAGAATGTAATTGCTTTAGGATTTGATACTACTGGAAGCACACCTGTGTTAGTGGACGAAGAAGGTACACCACTTGCTTTACGACCTGAATTTGCCGAAAATCCAAATGCAATGTTTGTACTTTGGAAAGATCATACAGCTATAAATGAAGCTGATGAAATAAATGCATTGGCAAAGCAATGGGATACGGATTACACAAAATATGAAGGAGGTATTTATTCATCAGAATGGGTGTGGGCAAAAATGTTACATCTGTTAAGAGTTGATACATCGCTTCGCAAACACGCCTTTTCCTGGATTGAACATTGTGATTGGATACCGGCTTTGGTTACAGGAAATACAATTCCCAAAGAAATTAAACGTAGCAGATGTGCAGCGGGACATAAAGCAATGTGGCATACCGATTGGGGAGGATTACCTTCTGAAGAATTTCTAACCGCTTTGGACCCATTACTTAAAAATTTCAGAAAAAATCTTTTTTCAGAAACATACACCAGTGATACCTGTGTTGGAACTTTATCAACGGAGTGGGCAAATAAACTAGGACTAAGTACCGATGTTAAAGTCGGAGTAGGGACTTTTGATGCTCATGCCGGAGCTGTTGGTGGCGAGATCAAACCAGGTTGTTTATTGAGGATTATGGGAACCTCGACTTGTGATATACTGATTGTCCCTTACGAAGACATTGGAAAAAAGTTAATACCCGGTATTTGTGGGCAAGTTGATGGATCAGTGATTCCTGGATATGTCGGATTGGAAGCAGGACAGAGCGCTTTTGGAGATGTGTATGCTTGGTTTAAAGATATCTTGGCCTGGCCTTTGACTTCTATAGAAGATGAAAAAATAAGGAAACAAACTGAAAATAATATTATTTCTCAATTGTCATACGAAGCTTCCAAACTGGAAGTAACCGAAAATGATATTATTGCAACTGATTGGTTAAACGGACGAAGAACACCAGACGCTGACCAATCTTTGACAGGAAGTATTTCGGGGTTGACTTTGGGAACTAGTGCGCCAATGATTTTCAAAGCGTTGGTGGAAGCCACGGCTTTCGGTTCTAAAGCAATTGTTGATCGACTTTTAGAAAATGATGTAAAAATTAATGAAGTAATTGCCTTGGGAGGCGTGGCAAAAAAATCTGATTTTGTAATGCAAACGCTTTCGAATGTACTCAATCTTCCCATAAAAGTAGCACGTTCGTTTGAGACATGTGCTCAAGGGGCTGCAATGTATGCTGCTGTTGTTGGGAATGTTCATGAATCAGTTAGAGAGGCGCAACTTTCAATGGGACATGGCATGGAGAAATCATATTACCCAGATGCTGTAAAGGCTTCAGTTTATGCCAATAATTATAAAAAATATTTGAATTTAGGAACTCCAAAGATTAGTAAATGTGATGAATATCGAGGTTCCTTTGGATAATAGAAAAGCGCAATTAAACCATTTTATCAAACGGAAGCATATAAAAGACTTATTCGTAGTTTAAATACAGGTATTTTCATAATTTCCCATCTGATTTATATAGGGGTGTTGTTATCTCAAATATGGTGATTTTTAATAAAGTAAATATAAACCACAATAATAAAATAATCTCGTGAAAAAAGTTAGTCTTGCTGATATATCTAAAGAGTTAGGAGTTTCTAAAGCCTTGGTTTCATTTGTAATGAATGGAAGAGCTGAAGAAATGCGTATTAGTCAAGAAATGACCTCAAAGGTTTTACTTAAAGCAAAAGAAATGGGGTATAAAGCCAATTATTTGGCTAAAGCATTACGAACAGGAAAGTCAAATACAATAGGGTTGATTGTTGCGGATATATCGAATGCTTTTTTTGCAAAATTGGCAAGATCCATTGAAGATGAAGCGGTGAAATATGGATACAGTGTAATTTTTGGAAGTTCTGATGAAGATAGCCAAAAGTCATCAGGACTAATTGATGTATTTCTTGATAAAAAAGTGGATGGCTTGATTATTTGTCCTGCCAATGGTGATAAAAGAGCAATTGAAGATTTACAAAAAACGAATGTTCCCAATGTATTAGTTGATAGGTATTTCACCGATTTAGAAACCAATATTGTCGTGGTTGATAATCTTCAAGGATCTTATAAGATCGTAGAAAATCAAATCAAAAAAGGCAAGCGAAGAATCGGTTATGTGAATTTTAATGTTGGTTTAACAAATATGGAAGATCGGTTGGCTGGTTATAAAAAGGCTTTGGAGAGTTTTGATATTTCATTTGATGCTAACCTGGTGAAAAACGTGTCATTTAAGGATATAGAAGAGGAAACTGTAAATGCGGTCGCTGAATTATTACAGTTGAAAGAACCTGTTGATGCCATATATTTTGCCAACAATCAATTGGCATTTTTAGGCGTAAAATTTATTAAGGAATACAACAGTAATGTAAAGAAACAAATTTCTATTGGTAGTTTTGATAGTTTTGATTTTATGCGTTTACTGGATACTCCGTTAGTTTATGGGGTTCAGTCAATTGACAAGCTAGGTGAAAATGCTGTGGATTTAATAATGAAACAGATGGAATCAAAATCCTTAATTAATGAAAAGAGGGTCGTACCAATAGATGTTTTAGAAATCAATTAGATTATGTTTTGAATACCCGTGACGGGATCCAACGAATACCTAGGAATATAAAAATAAATATTTTTTTATTACATCCGCTAAACCGATTAAGCAATTAAAGGATATGAGAACTTCAACAATAGAGAAAAAAATAACGGCAACGAATCCAGCTAAAAATGAAACAAAAGTGATTAAAAAGGTACCGGTTGTTTCTAAAAAGGTTCTGGTTCCATTTATTTTAATTACGTCGTTATTTGCATTATGGGGTTTTGCAAATGACATTACAAATCCTATGGTCTCTGCCTTTAAGAAAATAATGGAATTAGATAATTTCCAGGCTTCACTCGTCCAGTTGGCCTTTTATGGAGGTTATGGTACGATGGCACTTCCAGCTGCGATATTTATTAAGAAATATTCTTATAAAAAAGGGATCTTAATGGGCTTAACCCTTTATGCCATCGGCGCTTTACTATTTTATCCAGCTGCGGTTTTTGAACAGTACTATTATTTTTTGGCTGCATTATATATATTGACTTTCGGGCTTGCATTTTTAGAAACAACAGCTAACCCATATATTTTAGATATGGGTGATGAAACTACAGCTACTCAACGACTAAATCTGGCGCAGGCTTTTAATCCTATTGGCGCCTTATCAGGGTTATTTGTAGCTCAAACCTTTATATTAGGAGCATTACAATCTGATAATATTGATTTTTCCTCACTAAGTGAAGACGCTAAAGGACTTATAAAAACATCAGATCTATTAGTAATAAGAGATCCTTATGTTGTTTTGGGAGTTTTTGTGTTGATTATGTTAAGTATCATTGCTTTTGTGAAAATGCCAGAAAATGGTGCGAAGAGTACATCAGGAGTATGGGAATCAATTAAGCGCTTGTTTAAAAAAGAACGTTTTGTTGGTGGGGTAATTGCACAAACATTTTATGTAGGAGCACAAATTATGTGTTGGACTTATATTTATCAATATGCAGAAACTTTAGGAATCGACAATCAAACGACAGTATCCTATGCGATGACGGCTTTGGGTGTGTTTTTGGCAGGACGTTGGATCTGTACTTTTTTACTCAAATATATCAATTCAGGAAAGTTATTAATGATTTTGTCTTTCGGTGCGATCTTATGTACTCTTGGAGCTATATTTATTCAAGGCATAGGTGGTTTATATAGTTTGATAGCCATTTCATTCTGTATGTCCTTAATGTTTCCAACAATTTATGGAATTGCCTTAAAAGGATTGGGTGAAGATGCTAAATATGCATCAGCATTTTTAGTAATGGCCATTGTTGGTGGTGCTATTATGCCTTCATTACAGGGGTTGATTTTAGATATTGGTGGACCAGGATATGAAGATGTTTTGATATTGGGTGTTCCGGAAGTAAATTTTTCATTCATTTTACCACTGGTATGTTATATGGTAGTGGCCATGTATGGATTTAGGGCAATTAAGTATAAATAATATGATTCCTAATAAGCGATTTTTTAATATCATGTAATTTAAAAAGATGTATTAAATGAAAAATATAATTATAAAAGTAAGTATAGTCTTGTTGATTTTAAGCAACACGACCTCTTGCAATACAAAAAACAAAAAGAAAGTGGAACAAATTGAAAAAACAGCAATAACCTTGGTTAAGGGGACCTTTGGCTATGACAAAGCCTTTCTTCAAAAGCATTATAAAAATACAATTGTTTTAGAAAGTGAAGATGGAAAAGCAAGCATTGTGCTTTCTCCAGAATTGCAAGGTAGGGTAATGACGAGTACTTTAGGAGGTAATGAAGGAATGAGTTTTGGTTGGTTGAATTATGAGTTGATCGGTTCAAAAGAAACCAAAGAACACTTCAATCCAACTGGTGGTGAAGAGCGATTTTGGTTAGGTCCGGAAGGTGGGCAGTATTCTATTTATTTCGGAAAGGATAAAAGTTTCGAATTTGAGAATTGGTATGTTCCTTCAGTTATCGATACCGAGGCTTTTAAAGTTTTAGAGCAAGCTAAAAAGAGTGTTTCCTTTCAAAAAGAAATGAATCTGATTAATTATTCTGGAACAAAATTCAACATTGATGTACAACGAAAAATATCACTGTTATCGAAGGAACAAATTACAAAGGCATTGCAATTGCCAACCAGTGAATATTCATCTGTAGCTTATGAAACAATAAATACGGTTAAAAATATTGGAGACCAGGCCTGGGAAAAACAATCAGGGTTGGTGTCAATTTGGTTATTGAGTATGATGACGCCTTCACCTGAAGTTACAGTGGTTGCACCAATAAAAGAAGGTTTAGAAAGTGAAAAGGGTATCAAAGTGAATGATAACTATTTTGGAAAAGTAGCTGCCAATAGGTTAAAGTCTACAGAGCAAAATGTGTTTTTTAAAGCCGATGGTAAAAGTCGTGGAAAAATCGGATTCTCACCATTAAGAGCTACAGAATTTATTGGGAGTTATGATGCTCAAAATAAGGTGTTAACTATATTACAAATAGCAGCACCAAAAGCCGACGATAACTATGTGAACTCAGCTTGGGAATTACAGGAAGATCCATATTCAGGTGATGCTTTGAATTCATATAATGACGGACCTTTAGAAGATGGTTCTCAAATGGGGCCTTTCTATGAATTGGAAAGCTCGTCACCAGCCTTGGCTTTAACCCCTGGACAAAGCTATAATCACACACAACGCATCTATCATTTTAAAGGTTCTAAAGAAGTATTGAATCAAATATCAAAAAAAATATTAAAGGTTTCAATTGAAGAGATTGAGGCGGTGTTTTAAGTTAACAATTTATAATGAACAAAATTTTCACCATCCTAATAAGTATTACTATGTCCTTAGCAACCTATGCTCAGGGACAGAGAACCATTAAAATTGAATCAGGAGATTCACAAAACGAGATTATTGAAAAAGCAGCTTTGGTGGTTCCTACCACCAATCAATATGCATACAAAAAATTGGAATTCACGTGTTTTGCCCATTTTGGAGTGAATACATTTACCCGAAAAGAATGGGGAAACGGCTTTGAAGATCCTAAGGTGTTTAACTTACAAAATTTGGATACAGACCAATGGTGCCGCACCGCTAAAGAAGCAGGTATGAAATTGGTTATGTTTACAGCCAAACATCACGATGGTTTTGTGCTTTGGCAATCGCGCTATACCAAACATGGCGTAATGTCTTCTCCCTATAAAGAGGGTAAAGGAGATGTGCTAAAAGAACTGGCAGCGTCCTGCAAAAAATATGGATTGAAGCTGGGGGTATATCTTTCTCCAGCAGATTTGTACCAGATAGAAAATAAAGAAGGACTTTATGGGAATTTGAGCAAGTACACCGAACGTGTCATTCCAAGACCTATAGAAGGCAAGCCTTTTGTAAATAAAACGACCTTTAAGTTTAAGGCAGACGATTATAATGAGTATGTGCTTAATCAACTTTTTGAATTGTTGACAGAGTACGGCCCTATCCATGAAGTATGGTTTGATGGAGCACATCCAAAGCGTAAAGGAGGTCAGAAATACAACTATCTGGCATGGAAAAAATTAATACAAACCTTAGCACCCAAAGCTGTTATTTTTGGAAAAGAAGATGTTCGTTGGTGTGGCAATGAGTCGGGGGCTACTCGAGAATCGGAATGGGATGTTGTTACTTTTGATCAAGATCCGCATCAAATGCATCTTTTCCCGGATATGCATGGAGACCTTGGGAGTAGGGAGAAATTGGCCAATGCAAAATACCTGCACTACCTTGCAGCAGAAACGGATACTTCTATTCGTGAAGGTTGGTTTTACAGAGATGAAGAAGAACAAAAAGTACGTAGTGCAGATGATGTATTCGATATTTATGAACGTACTGTTGGAGGAAACTCCACCTTTCTTTTAAATATCCCACCAAACAGAGATGGTAAGTTTTCCGATGAAGATGTAAGCGTACTTAAAGAAGTAGGGAGAAGAATAAGAGAAACCTATAACAAAGATTTATTGGCGGGAGCCAAAGGAGAAAACGCCATCCTTGATGCTAATGAAAATACATACGTATTGGGGGAAAATGGAAAAGGAACTTACACGATTATTCTACCTCAGGTCATTACATTAAACCGTTTTGTATTGCAAGAAGCTATTCAAACCCATGGGCAACGCATCGAAAAACACGCATTAGATGCCTGGTTAAACAATAAATGGCAGCAAGTAGCAGAAAGTACAACGGTAGGTTATAAAAGAATATTGAGATTTGCTGATGTAACGACGAACAAACTAAGAATACGAATAATTGAAGCGCGCTCAAAACCTTCCTTATCTAACGTTTCTGGACACTATTATAAACAACGCCCACCACAATTATCGATTCACCGTAACCTTGACGGACAGGTGACCATTGCTCCTAAAAAAAGCGATTTCCACTGGAAATCCCAAGGTATAGATTATCATAAAAACTTATCGGATACTATGGAAATTAGATATACCACAGATGGTAATGTTCCTAATGAAAACTCTCAAACCTATTCTAAAAGTTTTTATCTGAAATCAGGCGAAGTAAAAGCCAAAGCATTCGAGACAGGACAAATAGGAAGTTTAGCAGAAAGAGAATTTGGGATTATTAAAAAAGATTGGACTGTAAAAGGAACAAGTAATGACGAAAAAAAGAAGCCAGAAAATGCTATTGATGGGGATATAAATACTTATTGGAATTCAGGTAATGGAGCCCCAAGCATTACGATCGATCTAAAGAAAGTCAAAAATATTCGAGGATTTATTTATACCCCACCCCTAAACGTTAAAGAGGGGCTTATTGAGAAAGGGCTTATAAAAGTAAGTAAAAATGGAATCTCATGGAAAACAGTACAGACCTTTGATTTAGGTAATCTCATTAACGACCCGACTTCACGCACGGTGCGTTTTGTTAAAAAAGTGAAAGCCCGATATGTTCAAATTACCTCGATAAGAGGAGCAGGTGGAAGTACTTCAGCGACCATTGCTGAGATCGATATGTTAGAATAAATAAGAATTATAGGGAACAAATAATTAACGAAGTGCAACATAAAATAACAAGAATGAAACATAAATATATAATTTTTGTACTGGCTATATCTACGGCCTTGTCATCATGTAAGCTTGATAAAGACAATAAAGAAGATATACTTGCAAGCAATTCTGAATTATCGTTATTGGAGCGTGCTGAAATACCATATTTGAAAGGAGAGAGCCGTCAGATATTTGATCCAAAACCTTCAGAAGATTTTGATGAGAACAAATGGTTTACTAATGATCATTGTTTTGTAACCGACAAGGAAGGAAACTTGCATTGGTTTGGAATTAACAATCCGTTTCCTCCAGAAGGAAAAGATTTGTATAGATATCATCCCTATTTAGGACATTTATCTTCAGATGCTGCAACCGAAAATTGGAAGCGTCAGCCATTTGCTATTAACGAAATAGAGGGAACAGAGTATGTTGGAGCCCCATTTGTGGTTTGGCATGAAGCATCTAATCGCTGGGTTATGGTTGTGGAACAATGGCGTGAAAAAAGACAATTGGAAGTGTATTGGTCTAATGACCTCGTTAATTGGGAAGAAACAAAAACGGCCATATTACCCGATAAACTTTGGGTTGGAACAAGAGACCCACACATTATGAAAGGCGCTGATGGAAAATACTGGATTCATGTGGTAGCAACAGGAAATAATGGCGTAAAGCAATCGCAGATCTTGAGAATTCGAACAAAAGACTTTGTCACTTTTGAAGCTCCCGAAACCATTTTAGGAATTAACGATATTGAGTGGGCTACACTCATGGAATCACCTTTTTTGGTAGAGCACAACGGACTTTGGTATCTGTTTTTCACCTATGCCCACAGACGTTATGCCGAAACATTAGTGATCGTATCAGACAATCCAGATCATTTTGATTATGAAAACAATGTGGTGACCACCTTATTTGGTCACGCAGCTGAAATTGTACAATACAAAGGCAAAGAATACATTACTTCCTGTGGTCCCGAGGATGCACATTTTTTAAATAGTCATGGTGTAACGATGGCGGAAATGGGTTGGTTGAAAAAGAAGAATTAATATTATGAGATATGAATAAACTAAAAGCCATTATTTTAATGTCGCTGTTTGCATACAATGCAACAGCTCAAAAAGGTAATACAAGTAAATTTGAAGAGAATTCAACAAAAGAATTAAAGTATATAGGAATGCCTGTTGGTGGGATATGCGCCGGACAAGTGTATCTAGGTGGTGATGGGCAACTTTGGTATTGGGATATTTTTAATGTAGCTATGTTAAACCCAGGCAATGAAGGAGGACATAGATATTATGAAAATCCGTTGACCCAGGAAAAAAAGTTTGAGAATGGTTTTGGATTGACTGTTCGTCAAGGGGATCGTGTTCATGTTAGGTCTTTAAACAGCAAAGGCTTTTCTGACATTCAATTTGAAGGGGAATATCCTGTGGGTAAGGTTTTCTATAAAGATGAAAGATTGCCGGTAAGCGCAACTTTAAATGCTTATACCCCTTTCATCCCAACAGACGCAAAAAATTCCGGACTGCCAGTTATTATATTGGAATATACAATAACCAATACTGATAGTGAAGATGTGGATGTAGAGTTGTCTGGTTGGTTACAAAATATGTCAAGTTATTGGAATGCAGCAGGCAAAGAAGGACAGCATACCAATACAGTAATTTCAACGAATACTTATACCCGATTGGTGTGTGAAAGTGATGAAAAATTTAAGGATGAACTACCGGATTGGGGCTCTATGAGTTTGACTTTAATTGGAGAAGGTAAAGGATCTGCAAAAGCGATCAACCCAAAAGGTTTGCCTGTTTATAGTGCTCATGGTGCTGTTAAAGAAGCTTCAATAGATCTTGGAGAAAAATTGGTTGGAAGCGTTTCTGGTAGTGCGACCCTAAAACCGGGAGAAAGCAAAACATTTAGGTTTCATTTAAGTTGGTACTTTCCTAATATTCATTTGTGGGACGGCGCTCCTCACTGGAAGAACAAAGAAAATTTAAGGCAGTATTACACAACAAACTTCGCTAGTGCAGCAGATGTGTCTGATTATTTAATAAAGAATGAATGGCTATTGGAAACTACCAAAAGTTGGAATAATACCTGGTATAATTCATCATTGCCAAAGTGGTTTTTGGACAGAACATTTGTAAATGTTAGCACCTTGGCAACCACAGCATCGGTTCGTTTTAATGACTTGACAGATTCACCCGAAAGTGAAGGACGATTTTACACCTATGAAGGTGTTTATTTGGGTGAAGGAACTTGTACTCATGTGTTTCATTATGAGCAAGCCATGGGGCGTGTGTTTCCAAACTTATCACGTCAACTTCGTGAACAGGTAGATTTAGGATTGTCCTATAAAGAGAGCGGTATTATTGGATACCGGGGTGAATTTAGTAATACAGGACGACATGATGGCCGTGGACACGCCATTGACGGACATGCAGGTACGGTAATGCGTATTTACCGTGAACATTTAATGTCTGCAGATAAAACCTTTCTTAAAAATAATTGGAAGAAAATCAAAAAGTCAATCCAGATAATGATTGATCAGGACAAGGAAAAAACAGGTCGTGCTGATGGTATTCTGGAAGGTAAGCAATACAACACATTAGATAGAACCTGGTATGGTAAAATTACATGGATTAGTGGTTTGTATGCAGCGTCATTAAAAGCAGGTGAAGAAATGGCAAAGGAAATGGCAGATCTTAAATTTTCCAGACAATGTGAAAAAATTGCAAAAAAAGCATTCAGAAATGTTTCTAAGGAATTGTTTAATGGGGAATATTTTATTCAGAAAACAGATCCAGAACATCCTGAAGCTCCAAATACAAACATAGGTTGTCATACTGATCAACTCTTAGGACAATATTGGGCTTCACAAACAGGATTGGGGCATATTTTACCTAAAGAGAACGTGAAAAAGGCGCTTCGTGCTATTATGAAATATAATTTTGTGGACCATTATGGAAGCTATCTCGATGCAGCTTCAATACCTGTAAAACGATTTTATGCAGATAAGGATGAGCAAGGCATTATCATGTGTACCTTCCCTAAAGGAGGTACAGACAAAGCTCCAGGACTCATAAAAAATGATTGGGAAAAATTGGTGGTTGGTTACTTCAGTGAAATATGGACAGGACAAGAACATCAATTGGCAGCAACACTAATTTCAGAAGGACTTGTAGAAGATGCTCTGAAAGTTGAAAAAGCGGTACATGATCGTTATTCACCATCAAAAAGAAACCCCTATAATGAAATCGAGTATGGAAACCATTATACCAGAGCGATGAGTGGTTATGCGCCTTTTGTTGCGGCCTCTGGTTTTACCTATCATGGACCTAAAGGTATTATTGGTTTTGATCCTAAGATAAATCCGGAAAATTTTAAATCTGCATTTATAGCTGCCGAAGGTTGGGGAAGTTTTTCACAGAAAAAAGAGGAAACACAAATGCTATACCAGCTTCATCTTGCGTACGGAACTTTAAACCTGAAACAAGTTAACCTCGTAATAATTGATAAAAGTGAATTTGAGAAGGTGATTATTACAGTTAATGATAAGAAGATAAACGCGGATTATACCATTCAAAATAAACAATTAAAAGTGAGGTTTGAGTCCATAGAATTGAAAGCCACTGATCTTTTAGAAATAACAATAAAATAGTAAAACACCCTTAAAATGAAAAATATAACACCCATCGTATTCAGCCTGTTTTGTATAGTCGTTTTGGTAAGCGGTTGTAATTCTGAACCCAAAAAAATGATAGAAAAAAAGGAGTTGAAAGTTGAAACTCCTATAATATCTGGCGAATGGCAACACATATTCAATCCTAATGATACGCGCTCTGAAATTGACACCACTTGGTATACTAATGACCATTGTTTTGCAAAAGGAGCTGACGGGAAATGGCATGCTTATGGAATTATTGGTCATAAACCAATTAATCCATGGACGGGAGAGACGAAGTTCTTCCATGTCTCATCTGATAGTGTTTCACAACTTAATTGGGTAGACCATGATTATGCCTTAAAAACCAAACCTGGAGTTGAACGTGTGTTATGGGCTCCACATGTGTTTCAGGAAAACGGTAAAAACTATATGTTCTATAACATTGGAAACCTGCAAAAAAACGCACCAAATTTTGCGAGTTGGGGACAACTTTGTATGGCAGAATCTGAAGACATGTTTCAATGGAAACGTCATGAGTTTAATCCGTTGTTTAGTGATCCTGGACATGCACGCGATTCATATATATTAAAAGATAA
>Ga0105356_10003936_pt1 | contig 14477 bp, 10 predicted proteins | sample GOMGulsemesocosm_3_FD_83502 | JGI IMG/M metagenome (GOLD analysis project Ga0105356, IMG submission 83502) | Methane-oxidizing microbial communities from mesocosms in the Gulf of Mexico - GOM9D Gulf of Mexico | ecosystem: Environmental > Aquatic > Marine > Cold seeps | place: Gulf of Mexico...
GCAAAAGTTTCTGCATCAATATATAATTTTCCATTATATAAAGGCGTAACAATATTTTCGAGTTGTTTAAATTTCACAACATACACTTGTCGATTATCCATTTGAGAAGATTCATCAAAACTAAAACTATAGTAAGGGAAAGTATCCTCATTGAATACATAATCTGGATATTTTACAATATCAGAATAAATGGTGTTAAAAGGTCCACCTTGTAGCTTTACAGCAAGTGTATCGAGTCTAGAATAGTCTGTGTTTTTACGAGATATCACAAGCTCTACATTATCGCTTTTTTTGGAGCGATAGGGTTGTTTAAAAATTTTAACAACGGCTTCGGTCAAAGAGGCATTTTTTCGCCCCTTTTTAATAGTTTCCCTATAGAACGCTGTCATAACAGACGGTTCGTCATAATAGTTTGGGCTTTTGCCATTTAATGAAGCTTTGACAAGTGCTTCAGCACTTTTTGGAACATGAATTTTAATTGCTGATAATGTAGTACTTAATGGGTAAAGGCTTATAATGTTATTTTTCAGTTTTAATTCATTAATTGGTATTTCTAGTGTTTCATACCCTAAAAAAGAAACGGATAGCACTTGATTAGACAATGTATTGGCTACCTTAATTGAAAACTTTCCCTCCCTGTTGGAAATGGTACTTATGTTTGCTGATTTTATTGCAATATCAACAAATGCTATAGCTTTTTTTGTATGATTATCTATGATGCGTCCCTTATATTTTATAAAGGAAGTTGCTTCTTGTTGATTACTGGTTTGCACTAAAGTATAGGCAAAGGAATTATTTGTAAATCCAATAAAGCAAATGGAGAATAGTAAAGGAATAAATACCTTTAATTTAAGATTTAAGAACTCTTTTTTCACAACGTTATAAATTGAGGTGTTAAAATCACTGCTAACAACCCATTAAGGTACTAAAAATCTGCCTTTTATCCTTGTTTATTGTGGAATTTAACAATTGTAAAAGCGTTAATTTGTTTAAAAAGATTGATATACAAATTAAGCTATGGTTTAAAACGTATAGGAGATACCTATTTGTAAAGTGTTGAATTTTCGATACCCTGAATCATCTTCTAAAAACTTGGTAAAAGCAAAATAGGGACGGGCTTCTAAATAAAAATTAGGTGTGATTTGATAATTGGCACCAAAAGAAAACCCAAGTAAAAAAGAGTTAAAGAGATCTTTGTTCTCTGTATCATTTATATCTAATAGTACTTGTGCTTCTGGGCCAAAAAACCCGGTAAATTTATTTGCTAGTTTAAAATTCAGTAATACTGGTATATGTAAAAAGCTCATTTTGTCACGTCCCGCATATTCTGTAGAAGAATAGATGATTTCAGGTTGAATGCTAAAAACCTCAGAAGATGGGATATTTACAAAGGCACCAACATAGACGCCTGATTTTTTTTGAACATTATCACTGGACATATTCACCACTTTCATTTGAACTGAATTTATTCCGACTTTTAAACCAAAGCGTACTCTTGGGATTTCAATGTCTTCATCTTGTGCATAACTAAAAGATGTTAAAAAAGCCAAGCTTATCAAAAGAACTAATTTTCTCATGTTTTGAATCTTATAAATTTTGAAATTTGAAGATACATATTTTGGGTACAACCATTTCGTTTTGTAACGCTTTAATTTTGTATAATAGTTCTAAAGGTTAAATTAATTCTTGGGGTATCTATTTTTTTTGTTGGCGGTAATCGGTGTAACCAGTGAGTTTGTGTACTGCCTTTCATTACAAGTAAGCTCCCATGGTCCAATGTAAAGAAAATAGTTTCTTTGGTTGCTTTATGTTTAAACCCAAACCGCCGTTCTGCTCCTAAACTCAGGGAGGCAATTGCTCCATTTTTTTTGAGATCTTTTTCACCATCACTATGCCAAGCCATACCTTCTGCACCGGTATGATATAAATTAAGTAAGCAAGAATTATATGATTCTCCTGTTTTTGCTTCAATAAGCTGTTTTAGTTCTACAAGCGCTTTCGTCCAAGGCAAGGCCTCTTTAGTCGTTTTAGAATAGGTGTATTTAAATGGTTTATCACCATACCAGGCAACTTTCCGCTTGGTGATAATGTGTTTTCCAAAAATGATGGCCTCATCATTTTTCCACACGATGTTAGCTAGTAATGTTTTAAAATAAGCATCAGCTTTTACTGATGTGAGCAACTTTCCATAATAATTTACAGTACCATCCTTTGGTAAAACATTTCTGGTTTCGTCTACGAAATTATTAAATAAGTCCATTTTTCCATTTTAAATATTCAATTCTCATACAATGTCCGCAAGGCCTAAAACCATGTTGTTTCGCTTCAAGTTCCGTTTTAAAAAACACACGATTCTTAGCCATCATTCTTTTGCCAGATTTACAATGTAAAGTACCATAAATTTTTAGGTTTATGTTGGCCCCAATCTGGATATCTTTTGATTGAATAAGGCGCCTTAAGGATTTTGTATCTAAATCAATATGTTTAATCATTGCTCTAAGTTAATGCATCATGAAATATAATACCTAATGTATGACGTTCTCCACTGTGTAATTCGCTAACGCCATGCTTCATAGTGACTCGATAATATCCTTTTTTGCCTTGTACTGGTCTGAAATTGGTTGTAAATATTAATAAATCTCCTTTTTTTGGTTGTAAAACGATGGCTTTAGATTGTGCTCTCGGAGTTTGTTGAGTTAACACAAATTCACCTCCTGTATAATCTTTATGAGGATCATTTAGAAATAACACGGCTTGCATTGGGAAATATACCTCCCCATATAAGTCTTGATGTAAGGTATTAAAACCTCCTTTATTGTATTTAAGAATTAGAGGTGTAGGCTTCAATTGATTATTGTTGTGACATAATAATTGTAAATCTTGAAATGCTTTGGGAAAGGAATTGTTAGTCTTTAAAGCATGCATCCAAAGGTTGGCAATAGGGGCGAGGTATGGATATAATTGTACTCTTAGAGTCTCAACAATTTTAGGTAGTGGGTAATCAAAGTATTTATATTCTCCTAATCCAAAACGATAACGTTCCATAGTAACGGTCTTTCGATAGCCTTCTGGGTTGCTATAGTTTTCAATTAAAGATGCACACTGTTTGTTGGATAATATATTTTTTATGACCACATATCCTTTATCGTGCATCTCATCAGTAATCTGTGACCAATTTTGAGACTTTAGTTTTGATTCTAGTTGTTGCATGATAGATTAGGCATTTAATTGTGAGATATCACATAAGATTTTGACCAGTTCATCTGGTTTACTGAAAAAAGGGGAATGGCTGGTGGCCATACTGTATATTTTTTTACAAGGGGTTTCCGTATACATTCTCTTCTGAATATATGGTGTTACAGCCTTGTCCTCTGTACATTCAATATAGTATCGCGGTATAGATCCATAATTGTTGTCAGTAAGTTGTAACGGTGTAATAGAAGTTGCTACAGGCTCATGACTCAATAAAACCTTTGCGAGTTCTGTAATATCATCAGGGCAGTCATGGTATAGGCCTTCTTTATATATTTTGGATTGCAAGGTATGTGCGTTCAGTTCCGGGTATCGCGTAACATAAGGTTTTAATACTCCAGTGGTGTCCATTACTGAATATTCTTGTTGGGTTTTTCCATTCGGAATTAAATAAGCTGCCAGGTAAATTAATTTTTCAATTTTATGAGGCCGATATTCAGCAGCCTGAGATATCATAATGCCGTTTTTACTATGACCTAAAAGGATTACTTGACCATCAATACTATCTATGAGTTCGCAAATTTTGTCAACTGAAGATGCCATAGTTACATCTTGAATTGGAGTTTTATCTCGTCCCATGCCTGGTAGATCCATGGCAATTGCCTGGTGTCCTAGGTGTTCTAAAATAGGCATTACTTTATGCCAGTTCCATGAGCTATGCCATGAACCGTGTACTAAAATAAAAGTTTTCATTTTTGTGTATTTAAGTTTTTAATCTGAAGTATGATGCGTCTATTGCATCTTAGCAGCTTCCCATCCAATAATTGCTGATTTTCTAGTATTTCCCCACATGTAACCACCAATACTACCAGATGCTTGGATGACACGGTGACAAGGAATTAAAAATGCGACTGGATTGTTACCTATAGCGGTACCAACGGCTCGTGATGCTTTTGGCTTGTCAATGTTATGAGCAATTGTGCCGTAAGTACTAAGATTACCCATTGGGATTTTAAGAAGACTTTCCCATACTTTCAATTGGAAAGATGTTCCTGTTAGATGCAGTTTGATCTTGTTTAATTTGCTCCAATCATGAGAGAAAATAAACAACGCATTCTGCTGAATTAAGTCAACCATTTGATTAAAAACAGCATTCGGAAACTGCTGTTGTAAATGTTCTAAAGCATGTTGTTCATTTTCAGCAAAAGCCATATGGCAAATACCTTTTGCAGTAGACGCCACTATGATCTTGCCAAAAGGACTATCTGCAAAACTGAAATTTATAGACAGGCTTGCGCCTCCATTTTTAAATTCTCCGGGCGTCATGCCTTCTATACTTATAAATAAATCATGAAGTCTTCCAGTGCCCGATAATCCCGTTTCGTATGCCGTATCAAGCAGTGTTGATTTTTGTTCTTTTAGAAGTTGCTTTGCGTATGCAATACTAATATACTGTACAAATTTTTTAGGGCTTACTCCAGCCCAATCAGTGAATAATCGTTGAAAATGATATGGACTTAAATGTACAGATTCGGCTATTTGTTCTAAAGAGGGCTGTTCCTTAAAATTTGTTTTAATATAGTCAATAGCTTGTGCTATTCTATTATAATTAATATCTGCCTGAGTATTCATGATGCTTCAAATTTATGAAACAAAGGTATTTGGTACAAGCAAAACACAAAACCCGATTCTTGCTAAAATCTAAGGACACCTATTTATTGTAGTGTATTTACCATTGTGTCTACCACCATATTTAGGTCTTCTTGAGCTTTTGAAATAGCCAGTTGAAGCTTCTCATTATTAGATGTAGCCATATCTGTGAGGGTTGCAAAGGTTTTAGTATACCAATCCTTCCATGTTTCCAGAATTTTTGTTTCTTCAGTTAAGTCCCCACCGTTAATGATCGCTTTTTTACTCAGCTCAAACTCTACATTGAGTCGTTTCAATGCTGCTTTCTCTATTGTTTCCAACAATTGAAGTGCTATGTTTTCATCTGAATTAATTAAAACATATGCACTTACTAAAGCCCCAATACCTACATTTTTCATAGTTTCCTGAGACACTTTATCGATACGATCATTATCAGTATGATAAAATTGATCTGTAAAATGCCAAAGTAATAGCCCTGGAATATCTGCTCTTAAAAAAGGAGTATGATCACTTCCGCCTTCAAAGGGGTTGGTATTAACCTTCCAATTTGCATGTTCGCCTTGAGCTTTAAAGATATCAATGATAAAATCATTTAAGTAATGTGGAGTCATGTCTTCCTCTTTTAATGGACGACCACCCCATTCAGAATGTTTATCATTACCTCTGGTCCAAATAGCACTTGGATCTGGCATTTTTTCAATCAAAAAGGAACCACCTGTTACGTCTGTGTTCTCTCCAACCATATCCAAACTGATTCCCCAATTTATTGCTGCAGTGCGCTTATCTTCCTCCTTAATATAACGCCGTGTAGAAATTATTTCATCGCCCCAAAGAAAGGTTAATGTACGCTTTGCTTTTATACTTCCGTCCGATAATAGTTTTGAGGTAATCATTGCCATCTCTAATTGCGTACCAACCCCAGTGGCATTATCATTAGCTCCAGGTTCTTGAATATGTGCGCTAAAAACTAAGCTCTCATTTGGTAATTCGGAACCAATCACATTGGCAACCACCGTTAATTCCTCAGAAGGATAATGCTTTGCGGCTATATTTACTTTTACCTGAGTTTTACTTTTGAGTACCGCCGTTTTAAGCTGTTCTTTTGCTGCATATGATAAGGCTATACCCCAGGCTTTGCTACCTTCAGTATATGGCAAGCTTCTAAATTGAATGGAAGTCACATTTTTTTCAGGCTGTAAATACTTTGGGTTATCATAGGTTATGATTCCTATGGCACCACCATCTACAATAGCAGTTTTATAGAGTCTGCGAGGACTCATTTCAGCAAAAACTATTTTCCCTTTGACATCTATAGTTTTTAAAGTTTCAAGATCTTTTATATAAACGATATTACTAATCACACCTTCTTTCGGTGTTGCTACCGAATTTTTAAAGATCATATTTCTATTGGTAGCATATTGTAGAATGGGAGCATCTATACCAACAATACTTAACGACCCATCAACAGGTTCCCAGGTAGGATTTTTTAAAGCTCTGGTTTCAATTCTATACACAAGTCTATTTTCTGGACGAGCTTTGTCTTCTAAAATATAACCAGCTTCTTCAAGTTTTGACACTATACGATACACAGATTCATTAAACCCAGTGTTGCCAGCAATTCTCCAATACTGTTCCACAAAAGCAGTGGTTTCCATGGCAACATCTCCATTAAAGACTTCTCTAACCGTATCAAAATAGCTTGAAGTTGTGGCCGTTTCCTGTTTACAATTAAACATAGCAAAGGACACTAAACAGATGATCATTAATTTTTTAAACATGCAGACTTTTTTAAATATGTAGTGACTTAATTATTGCTCTATATTTGTTTGTTCTTCAACTTCATTTAGAAGTTCTGGTTTTCCAAAACCTAAAGCTTCAAGTTTGTCCATTTGTGTTGCAGCATCCCCAACAACTAAATAGTTCATTTTCTCAACGTCTAGATGCTTGGAAGCAAGCTTTTGAATATCTTCAACGGTCATATTTTTAACAATAGCTTCTCGCTGTTTCGCATAATCATCAGGGAGATTGTAATTACTTATATTACTTAACATGCTCAATTTGGAACGCATGGTTTCAAATGCTCTAGCATTACTTTTAATCATAAATCCTTTGGTGACCTCTAAATCGTTTTCATTATAGTTAGGACCATATTGTTCCACGATGTCCTTAACCAAGCTAGCAGATGCTAAAGTTACATTAGAGCGTACACCACTTGAGATGGTAAAAGGACCTTTGATTTTTGATCCTGAAAAACGAGAACGAATACCATAAGTATAGCCTTTGCCTTCTCGTAATTGTTGGGTTAGTTGAGACGCAAAACTACCACCACCAAGACGGTAATTCATAACTTGTACTGCATAATAATCGGCATCTGTTGCTGCAAGTGCTGGATAACCAAACCTGATTACAGATTGTTTCGCACCAGGAACATCATAAAAATATACTTTAGATTTTTCTGGTGTTGTTGGCAGTTCAATTTCTGGGAATACCACGTCTTTTACTTTCCAGTTGTTATTAAGTTCTGCTAAAGATTTTTTTACGCGGCGTTTTGAAATATCACCTACAATATGAAAGTTAGCAATGTTTGGTGATACATTTTGATCGTAATAAGCTTGTAGATCGTCAATCGTAATTTCATTTACAGAGGCTTCAGTACCGATATTATTAAAAGATAAAATATGATTTTCACCATAAGTTAGCTGTGCATAGGCATTAGCAGCAATGCTATTCGGGTTTCCTTTTTGTCGTTGAATTTGACTAAGCGTACTTTGTTTTAATAACTCAAATTCTTTAATATCCCAACGCGGTTCTAATAGAATTTCTTCTACAAGTTTCATTGTTGGCTTATAATTTTTAGCTAAGGTATTTCCTGAAAGGATGATAGACTCATTGGTGGCATAAGCATTAATAGAAGCCCCTAGGCTTTCAATAGCATCTTCCAGTTGTTGAGGTGTTTTATTTAAGGTTCCTTTTGTTAGTAAGTCTGCTAATATATTAGAAACTCCTATTTTGTTTTTGTTCTCTAACAACATACCTCCTTTAATTTCCATGCGAAATTGTACCAAAGGCACTTCATTATTCTCAATACCGAAAAGGTTTAATCCTGAGGATAATGATTCTTTCCAAACTTCAGGAATTTTTACATCAGGACTATCTCCATAAGCAGGTTCCATAGTACGGTCAAAACTAGATGGTGTTTTTTCATAAGTAGCTGCAATACTCGCGTCAAATGCATCTTCTGCACCTTCAATAATACGTTCTTCCTCAATTTGTGCCAATTTTGAATTATCCAAAGCTAAATTTGAAGCTCCTTTGGGAACAAAACTGGTAGCCACATGATGTTGTCCTTTTACATAAGCATTATAAACACGCATCACATCATCTGTTGTTACGGCTAAAATATTTTTCACATCCTGATTAATAAATCCTGGATCACCAGCAAAAACCTCATATTGTGCCAATTGAAACCCCTTACCAAGAACACTAGATAACCCATTATAAAAACGGGTCTCTTGTCCGGCTTTAATACGGTCTAAATCTTTTTGCGAGATGCCTTCAGCTTCAAAGGTTGCAAATGCCGAATTAATAACACTTTGCACATTATCTAATTTTGTATCATTAAAAGCAGTCACTTGAAGCATAAATTGACCTGCAATTTCTGAGCTATACTGAAACATACTTACATTGTCTGTCAATTGGTTGTCCTCAACTAAAGCTTTGTATAAAGGAGCTCCTTTGCCTTGAGACAGGTAACTTGCTAAAACATTTAAGGCATAGGTGTCATCATGATATTGATATACTGACGGCCATGTAAGTGTTAATTGCGGTAATCGTGCAAAGTTGTCTTCAAAATATAAGTTTTTAGTTTCTGAAAGTATGGCAGCTCGTTTTTCCATTTTAGGGATGTCTTCACCACGTTTTATTTCATCAAAATATTTTTCTACCCATGCTTTTGCCTGTGTTTTATCAAAATCTCCAGCAATGGTCAGTGTTACATTATTAGGGACATACCAACGGTTGTAAAAATCTTTTACATCTTGTAATGTTGCGTTTTGTAAATCTTCCAGAGAACCAATAACCTGCCAGGAATACGGATGTCCTTCAGGATATAAGTTTTTATCAATAACAGCAAAACTATGACCATAAGGGCGATTGTCATTACTTTGACGTTTTTCGTTTTTTACCACTTGCTTTTCTTTGGCAAGGACAGGTTCTGTAACGGTATTAATAAAGTATCCTAGTTTATCGGCTTCAGCCCAAATCATTTTTTCGAGAGCATCTTTTGGAACCGTTTGGAAATAATTAGTACGATCTCTATTTGTGGAACCATTAGCACCAGAACCACCAATACGGGCACTCATTTTATCTAAGCCACCTTTACCTAAGTTTTCAGATTCCAAGAACAATAAATGTTCAAATAAATGTGCAAACCCTGTTCGTCCCGTAATTTCTCTTGAAGAACCAACGTGACTTGTAAGGGCCACTGCAACTACAGGATCTGAGCGGTCAATATGAAAAATCACCTGTAACCCATTATCCAAAGTGAACTTTTCGAAGTCAACTTTAAACGTTTTGGTTTCTATATTGTCATTAGCATCTTGAGCGCAAGCCGCTAATACTACTGCACATAACAATAGTATGGATTTGATTTTAAACGATTTCATTTGATTGATAAAATTTATTTAATATGAGTTTATTTCAATAAAAATTTTAATGCATTAATTGTTTACAAAGAAAATAGAGTTCACTAAGAATAGTTTTCCATTTTCCCAGAAGCTTCTAAATAAGGTATTATCTACCATATAAATAACGCTACCACGTCCCATGTTTTCTGATCCAAACACCAATGATTTCGGTAGTTTTTTTAGAGCCTCAGATCCTGCAAATCCGGCAACTTTGGTGACATTGGCTCCAATATGTGCAACATTACCGCCATTCTCTAATAAGCTATATGATGTTGACCCTAATTTCAACGTAAAATAGTCCTTAGAATACCCATAAGCCATAGGGTGAGTATTGTCTACTTTAGTTTTGAAAATAGCACCAGTAATCATTTGTTTTGCAAATTCACGTCTACGATCTGAATATGGAATAAGGTTGGGGTCTTCCTTATCCTTGTCCTTATCATTTTTGTTGTATTGCAAGCTGAATCCTTTTTTACCAGCAAAAGCACTTAGTGCTCTATCAATAGCAATCACTTTTCCTCCAGCTCTAATCCAGGATTGTAATTTGCTCATCCCGCTTTCATTAAGTACAGTTCTATAACTTCCACTAGGTAAAATAAGAACATCATAATCATCAAGATTGACACGATTAAAAGTACTTGTATTAATTGAAGTCACAGGATAGTGCAGTTGTTGCTCAAAGAAATGCCATAATGCACCATAATTTAATCCTGAAGTTCCTTCTCCAGATAACATGGCTATTTTTGGTTTCTTGATAAGTCTTACAGATGACGACCCCATATCAGGATGTGTATCAGAAAAACCAGTTTGAATAGCAGTTAACGGTTGTTTATGTGCCATAGCCATCTCACTTAATGCGGTCGTGAAATTTTCGATATGTTTATTATCACGTTGTAAGATGATAAGAGATCCTCTGTTGAACAGGTTTCCGTTTTGTGAGAAAGGTTTAGTGTTGAATCTTATATTAATATCCTTATCCAGTAAGCTTGCAAGAAATCTTGCATCCTTCATCGAATTCCAATCGCTTACATATCCATAGGCCTGCGTTAATCGTGTGATTGGGGCTTTTTGAGTCGTTCCTGAAGTAGAAATTAAACTTGTACTAGCTATCGCATTCAAACCATAGGCATGTGGTAAACTCCAAGCCGTAATATCGTAAGTCAACGAATCACTCAACATAGCATCAGGCTCAAACAGGGCTTTTACCATTTTGCCCTTAGGTTGGTCTGTACTAATAACTAAATCTTTTGATGTTGCAATTATGCTCCCCGAACCATTAGTAGAATATTTAAAGCCACTCACTTTTTTGTTTGGAGCATTTCCATATGAAATTTCGTGTTTGTCTAATAATGATTTTAAGGCTTCCATTTTATCTGATTCACCTTGTAAAACATAACTCTTATACTTTAATGCACTATTATCAAAGAATTTTTTAAACTCTGTATTTAATTTAGAAGCATTTCTTGAAGAGATCTCTACCGTAGATAATCCCGTTGTTGTATGATGTGCAATACGATCTACTAAAGTTAAGATATGACCTTCACGAGTTAAAACACCCAATCCTCCACGCGAATGTCCTGCTTGCTCATAGGTCATTCCAATAGCACCCATATAAGTTGGATAGGTATCTCCATAACTTGGGTATAATAAATCAAAACTTTCTCGAGTGAAATATAACCAACCTTTAGCGTCAAAATATTTAGCATGGTTTTTTCCTATTTGCGTTTGGAAATCACGCTGCCAGTCACTAATAATCTCATGAAATGGCTCTGCTGCCGGAGCAAAATAATAAGGATTATTTATGCCTTGCTCATGAAAATCGACATGAATGTGAGGTAACCATTTGTTGTATATTTTTAATCGTGATTGTGATTCTATTTGAGAAGCCCAAGCCCAGTCGCGATTTAAATCGAATAAATAGTGGTTTGGTCTTCCTCCTGGCCAAGGTTCAGCATGTTCACTAGATTGTGGATCAACATCAAAAGGTTTGCTTGAGGTTTCGTTAAACCAATTCGCATAACGATCACGACCATCAGGGTTGATACATGGATCAATAATAACCACTGTATTTTTTAACCACTCTTGTTTTTGCGTTAATAAGCTGTACAATGTTTTCATTGAGGCTTCAGTACTTGAAGCTTCATTACCATGTACATTATAACTCAGCCAAACAATAGCAATATCGCTAGTTGTTGAGGTTCCATTTAAAATTCCTGCGTTTTTTAAATTGTTTTCTCTAATGGCGTCAAGGTTTCTCAGATTCTCTTCAGAAGAGATATAGGTCACATAAAGCGGTCTACGCTCATAAGTCTCCCCGTATTTCTCCATTTTCACCTGATTTGGTAATTGCGCTTCTACATGTTTGAAGTAATCTACAACTTGATGGTGTCTAGAGAATTGGGTCCCCAGTTCGTAGCCAAGAAAATCACTCGGTGATTGTAATTGTTGCGCCATTGTAAAGGAAACGGAACATAATACGACTAATACGATCTGATAAAATTTTTGCATTTTGGTTGGTCTTTTTATTATAATTCAATAAAGATAAGACCCTAAAATTAACATTAACAGTTTTAACATTTTTTTTAGAAAATTTTAGCGTTTTAATTAGGTCTTAAAATTTTAGTCTTTTTTTAACCAAATCAAAAATTCCAATTAGATCAAAGAGCATTATATTTACGCAAGAATTGAAAGCTAACTATGCCAACAGACTGTATCCCGTTTAGAACCACTAATTATTTTTCTGAGTTGATTTGTGATTACCTTGATGAAAATCAAGCACTACAACCATTTTATAATAACTTCCCGAAACTTGAAAACTTTAGCGCTCAAATTGAAGAGAAAACCGCGACTGTAAAATCAGCGTCGAGAATGGTATTGGTTGAATCCCTTCAAAAACAATATCAAAATGTGGATGCCTCTGCAGTAACTTTGGCAAATATTGAAGCTTTAAAAGACGAACGAACATTTACAATTACAACCGGCCATCAGCTGAATTTATTCACAGGACCGTTGTATTTTTTATATAAAATTATTTCAACAATAAACCTTACAAAGGAGTTAAAGGCGAAACATCCAGAATATAATTTCGTACCTGTATATTGGATGGCGACGGAGGATCATGATTTTGATGAAATCAATTACTTTAATTATAAAGGTAAGAAAGTCCAATGGTCTCGCGAGGCCAGTGGTGGTGTTGGCGAATTGGACACTCAAGGACTAGATGAGGTTTTTGAATCCTATTCTGATCAATTAGGACATGGGAAGAATGCAGAGTTTTTAAGGGACTTGTTTAAAAAGGCCTATTTGGAGCATGATAATTTAGCTGAAGCCACACAATACTTGGCAAATGCGCTTTTTAAAGACTATGGTTTAGTCATTATTGATGCGAATTCTCGAGATTTAAAACGTCTTTTAATACCATATATAGAACGCGAGTTACTCGAAAACGTTTCTTTCAATGCTGTAGAAGCTACCAATGCAAAACTCAGCCAGGTTTCTGAATCTTATAAAATACAGGTCAACCCGAGAGAGATCAATTTATTCTATTTAACCAAAGGCTTACGTGAACGAATTGTTGAAAAGGATGGAGCCTATTCCGTAAATGATACAGATATAAAATGGACAAAGGCTGAGATCCTAAAACATCTCCATGAGATGCCGGAACGATTTTCACCAAATGTTATCATGCGCCCATTGTATCAAGAAGTTATTTTGCCAAACCTATGTTATATTGGTGGCGGAGGAGAATTGGCCTATTGGTTTGAACTGAAGGCTTATTTTGAAGCTGTGAATGTGACCTTTCCAATGTTGTTGCTTCGAAATTCAGTATTGGTTAAAACAGAAAAGCAAACCCAAAAAATAGAAAAACTAGACCTGACTTTAAACGATTTGTTTTTAAAACAGGAAGCCTTAGTAAATGATCAGGTAAAGGCCCTTTCTAATATTGATATCGATTTCACCAATCAGAAAGAACATTTACAAGATCAATTTAAGAACTTGTATCAGTTGGCTGAGGTAACCGATAAATCTTTTCTGGGTGCCGTAGCTGCTCAGGAGAAAAAACAATTGAAAGGCTTATCAAATTTGGAAAAACGTCTTTTAAAGGCACAAAAGCGTAATTTGAATAGCCAAATAGATCGCATTACTGAGATTCAAGACCAATTATTTCCTGGACAAAGTCTACAAGAACGAAACTTAAACTTTTCTGAACTTTATCTTGAGTTCGGAGACCAATTAATCCATCAGTTAGTATTAAATTTGCAAGCACTTAAGGGCGAGTTTTTAATACTAAATCTGTAAACAATGCACAAAATAGATATTGATCTTGTTGAAATGACGATGGACGTCATGAAATATACTATTGATAGAATTTCGTCAACAAAAAATAAAGTAGGAAAACCTAAAAAAGCAGAAGAATTAAAAGCCTTAGTTGGCGAAACCATAACCGAAGAAGGTATTGGTGGTGAATACGCCTTTAAGTTATGGCGAAAGCATTTGGCAAAAACAAATGTCCCTGTAGATCACCCACGTAATTTGGCATTTGTGCCAGCATCCCCAACCCGTGCCGCAATCATGTTTGACCTGGTAACTTCTGTTTCCAGTATTCATGGGGCCTATTGGATGGAAGGTGCAGGAGGTATTTTTTGTGAAAACGAAGCCATGAAATGGATCGTCTCTTTAACAGGACTTCCTGAAGGTGCTTTTGGTGTGTTTACCAGTGGTGGTACTGCCGCCAACCTTTCAGCAATTGTAGCAGCCAGAGAATATTGGAGAAGTTTAGATGCTCAAAATGAAAGAGAAAAAGGATTAATTATAACGTCTATTGGCGCGCATTCGTCAATTAAAGCCATGGCCAAAGTTGTAGATGTCGATGTATTGTTAGTTGATACAGAAGACCGAATGGAAGCCGACGCATTGCAAGACACCATAAACGGATTAACTGCACATCAA
>Ga0105356_10003938_pt1 | contig 14475 bp, 14 predicted proteins | sample GOMGulsemesocosm_3_FD_83502 | JGI IMG/M metagenome (GOLD analysis project Ga0105356, IMG submission 83502) | Methane-oxidizing microbial communities from mesocosms in the Gulf of Mexico - GOM9D Gulf of Mexico | ecosystem: Environmental > Aquatic > Marine > Cold seeps | place: Gulf of Mexico...
CCATCAACATTGATAGAAGATAATTTAGACAAGGTAAAAGTTTTTCATGAACTTGGCATGAGAGAAGAGGCTATTAGTTTACTTGGTGCGGTAAAAAATCAGATTGCGGGTGACTCATTATCAAGTGAGGTGATTAATAAATATGTAGACCAAGAAGCTGAAGAACGCTCAGAAATACACTTTACTCCGAAGCAACTAAACAGTATGGCCGTTGAACTCTTTCAGAAAAAGAAGCTACAACCGGCACTGGATTCTGTTGTACAAGCGCTACAACTTGCTCCTCAAAATGTAAAACTTTTATTCAGTATTTTGAAAATCCTAATTGTCATTAAAAAACAAGATGAAGCTGATGAGAGCCATAATGAGTTGGCGGACAAAATTATTGGCTTATTAGATGGTTTCAACTTAGATGAAAGAAGACTAGATGCATACCATAGTTTAAAAGCTAAATGGGAAGCTGACAGTAATAAAACTATTCATTAATTTATTACTTACAGTGTGTAGTAATGCCTACTGGCTAAGCAGCCAGCAATAAATCGCTCATGTTCTGAATCTAAGTGAGAAAACTCTGGTTATTAGTAGCAAAAAACACTATATTTTAATTTTGTATACAGTATGCAATAATGCCGTTCAAATTTTTAAAATGTAAAAATAACGAAAATGATCACTATTGATGCTTTAACTGTAAATAGAGCTTTAGACTTTCCTTCCTTAATTGACGCCTTAGAAAAGGGGTTTACCAATGAAATAGTTGTTCCCCCTCGGTTACATTTTGATATGGAAAATCCAAAAGAAAGCCGGGAAACAACGTTGTTAATGATGCCTGCATGGCAAAAAGGAGGTGTTGCAGGAGTAAAATTAGTGACGGTAGCGCCAAATAATGCTCAGAAAAAATTACCGTCGATTCAGGGAACTTACCTTTTGTTAGATGTTGATACTGGATCGCCAATTGCAATGATGGATGCTCCAGCATTAACAGCTAAGCGCACTGCTGCAGCCTCTGCACTTGCCTCTCGTTTTTTGTCTCGAGAAGATAGTTGTAATTTATTCGTCATTGGTACCGGAACCCTTTCATCACAACTTATTGAAGCACATACTACTGTTCGCCCAATCAAACAAGTAAAGGTATGGGGGCGTTCGTTAAAGAAGGCACAAGCCGTTTGCGACTTGGTTGCTCATTTGGATATTGATTGTCAGCCAGTAATAGACATTGATAGCAATATCGAGCAAGCCGATATCATTTCTTGTGCAACGTTAAGCCAAGAGCCGTTAGTATTTGGAAAACACCTTAGAGCTGGACAACATTTAGATATGGTTGGTGCTTACCGCCCTGATATGCGCGAAATGGATGACGAATGTTTATTACGATCTCGGGTCTTTGTTGATAATTTTGATGGAGCGTTAAGAGAGACGGGGGATATTGCGATTCCCATAAATAACGGGATTATCAATAAAGATAATATTGAAGCAGATTTATTTCTATTATGTAATAAAAGTATTGTTATTAATCGAAAAGTTGAAGATATAACCGTATTTAAATCGGTAGGGCATGCCCTCGAAGACTTAACGGCAGCAAAACTTGTTGCTAATTATGTTTCTTGCGACTAAAAAGTAAATAATTTATTGAATTAGGAGGAAATTTATTCGTTTAGCTACTAAATTGTTATTTAAGGTGATAACAATGTAGTATCAAATTGACATTATTCTTATTCAATATTTTAATTAATAGAGTTAAAGCTATAATAACCATAAATACTTTTAGTTTATTATTATAAAATTTTAAGAGTAAATTTTAAGAGTAAATTTTAAGAGTAAATTTTAAGAGTAAATTTTAAGAGTAAATTTTAAGAGTAAATTTTAGGATAAATCTCAGGATAAATTTAATGCCCAATTCGATTTCCTCTACTAATAAATTAAGTCGGCGAGTGTTGGCTTATATATTATTGTGTAGTTCCTTTTTATCTTTATGCTCTACCGCTATTCAGCTCTATGTTGATTACAAAGATAATTTGTTGGCATTAAATCAGCGCTTTGACAATATTGAAACCAGCTATATCCAATCAATCTCGACTAGCCTATGGGATTTTAATGAAGCATTAGTTCAGCAGCAGATACAAGGTATTGTAAAGTTACCCGATATTCGCTTTGTTAAAATCACTACGGGGTTTGGTAAAGTTTATCAACACGGCAATGAAGATGTGGTCGCAGCAAAGACTGTTGAATTTCCGATTGCTTATGAAAAAAACAATATAGGTACTTTGATCGTTGCTGCTGATTATGAAGATATTTATGATCGGCTCTGGCAAAAAGCTGGTTTTATTATGACATCAGAATTTGTCAAAATATTTATCGTGGCCTGATTAATGGGGTTTATGGTTCATTGGTTGATCACCCGTCACATTTATCGAATTACCGCATACTCTCAAAATATTTCAGGGGAAAATTTAGACGTTCCACTAACTTTATTTAAACGCTCAAAGAATAAAGACGAACTAGATCTGTTAGTTGACGCTATTAATGATATGCGTTTAAAACTAAAAAATGACATTGTTAAACTTGAGGAAGCTGAAAATGCGCTGATTAGTTTAAATGGTGAATTAGAAGTCAAAGTCTATGACCGTACTTCCAAACTAGCTGAAAGTAATAAACAACTACAGGTATCCTTAGATCACCTAACACTAGCAAAAGATCAGTTGGTACAATCTGAAAAAATGGCTTCTTTAGGTCAATTGGTTGCCGGCGTAGCACATGAAGTTAATACACCATTAGGTATTTGTGTAACATCGATTACCGCTTTAAAAGAAAAAGTAAGTGAACTAAGTCATGCAATCGAAACGGAAAGTTTAACTAAATCGAAGTTAACTAAGACACTGACATTATTGGACGAGTATCAAAAAATTATTGAGCGTAGTTTATCGAAGGCGGTAGAATTAATTCGCGGCTTTAAATCTGTTGCAGTGGAACAACATACCGATCCAGAATTAAAAATAAATTTGTCTCAACATGTAAATGATGTTGTTAATACGGTTAAAACACTCTTTAAGCGTAAAAATTATAAGATTATTGTTGATGTGGATAAGTCACTTGATTTAGTTACTTACCCAAGTGCATGGAATCAAATATTGACTAATTTTTTAATGAACTCCCATATTCATGGCTTTGAAGAACGCGATAGTGGTGAAGTCTCTATTACTTTTACCGAAGCGGATGGTTTTTTAACCTTGCTCTATAAAGATGATGGCCACGGATTAAAAGACGAAATTAAAAATAAAATCTTTGACCCCTTTGTTACCACCAAACGTGGGCAAGGTGGTACAGGGTTAGGTATGAATATTGTCTTCAATTTAGTTGATGCTAAGCTAGGAGGAACAATTACATATATCGACACTGACGTAGGTTGTATTTTTAAAGTTAAAGTTCCAATCAAGCACGAAAAAGCAGTCATAATGGCAAAAGATTAAATAAACGCGGTAGTTTTCTAATCAAATAGATAAGCCAAAATTCAGCCTTTAAAACGCAAAAATAATCGATAGACATTGTGTCACACTTGATGAAGATAAGTCGTCTATACCAAGAGATATGTTTTCTCATTAACTATGCTCACAATACTACGCCTAGTTTCAAATAATATTTGAAGAGAAAAGTCGTTTTATTTCAATTGTATATTATCAATTTGCGCTAATACCATACTGGTGTAATCTACCATGCCAACAATGTTGTCATTTTCTATTACGGGGGCGGTATGCACTCCGAAGCGTTCAAATAGGCGAACACAATAACGAACATCCATGTTGGGTTTTACCGATAATATCGGTTTTGCCATAATTTCATACAAATTCACTCGTTCAGGTGAACGATCTTTAGCAATGACTTGTTTGGCGATATCAGCAAGTAATACTAAACCATATTCATCATCGTCGTGACGTTTGTTGATAATTAATGCTGAGACATTATGTTCTTTCGCTAACTTTATACCTTCTGCAACGGTAACCATACCATCACTAAATTGAAAGCGATTATCTTGCATCGCGTCTTTAACAAATGTTTTTTTCGTTTTCATAATTCTTCCTCAATTTTACCTTTAAGGCGTTCTATTTGGTGTGCGACACCAACAGCATCTTCAACATCTATTTGAATCGCAATGCCCTTACCAGAGTCTTTATCAAAGCCTGCAGTATGTGATATTCGTTCTAAAATTTTTCGGCTTAAATGCTCTTCAACAACAAAGAGTAAGACATCCCTTTGAGTCTCAAGCTGCATGCCAAAAAAAGTACGTTGGCGCTTGATTCCTTCACCACGAGCATTGTTAATAATTGTTGCACCCGTAGCGCCTGCCATGCGTGCTGCTTTCATTACCGCATCTGTTACGTCATCTTCAGTGAAAGCAATAATAAGTTTAAAATGCATAATATTTTCCTATGTATTTAACGTTTTTTACGTTTCTTATGTGTTTTAAATTGAGTTAATTGTGCATAGGCCATTACCGCTATAATCGGAAACAAACTAGCAAATGCAATCAAACCAAATCCATCGATTAATGGGCTTCGGCCAGGAATTGTACTGGCGAGTCCTAAACCTAACGCCGCGACTAAAGGGACGGTGACGGTAGACGTGGTTACACCTCCAGAGTCATAAGCTAATGGCACTATGAGTTTTGGACAATAAAACGTCTGAATAACAACAATAATATAGCCAACAATTATGTAGTATTGAATAGGATGACCCACCACAATTCTATAACTTCCTAAAGCGATGCCTAATGCAACTCCAATGGCGACTGAAATGCGTAAACTGTTGGCGTTAATTCCGCCTCCGGAAACTTCTTCTGCTTTTAATGCTACGGCAATTAATGAGGGCTCTGCAATGGTTGTGCTAAACCCTATGGTTGCAGCAAAAATATAAACCCAATAATAATCATACCAAGAGAGTTCAGCATTTAGTTGATGATTACTATTTATAAATTCGATAGCAGTAAGCTGCTCAGCCATCATTTTACCTAAGGGGAATAGGGCTTTTTCTAAACCAAGCAAAAAAAGTGCTAAGCCTAATAAGACATAAAAGAAGCCAAAACCTACTTTTTTTACATTGGGAATAGGGCGACGAATCACAAAGAGTTGAAATACTAAAATGATCGATAAAATCGGGATCACATCAATAATAGTAGATTTTAGTGTTTGTAGTATTTCAATGAATAAATTCAATTTATTGACTTCTTATCATAAATTTAACTCAATACCATGCCATAAATCATCACAAAAATAATCGGTGTTAATGATGCAAATGCAATTAAGCCAAAGCCATCAATCATCGGGTTTCTCCCTTTAATTGAAGAAGCAAGGCCAACACCTAGTGCGGTGACTAAGGGGACAGTAATAGTAGATGTTGTTACACCGCCAGAATCATAGGCAATGCCAATTATCCAACTTGGAGAAAAACCCGTCATAATAACTACAAATACATAACCACCAATGATTAAATAGTGAATTGGCCAAGCTCGTAGTATGCGTAAAACACCAACAACAATGGCGAGGCCTACTGCTGCTGCAACGGTATAACGTAAACCATTTGCATATTGAAGTTGAGAATGCTCGTTTAACTCTATAATTCCTCCAGCTGCTGCAATTTCTGCCGCTTCTTTAGCTACGGCAATTAATGCAGGCTCTGCTACTGTTGTACCAAAACCAAGGCAGAATGCAAATGTTAATAGCCACCAAATGCTGCCTTTGCGGGCGAAAGCTTGCGCCATTGATTCGCCAATAGGAAACAAACTCATCTCAAGACCATAAATGAAAAAGGTCAAACCTAAAACAACAAGCAATAAACCAGTAATTATTTCGTCAATATTTGGCATCGGTTGTTGCAAAACAATAAATTGGAAAAAAGCGATCACTAAAATAATCGGTAACAAGTCTTTAAAACTACCGATAAAAGCTTTTAAAAAAGTTAGTAATTGTTGATTCATCTTACTGCAAAGTAATTTTTTTATTTAGTATAAACAATTATTTATAAAGTAAATTGATCTAGCGTAAATTAATTGAATCTACTAATACAAAATGGACGAATATCAACAGCCGTCTTTTGCTTTGTCATTATTTGTCCTATTAACTTTCCTGTAATGGCGCCTTGCGTTAATCCTAAGTGCTGATGACCCAGTGCAAAAAATATATTTTCATGATTGGGAGCTTGTCCTATGACTGGTAATGAGTCAGGAAGAGAAGGCCGGAAACCAAGCCAGCGCTGTTCATCTTTGGCTGTGTTCATATCAAACGGGGCAATATTTACCAACATATCTTTTGCGTGTTGATATAACATATCCGCACGTTGTTTATTGGCTTTCTGTTTTAGTCCTGCAAACTCTACTGTGCCAGATAGTCGTAACCCTTGTGCCATCGGTGTCATAATAAAACGTCGATCAGCCGAAGCTACTGGCCGAGTTAATTCAGGTTTGTCTATTTTTTCCAAATTAAGGCTGTAACCTCGTTCCGCTTCTATGGGTAAGTTATAACCTAGCTGGTTGAGTATAGGTTTTGACCATGCACCACAGGCGATGACAACATGGTCAAACGTTAACGTCTCCTGTTCGCCCACTAAGTTTACCTTATTGGTTGTATGTACAATGCTCTTTAGTTCAAAGCGCTGGTATTTTGCACCTTGATCTTGTGCATATTTTGCAATAGAGGTGCAAATTGCAAATGGGTCTGCGGTATGGGCAACGTCGGTAAAATATAAGCCGTGTTGAATTTTATCGCTGAGATTGGGTTCCAATAATAATATTTGTTTACGGTTAAGTAATTCAACGGGAATACCAGCTTCACGGTAGTGGTGGTATTGTTTTTCAACGCTTTTAAATGGCGTTTTTTCAAAAACAAGCAAACTGCCTTTCTTTGTTAATAGGTGCTGGGCATCTGCTGCCTCTAATAGTGGTCGATAATAGTTAATTGCCTCTTTATTGAGGGTTTTTAGTGCTTCACCATTGGCATGACGTTTTGATGGCAACATATTACTAATAAACTTGAGAAACCAAGGCAGTACTCTAGGTAAATATCTAGGAGATAAAGCGATAGGGCCTAATGGATCGAACAATAACTTGGGTAATTGCCAGAGTATGCTTACTTCAGCCAGTGGAAAAACTTGTTCGCTAGCAAAATGCCCTGCATTTCCTTTTGAGCAGCCTTGGCCAATTGCTTTTTTGTCGAGTAAGGTGACGTCAAAACCTTGTGATTGTAATTCTGCCGCACAATTAACGCCAATGATGCCTGCACCAATTACAGCTACAGATTTTTTATTTTCAGTATTCATTTAATAACCTTAATTTTAGCGAAGCAAAAAGCCAGTTGGGAATATGTCATTTTTGTCTAACATAAACTGATGTTGTCCAGTAATAAATGATCGACCTTTTACTCTAGGGATCACTGCATTCTTACCGTAGTAATTAACATTTTCTTGTATATTAACTGTCATTTTTCCACCAACAATGCTTTCGATAACAATATCTTGTAATGGCTCTATACCTTCTTTTATCGCTAGAAGAGCAATACGTGCACTGACACCCGTGCCGGTAGGTGAACGATCAACCTCCCCGTCAGCAAAGACACAGACATGACGTGAATGTGAGTCCTTATTATCAGTCATTGAAGAGTAAAAAATAACGCCATATAAAAAACTTAAATCCTCTTCAAGAGGGTGATTGAACGTATGATTTTTCATGATGGCTTGTTTTATTATTTTGCCAGCATGGATTAGTGTTTGCTGGTTTTCAGGTGTACAGGCGAGTGCTAATTTATCGGCATCGATATAAGCGTAATATGCACCACCATAGGCAATGTCATAATTTATTTCTCCTAGCCCGACAACAGTAACAACTTGGTCAAGTGCTTCAACAAATGAAGGGACATTATCAAAACTTACTGATAATTGATGATTTCTATCAAATTGTGCATAGGCATGAATTAACCCTGCAGGGGCATCTATCTTAATTGCTGTATTAGGAGGAGGTAGATCGAGTGTGCCTGTTTCGATAGCAACTGACACCACGGCGATTATGCCATGACCACACATGCTGCTATAACCTTCATTATGCATAAATAAAATACCGAAATCAGCACATGGGGAGCATGGCTCGGTAATCAATGCACCATACATATCTGCGTGTCCACGAGGTTCAAACATTAAAAGTTGGCGTAAATGATCGAGTTCTTTTATTAAATAGGTGCGCTTTTCCAATATTGTACGACCAATGATACTAGGATAACCATCAACGATTATGCGTAAGGGTTCGCCTTCGGTATGAGCATCAATTGTTTTAATTGATTGAAAACCTGTTAAATTACTTAAATTAAATTTCACTATCTCACCTCACAAAATAACAAGAACTAAACTTTTTACACATAACTGTTGCGTGATTTGAAATATTGTATACAATATCCTAAGTTGTTTCTAGCGTTACTTTAATAGTATTGATGAATTTATTAATTGCAGTATTCATTAACTGTAATAGTCATAAGATAAGAGACATGAGTAATAGTAATTGGCAAGGTGTATATCCAGCAGTAACAACTCAATTTTTGATGATATGTCGATAAATCTTTCAGCGACTCAGGCTATGGTTGATAGCCATATTAAGGAAGGGGTTGATGGCATTATCGTTATCGTTATCGTTATCGTTATTGGTAGCGTTGGCGAAAATTGTTTTCATACACGTGAAGAAAAGAAAGTAATTCTTATTTCAGGTGTTGCTGAAACGACACACAATTTGCAATTGAATACTCACAAATGTGTGAAGAAGTTGGTATTGATGGTCTGATGGTATTTCCAGGTATGGTTTATCGTTCAAGTGAGAGGGAAGCAATTCACCACCAAAAAATTGCTCTCAATTGAAGATATGCGTGAATTAGCAATAGAGCATACTATTCTCTCTGTCAAAGAAGCGACAGAAGATACACGTCGTATTCCGTAATTATTTGCAGCTTTTGACGATCGATTCATTATTTTTGGCGGTGTTGATGATATTGCTTTAGAAAGCTTGAGGTTGGGATGTACGGGATGGATTTCAGGTCTAACCAATGTTTTCCCACAAGAGTCTGGTGTTATTTATAAGCTTGCTCAACAAGGACGTTGTCAAGAAGTACTGAAATTTTGTGTTGGTTTTTACCTTTGCTTCGTCTAGATACGATTCCAACGTTAGTTCAGTGTATTGAGTTTTGTGAACAATTAGCAGGTCGTGGTAGCGAAGCACCACGTGCACTACGTTTACCTTTGATTGCAGAAGAAAAAGCACGCGTTGAAAAACTTTATAATGACGCGGTTGCAACGAGAATTGATTTATCAAAATTTAATTTAGACTAATCATAGTTCAAACCAAAGTCGATATGAATATTAAAAGCTTTAATAAATTTGAGGTTTGCTATTGACGAAATTTTTGATATTGAGATGTTAAATCCCCGCTTTCATTCAAAATCATTTTTGACTGGTTGTGGGTTTAAATATTATTAAAGGCGAGATATGAACAAAGGAACATTCTTTTGTATTGATGCACATACATGTGGTAATCCAGTCCGTTTGGTTACCAGCGGTCACCCTAACTTAAAAGGGAGAACGATGAGTGCTAAGCGTCAAGACTTTTTAGATAATTATGACTGGATCAGAACGGGATTAATGTTTGAACCCCGCGGCCATGACATGATGTCGGGGGCTTTTTTATATCCACCGTGCAGTGAAAATGCAGACGCAGCGATACTTTTTATTGAAACATCTGGCTGCTTACCGATGTGCGGTCATGGCACAATAGGTACAGTGACTGCTGCAATAGAAAATGGTCTTCTGACACCTAAAATTTCTGGACAATTAATTATTGATGTTCCTGCTGGGCAGATTCATGTTGAATATCAACAATCTGGAAGTAATGTGACAGCAGTTAAGCTATACAATGTTGCTTCTTACCTTGCATATGAAAACATTGAATTAGATGTGCCTGGATTAGGTCAATTAACAGTGGATGTATCATATGGTGGTAATTATTATGTGATTGTCGATCCACAACAAAACTTCCCTGGTATTGATCTTTGGAGTGCCAATGAGATCCTTCGTTGGAGTCCAATTATTCGTGAAATAGCAGATAAAACATTAGTTTGTATTCATCCCGAAGATGATAGTGTAAAGGGAATCTCCCATGTTCTTTGGACTGGAAAACCTAAGAGTGAAGGCTCTGATGGCGCAAATGCTGTTTTTTATGGTGAAAAAGCGATTGATCGATCGCCTTGTGGTACGGGGACCAGTGCTCGTATGGCACAACTATTCGCGAAAGGTCAGTTGGTATTAGGTGATAACTATGTTCATGAAAGTTACATTGGTAGTCAATTTGTAGGGAAAGTTGAGCAAGTTATTGAAATAGAGACTGAAAATGGCTTTATTTTAGCTATTAAGCCCAGCATAGAAGGTTGGGCAAAAGTTTTTGGAAAAAATTGTATCACTATCGATGATGACGATCCGTATGCAAATGGCTTTGTTGTTAAATAAAGGTATGTTGATGTTTGTTTGGCAAAATTAAAAGAGAAAGAGGTAAAACTATGACACTTACAGGTAAAAACTTTATTGCTGGCGAATGGTCTGGCGATACAAATAATGGATTTACAGCTACGAATGCAAGCACTAATGAAGTCTTACTAACGACATTTGCTGATGCAACGTCGGCTGAAATCGAACAAGCGATCACGGCAGGTAATTCAGCGTTTACATCATATAGCCAACTTAGTTCGGTTAAACGTGCTCATTTTCTACGTACAATTGGCGAACAGATTATCGCGTTAGGCGATGAACTTGTTGATATTGCTTGCGCAGAAACGGGTTTACCTGCAATGCGTATTCAAGGAGAGCGTGGTCGTACTGTGGGGCAACTTGGCCTGTTTGCTGACCTATTGGAAAGCGGTGAGTATCGCGGTGTTTTTGATCAAGCGGATAATAATCGACAGCCGTTAGCTAAACCAGATACTCGTTTAGGCTATTTACCATTAGGTGTTGTTGGTGTTTTTGCAGCAAGTAATTTCCCTCTAGCATTTTCAACCGCAGGAGGAGATACAGCTTCCGCCTTAGCTGCAGGTTGTCCGGTCATTATGAAAGCCCATGCTGCGCACCCTGGTACCGCTGAACTTGTTGGTCGTGCAATTGGAAGAGCTATTGAGTTGTGTGAGCTTGATAAAGGTATTTTTTCGTTAATTCAAGGGAGAAACTATGCCATTTCAACTCAAATTGTGACTCATCCCCTAGTTAAAGCCGTAGGTTTCACTGGGTCTGAACGAGTAGGTATGATTTTACAGCAGCAAATTAATCAACGAGCTGAGCCTATTCCATTTTACGGTGAGCTTGGTAGTGTTAATCCGCAGTTTATTTTACCAAATAAATTAAAAGAAGATGCCGGTCAAATAGCTAACGCGTTGGTTGCGTCGTTAATGATGGCACAAGGACAGTTTTGTACAAGTCCTGGTATTTGGGCCGTTATTGATAATGAGGCTTCAAGGAGCGCAGTCGATGTTTTTACTGAAACAGCTGTTACTGCTATCAAAGAGACACAAGCAGGTGTAATGCTAACATCAGGAATTGCCGCTTCTTACAAAGCCGCAGTACAAGAATGGCAAGCACTTGATGGTGTGAAGCTTGTGGCACAAGGTCAGCAACCATCTAAGGAACATTTATGTTCAGCAGCGTTATTTAGCACGGACTATTCGACATTTGAAAAAAATAAAGTGCTACATGAAGAAGTCTTTGGTGCATCTGCATTAATTGTTCGTTGTGCAGATCATAACGAAATGATGCAATTGATTGCTTCACTTAAAGGTAACTTAACGGCGAGCATTCATGCCCTTGACAGTGATTTAGTACAAGCACAAACAGTTGCACAAGTACTAGCACACAAAGTAGGACGTTTAATTTATAACCAAATGCCTACTGGGGTTGAAGTTTGTGCTTCAATGAATCATGGAGGACCTTTTCCTGCTTCAACAAATATTCGTTCGACTTCAGTCGGCAGTGAAGCGATTAGGCGTTTTCAACGGCCTATATGCTATCAAAATATGCCACAAGAATTGTTGCCACCACTGTTGAAAAACTCATAGATTCTTCAAGCTCTTGATGATTATAAGGGGATTGTTTTTTTAAATAATCCCCTTTTTTTATTTTACTACTGTGATTTCATTTTTGAACCCTTATAATGAATGGTGATATTAATAGGAATTACCTTATGACCATAGTATATAAAACTCGAACTCAGTTAGTTGTTGAAACCCTTAGAGAAAAAATACTAAGTGGTGAAATTTATGCGGGGCAAGCACTACGCCAAGCTGCATTAGCTGAAGAATTAAATGTCAGCCGTATTCCTGTTCGGGAAGCTTTATTGCAACTTGAAGCCGAAGGTTTGGTTTCTTTCGAACCGCATAAAGGTGCAACAGCAACGGAACTTAATGCCAGTCAGGTTGATGAGTTATTTGAATTAAGAGCTATGTTAGAAGGGGACTTACTTGCTGCGTCAATTCCAAACTTAAGTGATGAAGAACTTGAACATGCAACGCTGTTATTAAGTAAGCTTGATAAAGCATTAGGTAAAGAAAATGCTGCCAATACCTGGAGTGAATTGAATTCTGATTATCACAACTGTTTATATTCAGGTGCACAACGTCCGCAAACCCAAGACTTAGTAAATACCTTAAATAAAAATGCCGATCGATATATACGTATGCATTTATTATGGGCGGGTGGGATTTCTAAAGCAGAATCGGAGCATAACGAAATATTAAGGTTATGCAAAATACGTGATGTTGATGGTGCGATTGCGGTTTTAAAGCAACATATACTGGGTTCTCGGGATGAAATTAAAGAATTTTTAAATGAACGTGAAGCCGAAAATAAGAAATAAATAAATAAAATCAAAAAGATAACCATATGATATATTCTTGTTAAATTGTATGGTTATTGACTTTTCTCACAACCATCTATAGTATACCCGCCGCTTAAACTCCCTATATTCACTCTCCTGTGTGTAAATAATGAAACAAGGTAAAGCTCATTTTATCTTGGTGGTAAATACCAGACGAATTGATTAACGAGTCCATTTGTTTTTATGACCTATGATTAAGTCATAGCTTGTCGACATTATTGCTTGGAGTAATACCTGTTGGTATTAAGTACAAATAGTTCTTTTAAAAACGTGAGATAACAATGTTTGAATTACATGCCAATAAAGTTTCTAACCTGAAGAACGATGTTCTCTCTGGTCTAACGGTTGCATTAGCACTTGTTCCTGAAGCCGTAGCTTTTGCTTTTGTTGCCGGTGTTGAGCCTCTTGTCGGTTTATATGCAGCCTTCATGGTAGGCCTTATCACCTCAATCTTTGGAGGTCGACCAGGGATGATTTCTGGTGCCACAGGTGCTATGGCTGTTGTTATGGTAAGTTTGGTGGCAATACATGGTGTGGAGTATTTGTTTGCCACTGTGGTGCTCACCGGCTTATTACAAATACTGTTTGGCGTTTTTAAGTTAGGTAAATTTATCCGACTTGTGCCACATCCGGTAATGTTGGGGTTTGTTAATGGTCTAGCTATTGTTATCTTTCTGGCGCAACTTGGGCAATTTAAAGTTACCAATGCTGCTGGTGAGTTAGAATGGATGCAAGGTTCACCTTTATATACCATGGCAGGACTGATTATTTTGACCATGGCAATTATCCACTTTCTACCCAAACTGACAAATGTAGTACCTTCAACTTTAGTTGCTATTGTTGCCGTCTCACTACTTGTTTTTGGTATTAATCTCGATACAAAACTTGTGGGGGATGTTGCCTCTATAGCTGGTGGATTACCTTCTTTTAGCATTCCAAGTGTGCCATTTGATTTAACGACACTAAAAATTATTCTTCCCTTTGCTTTAATTCTGGCTGCAATTGGCTTAATTGAATCCCTATTGACTCTTACCTTAATAGACGAACTCACGGGGACTCGTGGGCGTGGCAATAAGGAATGTATTGCACAAGGTGCTGCAAATACCGTTACTGGATTTTTTGGTGGTATGGGCGGTTGTGCGATGATTGGACAATCTATGATAAATGTTAACTCCGGTGGGAGGGGGCGAGCATCAGGTATAACTGCGGCCTTGGCCTTACTTGCTTTTATTTTATTTGCTTCTGGCTTAATTGAACAGATACCTTTAGCAGCCTTAGTTGGTGTCATGTTTATCGTTGTTATTGGTACTTTTGAATGGTCAAGTTTTAGAATATTAAGAAAAGTTCCAAAAGGTGATGCGTTTGTCATTATCTTAGTATCAGGCGTTACTGTAGCTACCGACTTGGCGATAGCTGTGGTCGTTGGTGTGATTGTATCTGCTCTTGTATTTGCATGGGAACATGCTAAACATGTCTTGGTGCACCGTAGCACTAATGAAGAAGGCTCTACGGTTTATGACATATCAGGGCCATTATTTTTTGGTTCAGTA
>Ga0105356_10003940_pt1 | contig 14462 bp, 12 predicted proteins | sample GOMGulsemesocosm_3_FD_83502 | JGI IMG/M metagenome (GOLD analysis project Ga0105356, IMG submission 83502) | Methane-oxidizing microbial communities from mesocosms in the Gulf of Mexico - GOM9D Gulf of Mexico | ecosystem: Environmental > Aquatic > Marine > Cold seeps | place: Gulf of Mexico...
ACATCGAGACTTACATTTTAATTTATATTTATAAATTACACATATAACATCTCGTTTCTTCTGCTAAAAAAGAAATAAAAGCGGCTATAATATGTAAAGTTTGTTGTTGTCATTATCTTAAATGATTTGGCTAATGTAAATAATATTTTTACAAATCAAAATACTAAGTCTCTTTTTTTGAAGTTTTATTTAAAGTTTTAAAGAATTTACAGTAAACATATATTTAAATTATATAATGTTTATTTTTGAGCATACAATTTTATCATGTCTATTGAAGTACAACATATTACAAAAATTTACGGCGATCAAAAAGCGCTTAATAATATCTCCTTTAAAGTTAAAAAACCTGAAATTGTTGGATTTTTAGGACCAAATGGTGCAGGAAAATCCACAATGATGAAAATTTTAACCACATATATCGATGCAACTGAAGGTTCGGCAACTGTTAATGGGTTTGATATTATTAAAAACATGCAAAGTGTTCAACGTAGTGTTGGCTATTTACCGGAGCACAATCCTTTGTATCTCGACATGTATGTTAAAGAATATTTAGCCTTCAATGCAAAAATATATAAGGTTTCCAAAACACGTATTGCTGAAGTTATTGAACTTACGGGGTTAACACCTGAGGCTCATAAAACTATTGGAGAACTCTCCAAAGGCTATCGCCAACGTGTTGGACTAGCCAATGCCTTATTACATAATCCCGATGTACTTATTTTAGATGAACCTACAACGGGTTTGGATCCTAATCAATTAGTTGACATAAGACATTTAATAAAAACTATTGGTAAAGAAAAAACCGTATTCCTTTCCACCCATATCATGCAAGAAGTGGAAGCCATGTGCGATCGAGTTATCATTCTAAATAAAGGCGAAATTGTTGCTAATAAAACCTTAGAGGAATTAAGAGCAGGTAAAACCCAAACGGTTATTGTAGAATTTGACTATCGTGTGGAGGATGCTTTTTTAAAACGACTCCCAAAAGCTAAAGAGGTTGTTAACACCACCGGCTTTGTATATGAAATCACTTTTGACACCACAGAGGACATGCGTTCTCATGTCTTTGATTTTGCCCACGATAATGCTCTAAAAATTCTTCAGCTCAATCAAAAAAATGCAAGTTTAGAAAGTTTATTTAGAGAGCTGACCGCTGAATAACAAAATACGAAACGAGATTATTCTAAAAAACAAATTTATAACTCTAGCCCTACTCGATTATAGGTATTATGATTTCTGCTTATTAAAACAGCTCAGCTGCAATGGCTTTAATGTTGTCACTTTTACCCATAGAATAGTAATGTAATACAGGAACACCAGCATCTAACAATTCTTTTGACTGCTGAATACACCACTCTACCCCTACTTGCCTCACCTGTTTATTATCTTTACAGCTGTCAACGGCTTGAATTAAATCTTCCGGCAGATCTATTTTAAATACTTGCGGTAATAATTGCAAATGTCGATTAACAGCTATTGGTTTAATCCCTGGAATAATAGGTACTGTGATTCCAGCATTTTTGGCAGCTTCTACAAATTCAAAATATTTCTTATTATCAAAAAACATTTGAGTAACAACATAATCGGCTCCTGCATCTACCTTTTCTTTAAGTCGTCTTAAATCAGTTTTCAAGGAAGGGGCTTCAAGATGTTTCTCAGGATATCCAGCGACACCAATACAAAAATCGGCCTTGTGATTTGTTTCAACAACATCATGTAAATAGATGCCTTTGTTTAAATTTTGGATCTGATCTACCAATTGTGTCGCATAGGCATGTCCTCCTTTCGCAGCTTCAAAATACTTTTGATGACTCATGGCGTCTCCTCGCAAAGCCATTACATTTTCAATTCCAAGATAATGACAATCCACCAAAAGATATTCTGTTTCTTCTTTTGTAAAACCACCACATAATACATGTGGTACAGTATCAACATTATATTTATGCTTTATGGCTGCACAAATTCCTACAGTTCCAGGGCGCATCCTTGTAATTTTACGATCTAAAAGCCCTCCTTTATCAATATAGACATATTCTTCTCTAGATGTAGTAACATCAATAAATGGTGGATTAAACTCCATTAATGGGTCAATATTGTTATATAAATCCTGAATATTATTCCCTTTTTTTGGTGGAATAATTTCAAAAGAAAACAATGTATTCCCTTTAGATTTCTTTATGTGTTCTGTTACTTTCATCTATTTAATCAATTTCTTTTTAACGGTTTCATATGCTTCCTCAAATTCCCAATAAATCCAACGGCCATCAATGTAATCTGTGAGAATGTAGGTTTCACTCAAAGATTTAATTCTGGATATTGCAATCACTTTTTTCGAAAATCCTTCAACGCTTACATCTTCAGTGATTTCTTTATTATTAATTTCATAGCCATGTGAAATAATATGACTACCTAGTGATAACTCTATAAATTTTTCGTCCATAATTTAATTTGCAAGATTTGGGTGCAACCATTTTCTTGCTTTATCTTTTGTAATTCCCTTTCGCGATGCAAAATCTGCGACCTGATCATCAGTAATTTTTCCTAAGCCGAAATATTTCGCTTCCTGATTTCCATAATAACATCCGGAAACTGAGGCAGCAGGCCACATTGCTAAACTTTCGGTTAGAGTCACTCCAATCTGGTTTTCTACATCAAGTAATTCCCAAATAGTTTCCTTTTCTAAATGATCCGGACAAGCTGGATACCCTGGAGCTGGTCTTATTCCTTTATAGGTTTCCTTTATTAATTCTTCATTTGATAAATCTTCTGCAGAGGCATAACCCCAATGTCTCAATCGCACTTGTTTATGCATATATTCTGCGAAAGCTTCTACAAATCTATCTGCAATGGCCTGAGCTAAAATAGCGTTGTAATCGTCTTCTCCATCCTTATAAAACGTTGCCAATTCTTGTGCTCCAAAAATAGACACACAAAATGCTCCCATATAATCGGTTCTTCCAGTTTCTTTTGGTGCTATAAAATCAGACAATGCAATATTAGGCACGCCATCCCTTTTCTTTAATTGCTGTCGTAAGGTTCTAAATACAGTGATTTCCTGTCCGTTTTTCTGAACGGAAATATCATCATCATGAATAGTATTTGCTTCAAACAATCCAAACACTGCTCTTGGTTTCAATAATTGTTTTGCAATGATATCTTGAATCATTGCTTGAGCATCAGCATACAATTGTGTTGCTTGTTCACCAACTATCTCATCTGTTAAAATCTCAGGAAACCTCCCATGTAAATCCCACGAAATGAAGAATGGTTTCCAATCTATAAACGGTAACAATTCCTTTAAACTTAACTGTTGTAAAACTTGTATACCAAGTTCTTTTGGCTTTATAATTTCTGATGTCTGCCAATCTATTTTGTATTTCTTAGCACGGGCTTCCTCAATAGAAATGTATGATTTTGTCTTACCGCGTTTTAAAAATTTTTCACGAAATTCTTCATAATCTTTCTTTAATTTCGCAACATAGGCATTCCCTGTTTTTTCATTTAATAAATCTCCAACAACAGTAACTGCTCTTGAAGCATCATTTACATGAACAACCGCATTTTTATATTCTGGATTTATCTTTACAGCAGTATGTGCCTTTGAAGTTGTTGCACCTCCAATTAATAATGGTACTTTAAAATTTTGGCGCTCCATTTCTTTTGCCAAATACACCATTTCATCCAAGGAGGGTGTTATTAATCCTGAAAGACCAATTATGTCTACATTTTCCTTTTTTGCTGTTTCAATGATCTTTTCTGGTGGCACCATCACACCAAGATCCACAATTTCATAATTATTACAACCTAGAACAACACTGACAATATTTTTACCAATATCGTGTACATCTCCTTTAACTGTAGCCATTAATATTTTACCAAGGGCTTTTTGCTTTTCTCCTTTTTCTGCTTCAATAAATGGATTGAGGTAAGACACTGCTTTTTTCATAACACGTGCCGATTTCACAACTTGTGGCAAAAACATTTTTCCTGCACCAAATAAATCACCAACAACATTCATCCCAATCATTAAATTACCTTCAATAACTTCAATTGGTTTTGAGGCCAGTTGCCTTGCCTCTTCCACATCTTCTACAATATATTTATCAACGCCTTTAACTAATGCATGTGTAATGCGCTCTTGTAACGAATTTTCTCGCCAAGATTCATCCAGAACTTTTTCTTTTTTAGAGCCTTTTACAGTCTCAGCAAAATCTAATAATCGTTCGGTTGCATCTTCGCGTCTATCTAATATGACATCTTCAACATGTTCTAATAAATCTTTAGGAATGTCATCATAGACTTCTAAAAGTGCGGGGTTTACAATCCCCATATTCATTCCTGCTTGAATGGCATGATACAAAAACACCGAATGCATTGCTTCTCTAACACCGTCATTTCCTCTAAATGAAAACGACACATTACTCACTCCTCCACTAACACTTACATTAGGTAAATTTTGACGCACCCATCGGGTTGCTTCAATAAAATCGATAGCATTTTTTCGATGTTCATCCATTCCCGTTGCTACTGGAAAAATATTCAAATCGAAAATAATATCTTCGGAAGGAAACCCTACTTTATCCACCAAAACTCGATAAGAGCGTTCTGCAATTTCTAAACGCCTTTCATAATTATCAGCTTGACCAACTTCATCAAATGCCATCACTATCACAGCTGCACCATAACGTTTTATTTGCTTTGCTTGCCAAATAAAATTGTCTTCTCCTTCTTTTAATGAAATAGAGTTCACCACAGATTTCCCTTGTACAACTTGTAATCCAGCATCAATGATATCCCATTTAGAACTATCTATCATAATTGGAACTCGGCAAATATCCGGTTCTGCAGCAATGAGGTTTAAAAACCGCACCATAGATTCTTTTCCATCAATTAAACCATCGTCCATATTAATGTCGATAATTTGAGCACCTCCATCCACTTGATGCCTTGCAATTGCTAAGGCTTCATCAAATTTTTCTTCCTTAATTAATCGTAAAAACTTACGAGAACCAGCTACGTTGGTTCGTTCTCCAACATTAATGAAGTTGCTATTTTCATTCAAGACCAAAGGTTCTAGTCCTGACAAACGCATATATTTTTTTTGATTATTCTTCATTACTTATGATGCTATTGAATTCACAGGAACTCCAAATTCTCGAGGTTGATACCTTGCTGCCAAATCTGAAATAACTTTGATATGTTCAGGTGTTGTACCACAACAACCTCCAATAATATTAATTAAATCCTTCTTTAAATAGTCTTCTATTTGTGCTCCCATTTCTTCGGGTGTTTCATCATATTCTCCAAATGCATTAGGTAATCCAGCATTTGGGTGTGCAGAAATTCCAAAGTCAGTTTTAGAGGCTATAGCTTCCAAGTGTGGTTGCAACAAATTTGCACCTAAAGCACAATTAAAACCAACAGTCAGTAATGGAATATGTGATACAGAAATTAAAAACGCCTCTGCTGTTTGCCCTGATAAAGTACGACCACTAGCATCGGTAATGGTACCACTTAACATGATAGGAATATCTATATTACGCTCATCTTTAACTTCTTCAATAGCAAACAAAGCTGCTTTCGCATTTAAAGTATCAAACACGGTTTCAACCAATAACAAATCTGATCCTCCATCTATTAATGCTTCTACTTGTTGTTTATATGCTACTCGTAATTGTTCAAAAGAAATGGCTCTAAACCCGGGGTCATTAACATCTGGAGACATACTCGCCGTACGATTTGTAGGCCCTATAGACCCTGCAACAAATCGTGGTTTATGTGGTTCTTTTGCAGTAAACTCTTCCGCTACTTCCTTGGCTATTTTTGCCGATTCATAATTAAGTTCGTATACCAAATCTTCCATTTGGTAATCGGCCATTGCAATAGTAGTTCCAGAAAACGTATTGGTTTCTACAATATCTGCCCCTGCTTCAAAATATTTAGCATGGATTTCTTTAATTGCTTTTGGCTGGGTGATGGATAATAAATCGTTATTCCCTTGTAATGGAATTGGATAGTCTTTAAAACGTTCTCCTCTAAAATCTTCTTCAGAAAATTTATAGGCTTGCAACATAGTCCCCATTGCTCCATCGAGAACCAAAATACGTTTTTGTATGTCTTGCCTAATATCTACCATAATACACTGTGCTTTTTAAGTGTTTAAAAAGTTCTATATGTAATACCCATTAAAATCAATAGGTAAAATATGTTAGCAAGAAAATATAAAGGAAAGTGTATTAAAAAATACGCTTGGTTATCTATCCAGAAATCAATACTGATTAAGGTAGAATGCAGCACCTACTTTATTTCTAAAGGGTTGCTAAGGCGTCATTGAGTCTAATCCCTCGGCCTTTCTTGATAACAATTAAATACATGAATGAACTAAGATGCAAATTAACGCATTTATTTTTTTAAAACCTTGGCTTTTTGAAGGTTTTTTAATCGAACAAATCAGATGACAAATAGCGATCACCTCTATCGCAGATAACCGTAACGATATTTCCTGATTCTAAATTCTCCGCCAATTTTAAGGCACTAGCGACGGCACCACCACTACTCATTCCAGCAAAAAGGCCTTCTTCTTCGGCTAATCGTTTTGTCATAGCTCTGGCTTCAGCTTCACTAACTTCAATAACTGTATCTACTTTGGAACGATCAAAAATTGTAGGCACATAATCTGGTGACCATTTTCGAATGCCTGGAATTCTAGAATTATCTTCTGGTTGTGCTCCAACAATAGTAATGGCTTTATTTTTTTCTTTTAAATAAGTTGAAACGCCCATGATGGTTCCTGTTGTTCCCATAGCAGATACAAAATGAGTGATTTCTCCTTGTGTATCTTTCCAAATTTCGGGGCCTGTAGTTTTATAATGCGCTTTCCAATTGTCTGGGTTTTCAAATTGATTGAGTAGTGTATATCCCTTTTCGTCTCTAAGTTGAAATGCTAAATCTCTTGAGCCTTCTATCCCAATTTCGGCGGCAGTCAATATCACTTCTGCTCCATAGGCTCTCATAGTTTTTATGCGCTCTTCGGTAGAATTTTCAGGCATAATCAATACCATACTCAATCCCTTTAATTTGGCTATAAAAGCTAAAGCTATTCCCGTATTTCCGCTTGTAGCCTCGACCAAAGTATCTCCCTTTTTTATATCCCCACGTTTTAAAGCTTCATTTATCATATTGAACGCAGGTCGATCTTTAACACTTCCCCCTGGATTATTGCCTTCTAATTTCAAAAAGAGTCGAAGACCTTTTTTTTGAAGAATATTTGTCACTTCAATAAGTGGTGTATTCCCAATTAGACTTGTGAGTTGATTGCCTGATATCATGATTTCCGTGTGCTTATTTTATTATCTAACTGATACGTCACCAAAGAATTCTCAGGTATAGACTTTGTAATCCAGACATTGGCACCAACAATACTATTAGCTCCCACACTGATATCACCTCCCAATATTGTAGCATTGGCATATATGGTTACATTATTCTCAATGGTAGGATGTCGCTTTATATTCGACATGCTTTTTTTAATTTGAATCCCTCCTAAAGTAACTCCTTGGTAAATTTTCACATGATCTTTAATTACAGATGTTTCTCCAATAACAATTCCTGTGGCGTGATCTATAAAAAACGAAGCTCCTATGGTTGCACCAGGATGTATATCAGTCCCTGTTAATCCATGCGTATACTCACTCATCATCCTAGGAATGATAGGCACATTTAATTTATATAACTCATGACTTAAACGATAAATTGCTATGGCATGAAATCCTGGATAAGCTAAATAAACCTCTTCCAAACTCTTAGATGCGGGATCATTTTGTTCAAAAGCTAAGGCATCAAGATCTAATTTTTCTCTTATTTCTGGCAACTTAGTTTTAAATGTAGCCCACAACGATTCACTATTTTCAATGCCTAACTTTAAAGCCAACTTCAGAAATGTTTGCTCAACAAATAATAACTCTTTTTGTTGTTGTTCAAAACCATCAAAAAGCGCATAAAACAAGCGCTTGGTAAACACCTCAATGGTATCCTTTAAATACACATTATATGCTTTAAATTCGTTGTCTTTTTTTTCTGGTTGACTCATAGTATTAGGTTTTAATAATCTGGTGCGAGTTCTACTTCAAGGCCCTCAAGTTGTGATGTGATTGGAATTTGACATCCCAGTCGACTATTATTTTTCACAAAAAAAGCTTCCGATAACATCGCCTCTTCTTCGTCTTGCATGTCTTCTAACTCGTGACTTGAAGTCACGTAACACTGGCAGGAGGCACACATAGCCATCCCTCCACAGGTTCCCTCAACAGGAAGTTCATAGGCTTTAAAAACTTCCATTAAATTCATCGCCATATCTGTTGGCGCGACTATATCGTGTACAGCACCTTCTCTATCAGTCACTGTAATATTTACATCTGTCATCAACTAAAATACTAATCATTAATGGCTTGCACAACTGCTTTTGGTGCCTCTTTCCTAGTCCCATCAAATCCATTAATACCACTTACAGTAGTATACTTCAGAATATACTTTTTTCCTGGATTCATAATTTTATAAGCCGATTGACACATTAATGTCGCTTCATGAAATCCGCAAAGTATCAATTTTAATTTTCCAGGATAAGTATTCACATCGCCAATAGCGAAAATCCCAGGAATATTAGTTTGATAATCTAAGGTATCAACTTTAATGGCATTTTTTTCTATTTCCAGACCCCAATCTCCAATTGGCCCAAGTTTAGGTGACAACCCAAATAGCGGTATAAAATGATCTGCTTCAAGTAATGACTTTTCTCCATCTCGTACAATACTAATGCCTTCCAATTTACTATTCCCATGTAAGGCCGTAACCTCAGCTGGAGTTATGATATTTATCTTTTCTAATAGTTTTAATTCTCTAGCTTTTTCAACTGAATCTAATGCGCCTCTAAACTCATTCCGTCTATGAATTAAAGTTACTTCTGCAGCGACATCGGCAAGGAAAATACTCCAATCTAAAGCGGAGTCTCCACCTCCTGCGATAACTACTTTTTTATTACGATATACCTCTGGATCTTTAATAAAATAAGCGACGCCTTTATCTTCATAATTCGTGATATTTTCTATTGGAGGTTTTCGTGGCTCAAATGAACCTAGACCTCCAGCAATGGCAACTATTGGTGCGTGGTGTTTAGTGCCTTTATTTGTGGTTACTATAAACGACCCATCTTCTTGTTTTTCTATTGTTTCTGCACGTTCGCCTAAGGTAAACCCTGGTTCGAACTGCTTCCCTTGTTCTAATAAATTTTGAGTCAAATCACCAGCTAATACTTCCGGAAATCCAGGAATATCATAAATTGGCTTTTTAGGATAAATCTCTGAACATTGTCCACCTGGTTGTGGTAAAGCATCAATTAGGTGACATTTTAATTTTAATAATCCCGCTTCAAAAACGGTAAATAATCCTGTAGGCCCAGCTCCAATTATTAGTATATCTGTTTTAATCATTATCTTCTTTTAATAATCCTTTTGTTAGTGTATTTAATTTTGTCACTTTTTCTGCAAAATCGCCTTGTATCCCTTTTCTAAACCGATTTAAATTCTCGGCAAGATCATCAATCTCATCAGGAATTACGGCTTCAAAAAATTGACGCAAACGTTTTGCCATTGTCGGAGACTTTCCATTGGTTGAAATTGCAATTTTTATTTGTCCTTTAGTGACAATACCTCCCAAATAAAAATCACATAAATCAGGAGTGTCCGCAACATTCACCAGCAAATGTTTTGCTTTGGCATCTTTGTGAATTTGTTCGTTAACTCCCCTATTATTTGTAGCCGCAATTACAATATGCTGATTGTCTAAACTATCGCTGGAATACGCTTTACTAAACATTTTTAAGCTATGTTCCTTTGCCAATACCTCCAACTCTTTCGAAAATTCAAGAGCAATTAAGGTTACCCTAGCATTCGGACTTGATTTTAATAAAAAACTAAGTTTTTCATGCGCAACATTTCCTCCTCCAACAATTAACACATTAAGTTGTGATACCTTTAAAAATATAGGATATAATTCGTTTTTGTCCATCGTGTTAAGTTTCAAGGAAAATCCCTTAATTTAGATGTGAAATTAAAAAATTATTGGGTATTTACAGGTGTTAAAAATTAAAATTTTGGGCTTAATTTCTGTCAAATTAAACAACTTTTCATTCGAAAAACACTTAATCATCAATTGACATCATCTCATTAATTAGAAATCGCCTTATTTTGAGGCCTCTATTATTATACTTTTGGTTTCAATGATTAATTCGGGTTTCTATGCTTAATATATAATTCATTGATCTCTTCATAAAATCCTTTTAATTTATGACTGTGTTTCACCACCTCACCAATAACTATTATTGCTGGATTTGAAAGCTTTTTATTTTCAACAACAGCTTCAATAGAATTGATAGTACCAATGCCAATAGTTTCATTAATCATCGTTCCATTTTGAATAATGGCAGTAGCAGTATCCCCTTTGTCGTTGCCTTTAAAAATACTTACAATTTCAGAAAGTTTACTCATCCCCATTAATATCACAATTGTTGCAGAAGATTGTGCTGCCAGAGCAATATCTTGAGACAATTTTCTTGCAGAGGTAGTTCCTGTAATCACCCAAAAGCTTTCAGACACACCTCGCTTAGTCAGTGAAATCCCTTGATAAGCAGGAACCGCCACAGATGATGATATGCCTGGCACAATCTCACATTGTACCCCAAAAGCATTTGCATGGTCCATTTCTTCACTTCCTCTTCCAAAAATAAAAGGATCACCTCCTTTTAAGCGAACCACATTCCCATGAGACAATGCCTTATCAACTATAAGATCATTAATTTCATCTTGAGAATAACTATGATTGCCTTTACGCTTACCCACAAAGATCTTAATAGCAGATTTTGATGCATAATCTAGCAATTTTATATTGATAAGTGCATCATACAATACCACATCTGCTTCAGCTAAAGCTTTAGCTCCTTTTATTGTTAACAAATCCGGATCTCCTGGACCTGCTCCAACAAGGGTCAATTTTGGTGTTATTTTATACTGCATGTTTCAATTCCCTTTGCCTATAAGCTTCAATCGTCTCGAAAAAACTTACTGCTTGATTAATATATACTTTTGCAAATTCTAATGTTGGTTCATTTTCTCTAATTTGATAAATCAGTTCTGCAAACGATGTTTGAAGTTCTAATTTCTTTGTGTCTACGAAGGTTTCATCAAACTGAGTGATAATCCCTGCTTGGGTATTTGTTTTTTTGTTTTCAGTCAATAATAACGCCTTAGCTCCATTTACATAGGCCGTATAAGCATGATAAATAGCATCGGACCATTTTTGATCTTTAAAGGATTCAGAAGCTAAATCAATTTTTTCTTTTGCTTCCAAAATCAAAGTTGCTACTAAGTCAATAACTACACCGGCACATTCACCTACACCAACAGCTTGAATATATTTATCACTATTTCCCCAATCAATAAAATCGCTTTCAACAAGATTATCGGTTTTCGATAATGGCACTAAAAAGTCATAAAAATACTTCTCTCCCATACGATCGTAATAGTCTAAAAAGGATTCTCCTTGGGTATGATTCTTTTCATAATCATCCAATATGAATCGTAAGGCTTGAGGCCCTCTTTTCGAAGGTAATTTTATAACCTTGTCAGAAAAACGTCCTTGACCATTCCCCAAAACTCCACCACCTAGTAAAATCTGTACTGCTGGAGCAACTAATTTTTCTTTGGTCTTAATAGACATTCCCTGAAAACCAATATGTGCCATATTATGTTGGCCACAAGCATTCATACAACCACTAATTTTTATTGTGACTTCCTTATTATTAAGATATTGAGGATACTCTTTTAAAAGTACACGTTCTAATTCTGTTGCCATTCCGGTACTACTTGCAATTCCTAAATTACATGTATCTGTTCCTGGACATGCGGTAATATCTGTAGTAGAATTATAGCCTAAATCGGTAAATCCTAAAGCCTGTAATTCTTGATAAAAAAATGGTAATAATGCTTCTTTTACATGTCTAATCACTAAGTTTTGTCTCAGTGTAAATCGTAATTCATCGGCTGCATAATTTTTTATTAAAGCTGCCAATTTTCTTGCCTTCTCTGTTGAGAAATCACCAAGTTTAACTTTAACTCCTATGGCAAATAATCCTGCTTGCTTTTGCGGAATGACATTAAGGTCCCTCCATGAGTCATATTGTGCTTTATCATTAATGGACACTTCTGGAATAGAGACATTAGGAATACTAATTGAAATAAAATCACTTGAATTGTCAATAAAAACCTCTTGTTGAGACAATGCTTTTTGCTCTGCATCAACCAGGGCAATAAAATTATCTAATCCAATATCCTTAATTAAAAATTTCATTCTGGCCTTTTGGCGTCTAGCGCGTTCACCATGACGATCAAAAACACGCAATATACTTTCGGTAACTGGTATTATTTTATGTGTTGGCAAAAATTCATACAACACATCTGCTTGTCTCGGTTGTGAGCCCAATCCGCCACCAAGTAGTACTTTAAACCCTCTTTCATTATTTTCAATTTTAGGAATGAATCCTAGGTCATGAATAAAGCTCAAAGCCGAATCTGCATCTGAAGAGGAAAAGGAAATTTTAAATTTTCGCCCCATTTCCTGACTGATCGGATTCCTTAAAAAGAATTGAAAAACTGCATGAGCATATGGAGTAACATCAAATGGTTCGTCCACATCAACACCGGCAATTGCACTGGCAGTAACATTTCTAACGGTATTACCACAAGCTTCCCTCAAGGTAATATCATCACGTTCAAGTTGCGCCCATAATTCTGGTGTTCTATCTAAACTCACATAGTGAATTTGGATATCTTGTCTGGTTGTAATGTGTAATTTTCCTCTAGAATATTCATCAGAAACATCACAAATTCTTAACAATTGATTTCCTGTCACCTTACCATATGGCAACTTTATACGAATCATTTGTACCCCAAATTGACGTTGCCCATAAACACCTCGCGCTAAACGTAAGCTTCTAAAGCGTTCTTCATTAATTCTTCCTTCATGAAATAATCGAATCTTTTTTTCTAATTCGATGATATCTTTTTCAACTATCGGATTTTCTATTTCGGTTCTAAAACTTTGCATTATCCTGATTACCTTCCTTTTTGGGAAGGAATTTATTAGTTATTCCAATTATTTTTGAATGAATCCTGCTCCAACTGTGCTATTTGATTGTGTATCAATTAAGATAAAAGAGCCATTCGTTCTATGCGATTTAAATGCGTCGTAAAATATTGGTTTGTTCAGTTTAAACGATACCGACGCAATATCATTCATTCCTAAACTATCTGCTTCAGCATTCACACCAGAATAATCGGTGTTAATTTTATGATTGATAACATCAACTTTCGCTAATACCTTATTTACACCATGTTGTAATACATATTTTCCTCCAGCTTGAAGTGCTTTTGAATCCATCCAGCAAATAGTTGCAGTAAATTGTTTATCAATCGTTGGCAAATCATTTTCTTTAACAATCATATCACCACGACTTACATTGATATCATTCTCTAAAGTGATGGTTACCGATGAACGTCTTGATGCGGTTTCATATTTTTCATCGTAAAAATAGATGTCCTTAATTTTCGATTTTGTTTGTGATGGCAGTACCACAATATCATCACCTACACTCAACTCACCTCCATAAACCTTGCCTGCATAACCTCTAAAATCATGGAACTCATTTGTTTTTGGTCTTACAACATATTGTACTGGAAACCTCGGTGTTCCAGAGTTATAGATATCTTTAGTATCTAAAAGTTCTAAATGCTCAAGTAAGGTTTGTCCGTTATACCAAGGCATATTATCTGAACCATGAACAACATTATCTCCTTTTAAAGCGCTAACCGGAATAAAGGTTATGGTTTGATCTTGATACTCTCTTTTGGCCATCAAAGCCTCAAAATCTGCTTTAATGTCATTGTATATTTCTTCTGAAAAATTGACTAAATCCATTTTATTAACAGCAACAATAACATCTTTAACTCGCAATAAATTATTGATAAAAAAGTGACGATTTGTTTGTTCTATCACACCTTTTCTAGCATCAATTAATACAATTGCCGCTTGAGATGTTGATGCCCCAGTAACCATGTTTCGAGTATACTCAACATGGCCAGGTGTATCTGCTATGATGTAACTTTTCGTTTGTGTTGAAAAATATATATGTGCGACATCTATCGTTATTCCTTGCTCTCTTTCGGCTACCAAACCATCGGTTGCAAACGAAAAGTCCAAATAATCAAATCCTTTTTGTTTACTCGCTTTTTCAATGGCTTCTAACTTATCGTTGGTTAATGATTTGGTATCATAAAGTAGTCTTCCTATCAACGTACTTTTTCCATCATCTACACTTCCTGCTGTTGCTATTTTTAATACTTCCATTCCTATTA
>Ga0105356_10003941_pt1 | contig 14459 bp, 13 predicted proteins | sample GOMGulsemesocosm_3_FD_83502 | JGI IMG/M metagenome (GOLD analysis project Ga0105356, IMG submission 83502) | Methane-oxidizing microbial communities from mesocosms in the Gulf of Mexico - GOM9D Gulf of Mexico | ecosystem: Environmental > Aquatic > Marine > Cold seeps | place: Gulf of Mexico...
ACACGGGTATCGATATCGAGGGTTGGTTTTTTCTTTGGGTTATCAGCAACCGCAATAATGATGTGGTCAAACATGCGTGCAGCACGTTCAACAAGGTCGGTATGGCCGTTGGTGATCGGGTCAAATGTTCCAGGATAGACAACTATGTTCATAGTGGGCTCATCAATCTTTTGGTTGGCCAAGCACTTAGATTAGTGCTCGGTTAATCTGTAAATTTAAAAATAAGGCGGCGTATTTTAACTGAACTGGCTAAAGAACGATAGCGCGCTATGAGTCTTGGCAGCTCCAAAGATGTAGGCGAAAGAAACAAGTGCGGCAACGAATGCCCAAGTTTTACCTTGTTTGATAGCAATAGTACCGAAAGCTATGTAACCCACAAGGCCGATAACCTTAGCCGTTAACCAGTGGTCGGTTAGCGGATATTGACTGATGATAGTGCATAACCAGATGGCAAAAACCAGCAAGATGGTATCAATGATATGAGGCAATATTTTCAGTAATTTGTTGCTTTTGAAGGCAGGCTTAAATTTGAACAGGGCAAAGCGGGTAATGAACAATAAGATGCTTAGGTAGGCGATGCCGATGTGGGCGTGTTTGATGGCGCTATAATCCATGGTTTTTCTCGTCTTATTTATAGTATGGGGGAGTTGAATTGGGTGTTAGATTTGCTGCAAAGTACCTTGTTTGGCTTGGGTTGCCAAGTTTCTTTACTGAAAGAGACATTTTTTAAAAATCGATTTAAAATACTCCTTTACTTCGCCTTTCTTAGATGGATTTGATAAACAATATGAAGAAGCTCATTATTGGCTTAGTTGCTCTAGGCGCATTGTATCAATACGACTCAAGTCTTTTTGATTTTATGCTTGGGGACAATGGTGCATTTAATTCGGATGGAAGCCCAAAAGTCATTCTGTTCGTTAGCGGTGATTGTGGGCGTTATTGTACAGAAGCAATAACGCACATTAAGAAAAAGAACATCGAGGCTGAAATTATCGATGTGAATAATGAAGCTGGAAAGAAAGAATTAAAGCGTTACGCTAAGCGTAATGGTTTGCTCGTTCTCGTTGTTGGCAAGCAGGTTCAGTATGGCTTTCAAGGGAAGCGGTTTGATGAATTACTTTATGATGCTGTAGGTAAGTCGGTATTAGGCCGACGAGAAAAAAATGCTTTCAAATATCACTTTAACGAAGATGGTACTGCGAAAGTTGTTATGTATGGTACTAGTTGGTGTGGGTATTGTACTAAAGCGAGAGAGAGACTCACTGAAATTGGTATTGAGCATACTGAGTGGGATGTGGAAAAAGATAAAAAGGCGAATAATCGATACCAAGTTCTTCAGGCATCTGGGTATCCACTTATCTACGTTGGTACGCGTAGGATTGGGACTTATGATGAAGATAAAATCATTGCATCGCTTAAGGAATCAAGCACTTGGCTTTGAGAGTCAAAATACATGAATGTACTTTTTGCGTATTCACGGCGTGCCGCAAAAGGAAATACTCAATGACGATTGAAAGCACAGCGGCGTGAAACATTTCCAGCGCCGCTGTTTTTATCTCATAGGTTGGACGTTAGCTTAACGTCTTGCCCGTCAGCTTCTCCGCCAAGCCCGTCGCCAAACGACAAGCCATGCCATAAATAGATAGTTGCGGGTTAGCACCAATACTGGTGGGAAATACCGACCCGTCTATCACGTATAGGTTGTCGAGGTAATGGTATTTACCCTGACTATCGACAACACAGCGCTCTAAATCTTCACCCATCGCCATACCGCCCATCACGTGAGCACTGCCTACAAGAGCGCGGCTGGCACTGTAATCGAGTTTATTGATTGCAGCTTTGGAGGCTTCCCAAGACGTCTCCCACTTTGCTTCGGTATGCGCTGCTCGAACAGCTTTTGCCCCCGCCGCAAATTGCAGCTCAGCCATGGTCAGGTGAGTACGTTTAACGCCCTCCCAAAGATAATCATTAATTTCATAATCGATGATCGCAGAGCCATCATCCGCTAGCTCGATTGAACCACCTTGAGACTCATCGTTAAAACCATCACGCAATAAAGAAATCATCGAGCTGAGGTTTGGTAGATGATTTAGCTCTTCAAATTGTTCTTCGCCATGCCCCATTAATAGCACCGACGTTAAGCCCGGATGTAATGGTGGTACTTCTAACTTGTAGCCTACTGCGCCATCAACACTATCCCACTGAAAGTGATCAGAATAAATAGACTGTGGAGCGCCGTAATAAGGGTTAATCTCGTTTTCGAATGACGCAAAGGAAAAGGTTGTTGGATGGAAGAATGTACGCTTACCGACAAGGCCTTTAGGGTCAGGTGCTTGCGAGCGCAGCATCATCGCGGGGCCATTAATGCCACCTGCGGCTAGTACGACGGTGGTCGCTTTAACCGTTAGCTTAACCCCTGTTGGGCGGTAGCCTTTATCCAGCGCAGTCACTTCAATACCTGTGACTTTATCACCATCCATTATCAAGCGTTCTGCGCGAGCGCTATATAACAGCTGGCTGCCTTCATCCATCGCACTCGGAATAGTCGTTACTAGCATCGACTGCTTGGCATTCGTCGGGCAGCCCGTGCCGCAATAACCCAAGTTCCAGCAACCTGCCACGTTACGTGGAATCGTTTTCCAAGGAATGCTTAAGGCATCAGCGCCACGGCTTAATACCGCATTATTCTCGTTGGGCGCAAATGCCCAAGGTGCGATATTTAAGCGTTTTTCCATCTTGTCGAACCAAGGCGCCATCTCGTCTTTAGATACGCCCTTAGTATCAAATTGCTCGCCCCAATACTGCAAGGTTTGCTCTGGAGTACGGAAGCTAGACGTCCAGTTGATAACCGTTGTGCCACCGACGCAGCGCCCCTGAAGAATCGACATGCTGCCATCTTTGTTCATGCGGCCAGCATTTTCTTGGTAGAGATCCTTATAGGCTTGGCGCTCATCCATTTTAAAGTCGTTAGTACTTTTTAATGGACCTTCTTCAATAAGAAGAACCTTCAACCCTGCTTTAGCAAGAATCTCAGCGGTGGTACCACCGCCTGCACCCGTACCAATAATGGCAACATCGGCTTCCAAAGTAGCACTTTCTGTATAGTCGCCAGCATCTAGAGTGACCCAGCCGTTGCTGATGCCTTCTAATATCGGATCGGTAATACCACGGATTTCTTCAAATACTTTCTTAGCCATTAGCTATTCTCCGCAGTGCTGAGGTTAGGCGAGGTGTTTATTTTTTTAGTAACAGGAGTTGGAATTTTGGTCGGTGGTCCCGGGTAACCCGTAGACACAAATGATGCTGGCTGGGAGTACCAGCACATGCCGATTAACTTGCTCAGAGATACATAGCCCATACGCTTAGGCTGGATCATGCTATCGCGCCAGCCGATTAAGAAATCATTGATTTGCTCATGACTCATATCCTTCCAGCTTGCCCAAGAGGCTCCAGCCATGACACGAATAGGAGCCATAGAAAGCGCATCGAATAACTGACGCATTTGAATTCGGTTATGGTATTGCAAGGTATAAATTAAATCGTCTAGGGCTAAGAGTGTGCTTTTTATTCCCACCTCCTGGGTTAAATCTCCCGGGAAACTTTTATTCAAAACCACAGGAATTAACGCAGCAAAGAACTCTCTGTCATTAGGCTGTAAAAATTTGTATTCGGAATTCTGCTCTAACGGTGAGGAGCAACCCGTAAGTGTTGCAACTGTACTACCTAGTGCAAGAGTTGCTGTGCCCATTAAGCCAAGCTGTAAAAACCCTCGGCGCGTGGTGGGCAGTGCTTGATCGATTGGTGTCTTCATCATAGCTCTCTGTCATGTTTTTTTAGTTATTATGTTTTTATTTAAATCTAGCTATCAAGCCTGTAATTGGATAACAGGCTTGAACAAACTTAGCTAGCTCTGGCATAAGGAGCTAGTGATTAAAAAATTAGCGAATAAAAAAGGTATAAATCATTCGGCGAATTGAATTGTCGTAAGGAGGAAAGGCAAGGTTACCCGTAGAAAATCGGCCTTTGCGGTGAACGGCTTTTACTTTTGAAAGTGTGATAAAACCTTCTTTACCGTGGTAATGCCCCATGCCCGAATCACCAACACCACCAAATGGCAAATCTTCTTGGGCAAGGTGCATCAAGGTATCGTTTATACTCACTCCACCAGAGATCGTATGATCCAATACATAGTTTTGCTCAGACTTATCATAGCCAAAATAATACAAGGCTAACGGACGCGGGCGATCATTAACGTATTCAATCGCTTCGTTTAGATTGTCATAAGCGATGATTGGTAAAATAGGACCAAAGATCTCTTCTTCGGCAATGCTCATATCCTGCTTCATGCTTTGCATGATAACAGGGGCTAATTTACGACCCGCAGATAGATCTTCATTGGCAGGGTTGATTTCGGTTAATTTCGCGCCTTTCTCTTTTGCATCAGTTAATAAGCCGGTTAAGCGCTGATGCTGGCGATCGTTAATAATCGCGGTGTAATCATTGTTATCTTTTAGCGTCGGATACATTTTAGTGAAGGCCTTGATATAAGCCTGCACAAATTCCTGTTCTTTTGCCTTAGGTACTAAAATGTAATCAGGGGCGACGCAGGTCTGTCCTGCGTTCATAGATTTACCAAAACAGATACGCTCGGCGGCATCCTTCATTGGAATATGGTCTGAAACAATGGCAGGAGATTTACCACCCAATTCCAGAGTTACTGGCGTTAGATTCTTCGCCGCGGCCGCCATGACGAAGCGGCCAACCGTGGTCGAACCAGTAAATAAAATGTGATCAAAAGGCTGTTCGGTGAAGGCAACTGCGGCATCCGCTTCTCCTTCAATAATGCAAACGTGGTTCTCTTCGAAGATTTCCGCAATCATCGCCTTAAATACTTCATTAAGATTCGGAGTGAATTCCGACATCTTAATCATCGCGCGGTTACCAGCGGATAATGCGGCAACCAATGGACCAAGGGCTAAAAATATCGGGTAGTTCCACGGTACGATAATGCCGACAACCCCTAATGGTTGATAGCGCACTTCGTTCTTAGCTGGGGCAAATAACATACCCACACTACGCCTGCTTGGTTTCATCCATTTACGCGTTTTTTTGATCGCCATGTTGATGCCTTCGACACTAGTCAGAATCTCCGCTAGTAACGTTTCATCTTTTGAGCGCCCGCTGAAATCTATATTAACCGCCGCCGCAAGCTGATCTTGATATTTAATGGTGATGTCTTTTAATGCTTTTAGGTGGCCAATACGCTGTTCTGCACTCGGCATTGGATTACTGCTGAAGGCGCACTTCTGGCGACTAAATAATTCTTTTAAACGGGGGATTTCAGTGTCCTGCTCTTTAGTAAGAGTGGATACTTCAGCAGCATTGGCAACCATGGTGGAATCTCCAAAAAGAGTGGTTAATAATTATTCTATGCACATTATTAGAGTTATTACTCTAAATTGTCAATAGGTGATGTCTTATTTGGCACGAACGTTTACAATAACTCACATTTACCACATCGGAAATAAGGTTGTTAAAGATCGAATGAAAACTCGTGATCGCATTCTAGTCGCGGCCCTTGAGCTATTTAACCAGCAGGGTGAGCGCAAAGTCACAACCAATCATCTTGCTGCTCACCTCGAGATGTCTCCTGGTAATCTTTACTATCACTTTAAAAACAAACAACAGATTATTTACGAGTTGTTTCTTCAGTATGAAAACTTTGTGGATAGCCATTTAGACGTTCCAAGTGATCGACAGTTAACGATTACCGATAAGCTTAATTACTTGCAGAAGGTATTTCAGGGCTTGTGGGAATTTCGTTTTATTCACCGCGATATGGAGCATTTATTATTAGCAGATGAAAAGCTACATGCTCGCTATCGTGATTTTTATCGTCGCTGTCAGCAAAAGACCCAAGCGATTTATCAAGGGCTGCATGACGCCAAGATTATTCATATTAGTCAGCGTGAAGTAGAGGGGTTGGCGTTAAATACCTGGATTGTGGTGACGACCTGGTATTCATTTTTGCAATGTAATTTATTATTGGATGCCAATGAAAGCATTACTCAAGATATGCTGAAGGGCGGAATTTACCAGATATTCCAGCTTGAACGCCCCTATTTAACCAATGAATATCGCGAGCGCGTTGAAGCCATGCAAGAAGCTTTTATTCCTAAACCTGAGTGGTTGTAACGAACCTAGGGCAGCATGATGACTTAAAACTGAGGTGGATTATTCCACCTCAAACAACATAAAACTAAATTCCTTACCATCTTTACGCTTAGTCTCTAACCAGTTCGCGGGGATACAAGAGAGGTCAGCCTTGGCCTCGACTTCAACATAAACCAAGCAACCTACTTTGGCTTTTTCAGCAATAATATCGACAGCGGGTTTTAATAACTCCCTGCCAAAAGGCGGGTCGAGAAAAATTACGTCGAATTGTCCTAATTCGGTATTTTGCGTTAACCAAGCAATGGCATCCGTTTGATGTACTAGCGCATTACTTGCATCTAACGATTGTAATGACTCGCGGATACAGCCCGCAGCAATGGCATTGAATTCTAAAAAAGTAACTTCTTTAGCGCCGCGACTTAGTGCTTCATAACCCAATGCACCACTGCCAGCGAAACCATCTAGAATAATCTTGCCTTCAATATCCCATTGCAGCCAGTTAAATACGGTTTCACGCACCTTATCCATCGTCGGGCGTAAGCCAGGTGCATCAGCAAACTGAATACGGCGCGAGCGCCAGTCCCCGCCGATAATTCTTAGCTGTTGAGCGCCACGACGCATGCTGGTTTTATTGCTGCTACTTTTTTTTCTAGCCATGACTGCGCTACCTAAATCGATCGATGTGATACCTGGCACTGAACTAGGTATTTCTCTAGCTGGTGGATGCCCAAAGTATTAATGCCCCAATACCCTTGTAACAGGTAATTTTCTGGCAGGCGATAGTATGCGAGGTCGGCCAGCATGTCGAATTGAGTTGCTGGGTTTAGCCAATTTAATTGCCACTGCTGTACGAAGGTTTGCTTCCAAGCCTCAAGAGACTGTGGGCTAATCGGCGCGAATTGCGGCCACTCGGCTAATAACCAGCGTTTGCTATTAATGTCCGCATGACTGAGGCGAGTATTACTCAGTTGATCTTGTAGCCAAAACTGGGCACTAACAGGTTGCCAAGGGCAGGAACGTGATGCGCTAGTGATAACTGCGGCGGTATCGGAGGTTAAAGTATTTAAGGACTTTAGTTGTAGGCTTTTAATTAACCGCGCACTGGTTAAACGAGCAATGTCTGCGCTCCATGGGCCTTGCAGAACAATCGTCGCAGACTGGCCCTTTAACGTATTGGGGAAATCAGTTATTTGCTGGCTGAGTTTGCTCAAACCGAGTTCAAAGTCAGCGCCTAAATTGAGGTCCCACTGCCAATAGTCTGGTTGCCAACTAACGTGAGGGTTGTTTACTGAGGGAGTGTTTGTCATTTTCGCGCCACGAACACGAATTAGAAAATCGGTATCTAGGCGAGCCTGCCAAATAACCTGAACACCTTCTTGGCTAGTCCAGGACTGCTGATTTAATGGCTCTAATTGAGCTAATTCTAAAGTACGACCAACATGATTAGCATCGGAATCAAGCTCATCTAAAGTCTTGTTCTTATCAATGCTAGCCCAACCGATAAGGGCGATGCAGAGAAAAATGATCAAATTGAGGGAGGAGCGGCTAAATCTCAGCTTCATTCTACGTCCTTGTATTATTCACAACAGTCGATAGATGATAGGATAGACCGCAACTAAATCTTATTCGAGCGATAGATTCGAGAACCCACGATGTTTGATATTTTTAAGCGTAAGAAAAAACAACCTGAAGCGACTGAAACAGCATCAGAAGTAGTGCCAGAAGCAGCACTAGAAACAGCATCAGAAATAGAGGGTAGCGAAGTTTTAGAAAACGAAACTTCAGTTGAGCCAATTGCTAAAGAAGCCCCCGTTGCTAAAGAAGAGCCTATTGAAGAAGCCCCTGCTCAAGAAATGGTAAAAGCAGGTGAGCTGCCTAGCGAAGACACCGTTTTCTTTCAGGATGGCACTGATGATGCTCCTGAAGCAGCTACTGAGAAAAAAGGTTTCTTCAGCCGTTTAGCCACAGGCTTGAGTAAAACTCGCTCTGGTTTTAGCGATGGCGTCGCCAATCTTCTTTTGGGTAAAAAAGAGATTGATGATGATCTTTTAGAAGACCTAGAAACTCAGCTAGTGATGGCCGATGTGGGCGTAGAAGCTACCCGTGAAATCATGGCAAAGTTAACCGAGCGAGTAGGTCGTAAAGAACTCACTGATTCGGATGCTTTATTCGAAGCCTTGATTAAAGAATTACAAGATGTCTTAGCGCCGTGCGAACAGCCTTTGGTGATCGACTCGGCTAATAACAAGCCTTATGTGATCCTAATGGTAGGTATCAATGGCGTAGGTAAAACCACCACTATTGGTAAGCTCGCTAAGCAGTTTCAGGCGAAAGGTAAATCCGTGATGTTAGCGGCGGGCGATACTTTCCGCGCTGCGGCCGTTGAACAGCTGCAAGTTTGGGGCGAGCGTAATGACGTGCCCGTTGTTGCTCAACATACTGGCGCTGATAGCGCGTCTGTTTTATATGACGCACTTGAAGCAGCAACAGCTCGTGGCACTGATATCTTAATTGCCGATACTGCTGGCCGTTTGCATACCAAAGACAACCTGATGGGTGAGCTAGAAAAAGTCGTTCGTGTCATGAAGAAAATTGACCCAGAAGCTCCACATGAAGTGATGCTAGTTCTGGATGCAGGTACTGGTCAGAATGCTATTAACCAAGCGGTTCAGTTTCAAAAGTCTGTAGGTGTGACGGGGTTAACCTTAACTAAGCTAGATGGCACTGCAAAAGGTGGTGTAATCTTCGCCTTGGCTAAACAACTTAGTTTGCCAGTGCGCTTTATCGGTATCGGTGAAGGTATTAATGATTTGCGTCCGTTTGATGCCAATGACTTTACCCGTGCATTGTTTGATAAAGATAGCTTATAAAATAGTTAATCAACAAAGCTAGCTGATTTCATTCATCAGAATAATAAATTGATTGCTCCAGCTTTCGCGTACTGATGTTGTGTTCATTATTTAAGGGCATCTAAAAGAGGGATCTTTTAGCTGAGCATACAAGGACCGTACTTGCTGCGAACCGCAAAATGATGAACACAACAGCAGTAGCAAGCGAAAGCGAAACCAACGCTTGATCAGTAGTAAGGAGACCTAATTTTGCCAATGGTTCGTTTTGATCGTGTCAGTAAGCGTTACCCATCGGGGAACGAAGCGCTTAGTGGGGTTAGCTTTGAGCTAGCCCGTGGTGAAATGGCTTTTCTTACGGGTCACTCAGGGGCTGGTAAAAGTACTCTGCTTAAACTCATGATGCGCATGGAAGTGCCAACTCGTGGGGAGGTCGTGGTTGATGGCAGCAATCTATCCCGTTTGCGTGAAGGCCTAGTGCCTTACCATAGACGCAAAGTTGGCGTCGTCTTTCAAAATCATCAGTTATTATTTGATCGCAGCGTTTTTGATAACGTTGCCCTGCCGTTATTAATATCAGGTACCTCACTAAAAGAAACGGGTCGCCGAGTGCGTGCCGCGTTAGATAAAGTAGGCCTGCTCGGCAAAGAAAAGCTCAACCCTATTCAACTCTCTGGCGGTGAACAGCAACGTATTGGCATCGCCCGCGCTGTAGTGAACAAGCCCGCGTTACTTATTGCCGATGAACCAACAGGCAACCTAGATCCTGAATTATCTGCCGACATCATGAATCTATTTAGCCAGTTTCAGCAGGTTGGCGTGACCGTATTAATTGCTACCCACGATATTGCCTTGGTCGAGCGCATGAATAAACGCCGTTTGATTCTACAAAATGGCCAAATGATCGCGGGCCAGAATCTAGATAGTGGAACTGCTTATGTCTGATAAAGCGCCTACCCAGCATGGAGCCTCAGCAGCAACCCTAGGCGCGAGTGAAAAATTCACCGCCTATTTTCGTAACCACCAAATGGTGGCGGTAGAATCTCTCGCTAAATTATTAGCCACTCCTTTATCGAGTTTATTAACTTGGCTAGTCATTGCTATCGCATTGACCTTACCTGGCGCGCTGTACATGGCGGTTAATAATCTACAGCAACTCAGCGGCCACTTTGAAGCTTCGGGTCAAATGACCGTATTCCTAGCGACGGATATTCGTGAAGCCGATAGCAGCGCTCTGCGTTTGAAAGTAGGTTCTCTCGACCAAGTGAACAAGGTCGTTTATGTCTCTCCTGAGCAAGCACTGGAAGAATTCAAAGAATATGGTGGCATTGCCGACGCATTAAGCTTCTTAGATGAAAATCCATTACCCGCAGTGCTATTAGTAGAGCCACCATTGGGCATTGATAAAGACGAACTTAATGTACTGGTCGCGCAGATTAAGTCTTTCAAACATGTTGATAGCGTACAAGTTGATATGGCTTGGGTAGAACGACTATTAGCGTTACTGGCTCTCGCTCAGCGCTTAGTCGGCGTGGTGGGGGCTCTATTGGCACTGGCCATTGTATTGGTCGTGGGCAATACCATTCGCCTAGCGATTGCAGCGCGCATGGATGAAATTCGAGTGATTAAGCTGGTGGGCGGCACCAATGCCTATGTGCGTAGACCCTTCTTATACTCAGGATTTTGGTATGGCGCCATTGGCGGAATCCTGGCTTGGCTAATGCTCGGCATTTGTTGGATTCTGCTACAAGGCCCTGTGGCAGACATCGCCGCGTTATATGGAGCTGACTTTTATCTACAGCCTCTTCCCTTTGCCCCTACCTGTTGGTTAATATTGAGTGCTTCGGTATTAGGCTTAATCGGCTCATGGTGGTCAGTGCAGCGCCACTTGGTAGCGATTGAGCCTTAGCTTGGAAATTTAGCTTTCTATCGTGATCATCTATGTCCTTTTACGGAACGCCGTGAATACGTCACTTCGTTCTCCCTGTAGGCTTGGCCTCGGCTTCCTGCCTCTGACATCCTGAAACGACATAGATAATCTCGATACGCCAAATTTCCCAGAGCTTGGCTTGGTTTATTGCAAAGAAAAGTAAAAGCACTGTTCCATAAATGAACTTAATATCACCATGGTGCTCAATAAAGACGAGTGCTACACTCCTTGTGAACTTATTAATTGAATAGGAAAAGTTGATGAACACTGCCTTGCAATCTATTGATGCCCTAAGCCCTGGTGCTAACCTACAAGCCTACTTGGCTACGGTTAACTCGGTACCTGTGCTAAGTATCGAAGAAGAGCGAGAATTAACCGGTCGTCTTCATTATGAAGAAGACTTAGAGGCTGCGCGTCGTTTAATTATGTCGCACCTGCGCTTTGTTGCACACATTGCAAAAAGCTACTCGGGTTATGGTTTGAATCAAGGTGATCTTATTCAAGAAGGCAACGTCGGTTTAATGAAAGCGGTTAAGCGCTTCGACCCTGCCGTTGGTGTACGTTTGGTATCCTTTGCAGTGCATTGGATCAAAGCCGAAATGCACGAATTCATCTTGCGCAACTGGCGCATCGTGAAAGTTGCGACCACTAAGGCGCAGCGTAAAATGTTCTTTAACCTACGTAGCTCTAAAAAGAAGCTAGGTTGGTTGTCTCAATCTGAAGCGAAAGACATCGCTGAAGCGTTAGGCGTAGAACAGAAAACCGTATTTGAAATGGAAGGCCGCTTGCAAGCACGCGACGCAGCTTTCGATGCTGGGGCAGACGAAGATGATGAAACTGCCTATAAAGCACCAGCCCATTATTTAGAAGACCAGCGTTTTGATCCTGCCATGGTGGTTGAAAATACCCGCAATGAGCAACAAGCCAGTACAAGCCTACACTCGGCACTTGCAAGCTTGGACGAACGTAGTCGTGATATTTTACAGCAGCGTTGGTTGACCGATGATAAGGCCACCCTGCACGAACTAGCCGCAGAATACGATGTCTCAGCAGAACGTATTCGCCAGCTAGAAAAGAATGCAATGAAGAAAGTTCGTGACGCCATGGAGGCAGAAGCGGCTTAATTCAGCATAAAGACGACAGTCTCAGCACCCTGGCATTGTCAGCTCTTCTGAAGAGCATAAGAAAGCCGCTATCGAAAGATTAGCGGTTTTTTTATGTCTGAAGCTTTTTACTTCTTCCGTAGTTACATTGTACTCATTAACTGATTTCAGTATCATCTGGCCCAGTTTCTTACAATGGATTGTGAACATGAGCCACTTGATCTTCCCCCCATCTATCAAAATATTAACTCTCTACTTTTTTACATCTTGCTTATTAATTGCCTGCGGTAGTTCTGATGAATCATCAGATGCACCAATAATGACATCCTTAGACTTGATACCTGAATCAGAAATAAAAGCTGGAGAGAATCTAGTAGTCAACGCAGATTGTAGGAATTGTGATTCAACGAAAATTCGTTATGAGTGGAAGGTCCAGGGGGTAGAGGAAATAGTCTCAAATGAAGACTATTACCAAATTCCAGCCAAGCATGTTTTGAAAGAAATAAGCATCACAGCAACTGCAATCGACGGAGCTGGTTATGAGGGTAATTCTATAACCCGCATTTATGCACTAAATAGAATAAAAGAAATTGTTGGTGGTAGCAGCTCTTATGCGGCCATTAAAACCGATGGTACCGTAGTGACTTGGGGAGCTTATAGCTATCGCGTAAATATTAGCCAGTTAACAAATATTCAGTCTATCATTGCAACGGGCTTCGCTTATGCGGCTATTAAGACTGATGGCTCAGTAGTGACTTGGGGAGATCCAGAGTTAGGTGGAGATAGTAGTGCTGTTTCCAATAGGCTCAAGGGTGTTAAAGCGATCTATACGACTGTACGTGCCTTTGCTGCAATTAAAGCAGATGGCTCTGTAGTGACTTGGGGTCCATCCTCTTCTGGCGGTAATAGCAGCGAGGTGGCGGCTCAACTGACGGATGTTCGGTTTATCTCAGGCAGTGACCTTGCTTTCGCGGCACTTAGGGGAGATGGTTCAGTCGTAACTTGGGGAGATCCTGAATATGGTGGTGATAGTAGTGAGGTTATTGATCAGTTGACTGATGTACGTGCCATCTCTGCAACAGCTCAGGCCTTTGCTGCAATAAAAGCTGATGGTTCCGTGGTTACTTGGGGTGCTTCCCATGCTGCTGATAGTAGTGAGGTTCAGGATCTGTTAGTAGATGTACAATCTATTGTTGCCAATTACGGAGCATTTGCCGCAATTAAATTGGATGGCTCAGTAGTGACTTGGGGAGACGCCTATTATGGTGGGCATCATCTCCGAGCGATTACCGATCAGTTGGTGAATATTAAATCTATATCTGCCACAAATGCTGCCTTTGCGGCGATAAAGAGTGATGGCTCAGTAGTGACCTGGGGGCGACCCCATGATGGTGGAAATAGTAGTGAGGTTGCTGATAAGTTAATAAATGTTCAAAGTATTTCGACGGCGTACAATGCATTTGCAGCGATTAGGGGTGATGGTTCAGTTGTAACTTGGGGATACACTTCTGCTAATGGTAATAGCAGTGAGGTAGTTGATCAGCTGACAGATGTTGAATCTATTTCTGCAAACTGGCGTTCCTTTGCGGCGATAAAGAGTGATGGCTCAGTAGTTACCTGGGGAGGCTACTACAATGCTAATTCTTTGCAGGATACTTCTGGGCTTCAGCCCAGCGGTATTGTCACTTTGAAATAAGCCGATCTGTAAATAACAAAAAAGCCCGATTAACATAAGTTAATCGGGCTTTTTTGTGTCTCGACTTTCTAGAACTAGAACCTTTGATTAAACAAAAGCCCTAGCCTGTGAAAGTAAAGCGACTATTTCTTAGACTTAGTCGTTTTACCACCACGCATAGAATCGAAGAATTCATTATTAGATTCGCTTTGACGCAGCTTATCCAGTAAAAATTCAATCGCTGGTACGTCTTCCATTTCTGCAAGTAGACGACGCAAGATCCATAAACGCTGAAGATCAGCTTCAGGCATCAATAGATCTTCACGGCGAGTACCAGAACGACGGACATTGATCGCTGGGTAAACACGCTTCTCAGCGACTTTACGATCAAGGTGAAGTTCTTGGTTACCCGTACCTTTAAATTCTTCGTAGATCACTTCGTCCATCTTAGAACCAGTGTCTACCAATGCAGTAGCGATGATGGTTAAAGAACCACCTTCTTCAATGTTACGTGCAGCACCGAAGAAACGCTTTGGTTTTTCTAGTGCGTGGGCATCAACACCACCTGTTAGTACCTTGCCAGAAGAAGGTACAACAGTATTGTAAGCACGGGCTAGACGAGTGATCGAGTCTAATAGAATCACTACATCACGCTTGTGTTCAACTAAGCGCTTAGCTTTTTCGATAACCATTTCGGCTACCTGCACGTGACGGGAAGGTGGTTCATCAAA
>Ga0105356_10003942_pt1 | contig 14456 bp, 6 predicted proteins | sample GOMGulsemesocosm_3_FD_83502 | JGI IMG/M metagenome (GOLD analysis project Ga0105356, IMG submission 83502) | Methane-oxidizing microbial communities from mesocosms in the Gulf of Mexico - GOM9D Gulf of Mexico | ecosystem: Environmental > Aquatic > Marine > Cold seeps | place: Gulf of Mexico...
GCAAGGCGTGGTGATGATCTTGTGGACGGTAAGGGTGGCGACGATCAAATTGATGGTGGCAAGGGCAACGACGAGATCGATGGCGGCAGTGGCGATGACACCATCAAGGCAGGCGGCGGCAACAACACCATTTCAGGTGGCAGTGGCAACGATGAGATCGAAAGCAACGGCGGCGACGACGTTATCGACAGCGGCAACGACGATGACACGGTCAAAGCGGGCAACGGGCACAACGTCATCACAGCTGGCAGTGGCAATGATGAAATTGAAAGCGGCAGCGGCAACGATGAGATCGACGCGGGCAGCGGCGATGACACCATCAAGGCAGGCGGCGGCGATAACACCATCGCAGCGGGTGACGGCAACGATGAAATAGAAAGCAACGGCGGCGACGATGAGATCGACGCGGGCAGCGGCAATGACACCATCAAGGCGGGCGGCGGTGATGATGTCATTGCAGGCGGCGACGGAGATGATGAGATCGAAGGCGGCGACGGCAATGACACGGTTGTTTTCTCGGGGTCGATCACTGAGTTCACCATCACCACGGATGGCAGCAGCGCAACGGTTGTGGGCAGCGGAACACAGGGCAATGACACTCTGAGCGAAGTTGAAACACTGGTTTTTGATGACTACACGCTAGATCTCACCGCCAGCAACAACGCGCCGGCGGCCTTTGATGACTTTTTCTGCGGCGAGGAAGACACTCAAATCACTGGCAATGTCCTTGCCGACAATGGATCAGGCGCCGACTATGATTTTGAAGGTGATAGCCTCAGCGTTGTTGCAGCAAACATCACCACAGCAAATGGCGGCACGGTGACCCTGCTGGCTGACGGCTCGTTCACCTATGACCCGGCGGCGGATTACCATGGGCCGGATAGTTTCAGCTACACGCTCAGTGATGGCAGCCTGGAAGACACCGGCACGGTCTATATTAAAGTGACCCCAGTGAATGATGCTCCCACCGCGGTGGATGATGTAGCCTCAACTGCCCAGGACACCGCTGTTGTGATCAACGTCGTTACCAACGACAACGATCCCGACGATGATGCGCTGACAATCAGCGAATTTGGCCAACCTGAAAACGGGACAGTGGCGGAAACATCTCCGGGCATTTTCACCTACACGCCGAATGCTGGATTTACCGGATCTGACGCCTTCAGCTATACGATCACAGATGGAAATGGGGAAACCTCAACGGCTGATGTGGTTATCACAGTCGGCGATCCGCCCACAGGCAATACCGCCCCAGTGGCCCTGAACGCGAGCATCAACGAGGTCATCGAGGGTGGCGTCGCCAATATTCTAACCATCGACTTCAACACGATGACGGTAAACGGCCAGCCCATCATCAGCGATGCGGAACAGTCGATCAGCGACTTGGACATCACCTCGATCCAAATCAGAGATGGCGAGCGGCTGGGGGTTCAATTCACAGAGACCAGCCCAGACAGCAATGTGTTTACCCTGGATCTGGACGCATTGAACCTGGACCCCGGATCCTTCCTTGACCTAGCGGTCGATTACACAGTGGAGGATGGTCAGGCAACCAACAACACCTCATCGGGGCAGATCAATTTGATGGTGAGCAACCCCGATGGCAGTGCCGCCAACACCGCGCCTGTGGCCGGGGACGCAACACTGACCCAGACCGAAGAACAGGGCCTGATCGCCATCAACCTCGCCGCAGCGGCTGGCCTTGCCACAGACGCTGATAATGATCCCCTGACTGTCACCTCGCTGGTTTTCACCGATGCGCTTGGCAATCCTCTTGAGTTCGACCCGCTCGAAGCCAGCGGGACTGAAGAAACCGGCGGCATTGTCACGCTGAACCCCTCTGTCTTTGGACTGGCCGACACAGAAACCGGCGTTTTCCTGTTGAATTACACTGTGAGTGACGGGGCGGCGTTTGATTCAGGTGTGGTCACGCTGAACTTAACAGGGTCGGACGAAAATACCGCGCCAACAACAACACCCGGGAGTGAGACGCAGAGCCTGCCCGATGACATCGTTTTGAGCACCAACAACGTCGAGTTTGATCTCAATCCCCTGGTTGACGACATCGATCAGGATGAGCTGACAATCGCCCTTGTGTCGATCACCGATTCAGAAGGAACGATCACCGGAACCATCTTGGATGGGGTTGTATCGGTGAACGTGACCGAGCTTGAATTGGCCGCTGGGGACACGGCGAATTTTGTCATAAATTACACGGTCAGTGACGGTATCGCTACACCCGTTGCCGGTACGCATAGCGTCACGGTTGATGGTCCCGACGCCCCGCCAAGCGGATCGGTCACCGAAGATTTCGAAGGCTATGCCTCCGATTCCGGTTTCACGATCCCACTGAGTGAAATTGCCGGGCTGTCCTTTGACGGCAGCGCCACCGTGTTCGAACTTGATGAGATGGGCACAACCCGTGGCGTCGCACCCGGGCTGATCGCCGGTGAGACAACCATAGAACAGTCGGCCAGCGTTCCGGACGGCAATGCCGCGATAATCGAGGGCAGCTTCACCGGCCTTTATGAGGCGAACTTGCCGCAATATGCCTTCACCGCATATGCGCCGGGGGCGACCGTTAATCTGGCATCAGGGCCAATTTCGACAGTGAACCCCTTTGGCACGGCGTTTGATCTCGAGGCAATGTCGCTGACGGCTTTAACCGGCCCAACAGAAGTTGTGACGATCATCCCCTATCGGATTGAGCAGGTCGGCTTCCAGTATCAGTATGTCGCGGTGGCTGAATTCGAGGTATCCGTTTCCTCCACTTCGGCCTTGGCACTGGATTTCACCAGCGGGGATTTCAGTGATGTCCTGATCTTCAATGATCCTCTGACTGCGGGAGTTGACGAGACTAGCGCGTTTGAGAACATCGTTGCGGTGCAATTTGTGACAACCGGCGAACTTGTCACACAAAATCCGGAGAACCCATTGGACACCAGCACAACGCCGATGTTTGACGATCCACTTGTCATTGATGATCTGATTTTCACGTTCTGACCGGAGGCTTCTGTCGCAGCGCGGGCTGACCTAAAGTACAAAGGGAAAGAGGCGGCTCAGCTGGCCGCTACTTGTCACTTAGGTTTTCATCCATCGTTGCCTAGAGGGCCTACATCGTCCTGTCTGCTCTGTTGAGAAGACAGGATCAACTGCCGCCTTTACCGATCAGAATGCATAGTCAAAGCTCAGCTCCAGCCCGGTGCGGGTCACATCGCCAATCCGGTCAATCCTGACCTTGGCATCCAGCAGCGCCTGGCCATCTTGCGATACCGCATAAATCCCCAGGGCCACCCCACCACCGCAGTTGCTGGTCGAACTACCCGACTTGACCATTTCGCAGGTCACATTGGGCTTAAAGCTCAGCATTCGGTTGCTTTCCAGCGCCGGTCGGCCATCCATCGGGATGATGAACTCTGGTGCAAAGCTCAGCGTGCCAAGCGCCACATAACCGGCATCCAGCGTCAGGCTGCTGTCGCTCACCCCAAAGGCGGTACCGGTCAGGCCAATCACCCCGATATCGGTATAGCCATAGGTAAAGGACAGCTCGGGCCAGAGTTCATATCCGGACATCTCGTAAACACCGGTCAGCGCTGCCCCAATCGTCGTGGTATAGGAATCGTAGTCGCTGCTCAGCGCCAGGGTGCCATTGTCCAGCTCCAGATTATTGCGCCCGACCCCAAAGGAAATGAAGCCATCCGCATAGATCCGCTCGGCCAACTGGCTGACAAAATAGCCACCAATCGAGACACCAATACTGTCCTGACTGCCACTAAAGCTGCCTTCGATATCGGATCGGCCCAGATCCAGGCCGATATTATAGCCCAGCATCGTCCGGTCATTGATCATCTGCTCCCAGGCGACCTTGCCACTGAGATAGGCGCTGACGGTGCCGTTTTCGTCCCGGCTGACATCAAAATCACCAAACAGAATGCGTCGGTATGAGCCTTCAAAATTGCCGCGTTGCTGCGAGAACACGCCGCGGGTGTTAAAGGCCCTGTCGACAAACTCCAAGCTGCCATCGATATCGAAATCAAGGTTGTTGCGGCTGGCAAGCCCGCCACCGGGATCATCCAGCTGGGACTTGCCCAGAATGAAGCGGTTGCGCGCCTGACGGACCATGCGGGTATTGGCCAGGACCTGCGCATTCAGCTGGGTATAGGCTTCGTTTTTGACGATATCGCGGACCTCTTCCCGGTGCTCCTCAAATTCCTGCGCTGGCGTGGAGCCGCGCACGGAATAGTCGGCTGCTGCCAGGTTGCTGTTGCCAGCGGCATCCTCGGCGACACCAGCCGCCAGGCCGATGACCACTGTCTCGCCAATTTCAGGGGTGACATCAAAGGTATAAACATCGCCGCTGCCGGCAAAATTGCTGATGACCCCATGGGCTATGCTCAGGTCGCCCTGCTGGAAACCAGTCACATCTTCCGAGAAGGTCACCGTGGCCTGGAAAAGCCCACCAACCGCATCAGAGGGGCCGGTGATTTCAACGCCTGGCGCGGTGCTATCGCTGGTGATGCTTAACTGATCCGCCGCCGCGTTGCCATTGCCTGCATCATCCTGCGCCACATCTGCGGCGATATCGATGGTGACTTCCCCGTCAGACGCTGGCGTCACGTCAAAGGTAAAGACGGTATTGTCGCTGCTGGACAGATTGCTGGCGCGTCCATTGCCAACCGTAATGTCACGACGGCGGAACCCGGTCATTTCTTCGCCAAAGGTGGCGGTGACCTGGAACACCCCTGATAGAATGGCAGCATCCGCCGACAGGGTGACTCCGGGGACGGCCGTGTCCACTGTAATATCAGGGCTGGTGCCCTCTGTGCCGGCATTGCCAACTGCATCCGTGTAGCTGCCCGCCGCCACGGTGATCGACGGGGTTTCGGTGCTGTCTGCAGTTGGGGTAAAGACGGCCGTATAGAGGCTCGGATCGCCCCCATCCACGACAACGCTGCTTAAGCTGCCACCGGTCACGGTGATATCGCTGTCCTCAAATCCGGTGGGAGTATCACTGAAGCTAAAGGTGATGGTGGCGGTCTCACCCGCGGCCAGGCGATCCACATCACTGGTCAGGGTCACCCCCGGTGCCAGCGTATCAATGCTGAGACTGGGGCTGGCCCCTGCGCTGCCGAGATTGCCCGCCGCATCACTATAGCTGGCATCCGCCACGGTGATCGAGGCCGCACCGGTTGTGTCGCTGTCCGGAGTGAACACCGCCGTGTAGATGGTGGTATCCGAACCATCCATGGTCACACTGCTTAAGCTGCCCCCCGTGGTGGTGACATCACTGTCCTCGAAATTGACCACATTCTCACTGAAATCAAAGGTGATGGTGGCGGTCTGCCCGCTGATCACCGAAGCAGTATCGCTGGTGAGCATCACATCCGGCGCGGTGGTATCAAGATCCGGATCCGAAGTATCGGTCGCCAATGTTGTGTTGCCTGCATCATCCGTGGCGGTCACCTCGATATCGTCGCCGCTGTCCCCGGTGCCAGACACAACGGCAAATGTGGCCGTCCATATCCCGGCACTCTCGCTGGCCGCCACCGCAGAGCCACCGCCAAAGGGGGTGAAATCAACCGTCACCCCGGCAATTGTATCACTGTTGTTGTCACCACTGCCCGAATTGTCCCAGATCACCGATATGGTGTCACCGATGATAAAGACGCCCCCGGCGCCCGAGCCCCCTGACACTGAAATATTGCCAGAGGTCAGGGTTGGCGCCACCGAATCCGCCGTCGCGTTGTCGGTTCCGGTGGTTGTATCGCTATTGCCAGCCAGATCTGTCGCAGTGACACTGACATTCAGGCTTGTGGCGTCAATAACTCCCGCCACGATGGTGTAACTTGCCGTCCAGGTGTCGCCGGAATTGCTGGCCACAACGGCGCTGCCACCGCCAAAGGTGCTGAAATCAAATGTCGCACTGTCCACATCACTGTTGCCATCGCCGCTGCCACTGTTGTCCCAGGCTGCGGTGACCGTATCACCGATCTTGAAAGCGCCACCCGTGCCACTGGCCCCGGACAGGCTGATGGCACCGGCTGTGATGGTCGGGGCCGTAAGGTCAATCCGCAGTGCCAGGGCAGAAGAGCCAGAAGAGCTGTTGCCGGCCAGATCCGTCGCGGTGGCGGTGATGTTATGATCACCAGCACTCAGCGCGCTGCCCACCGTAAAGCTCCAGTTGCCAGAGCCATCCGCAGTTGCCGTGCCCAAGACCCCATCCAGAGACGAACTGACCGTCACCGTTGCATCCGCTTCGGCGGTGCCGCTCAGATCTGGCGTGCTGTCCGCGGTAATATCATCACTGTCTGAGCTGCCGCTGTCGCTGGCCGCCAGCAGATCCGGCGCTGAGGGCGCGTCGGGGTCGGTGGTATCAATGTGGATCGTCAGGCTTTGCGACGCTTGGTTGCCTGTCGCATCCGTTGCCCGCACTTCAATGGTCTTGTCCCCATCCCTGCCATAAGCCGTCCCGATGGTTTCCTGCTGCGCCGCGCCGGTACCGGCGCTGGCCGATACAAACCCGGATCCGTTGCCCCAGTCGATCTCAATTGTGGCACCGGATTCAGCTGTGAATTCAACGGTTGGGCTGCTGTCGGCCGTTTCATCGTCACTGTCTGAGCTCCCGGTATCGGACCCCGCAATCAGGTCAATGGCACTCAGCGTCGGATCGGTGGCATCCACTGTGAATGTATCACTGGCCGCACTGGCCATGGTCAGACCATTGGACAGCAGGTCACTAGTGGTATTGGTATAACTGCCATCCGTCGGGCTGGCCGGGACCTGAACCGAGACATCAAAACTACAGCTTGCGCTGGGATCAATTGTACCGCCCGAAAAGGCCAGAAAGCTGCTGCCGGACAGGGAAGACCCACTGCCGCAGATATTTGACCCGGTGCCGCCGGTGGCCACCAACCCCGACAGAACTGCATCCAGATCATTGGTGAATTCCAGATCCGAAAGTGTCGCACTGGAATCATTGTTGGTGATGGTAAAGCGATAGGTCAGCTCTCCCTCAGCGGGGGCCGGATCGCCAAGAATGCTCAGGTCAAAACTGGGAGGGGTGGTTGTCGTCACCTGCAAAGTGTCACTGACAGCCGCACCGGTGACCGCCAGACCACCAACATCACCGGTAAAGGTGCCGGTCGTATTGGTATAACTGCCCGCCGAAGCCCCGCCGGGCACCTGTACCGTCACGTCAAAGGTACAGCTGCCACCCGCTGCCAGCGCGCCACCAGCCAACGAAAGCGTTGAGGTTCCAGACAGGGTACCGCCGCCACAAACCGTGGCAGGCGCAGGCAAACCGGTGACCACAGTGCCGGACAGCATCGCATCCAGATCGTCGGTAAAGCCAATTGTGTCTATCGCATCATCCGGGTCGATGTTTTCAATGGTGAACCGCAGGGTGGCGGTATCACCGGCCAGAACCGGGTCATCGATGAAGCTTTTGCTGGCCTGCAGAACATCTGATGCCACTGTCAGCGTGGTGGTGGCCACAGTTCCAATGACAGGCACACCCACTGTTGCAGTGACCGAAGAACTCACAAGACTATAGCTGCCATCCGCCGCGCCTGCCGGAACCTCCACGTTGAGTGAAAAATTACAGCTGTCCCCCGGCGCCAGATCACCGCCGGTGAAACTCAACAAGGTCGTGCCGGTGATCTGACTGCCTGTGCCACAAATATTGGTCAGTGTCCCGCTGGAAGACGCCAATCCACTGAGTGCCCCGGTCAAGCTGCTGCTAAAGGCAATTCCGGTGGCATTGGTCGCGTTGGCAGCCGGGTTCTCTAGGGTGACATCCAGCTGGATGGTGGCCCCTGGGAAAACCGTATCCGGATTAAAGGAAAAGCTCAGAACAGGTGGCTCTGATGCATTAAGAAAAATATCATCGCTGGCAGCGGCGGCTGTTGTCGCCTCCCCGCCTGCGGTAGCAGTCAGGGTGCTGGTGGTGTTGGTCTGCGTGCCAGTGCCCGCGCCCAGATTCAGCCGAACGCTGATCTCACAACTGTCGCCCGGATCAATACTGCCGCCGGAATAGCTCAGGGTGCTGGGGCCGGTCAGTGTACCGTTACAGGTATTGGTCAGTTCTGAATTCAGTGTGGTGCCGGTTAGGAACGCAGCCAGATTATCGGTAAAGGCCAGAGCGGTGGCTGTATTGGCGGATTCAGCCGCACTGGAGATGGTAAAGGTCAGATCTGTTGTGCCACCCGAAACCGCCTGATCATCCGAAAACGCCTTGGTCAACATCAGATCGGCACCACCCGCCACAGTCAACGTATCAGAGGCGCCAGAGGTGGTGGTCGCCGTGGCTGCCACGGTATAGCTCAGGTCACCACTGGTGGAGGGATAGTCTCCCGGTGCCGCAGCCCCCGGCACATTCAGGGTCATGCTAATGGTACAGTCTGCCCCCGCTGCCAGGTCACCGCCGCTCATCTGCATCTCAACCTCTGGGGGAATGGCAACATTAAAGAACACACTACCGACACCACAGCTGCCCGCTGCGGGCATGGTTGCAGTGGCCCCTGAGATCGCATCCGTGAGAATGTCAGAAAACCCGATGGCCGTGACTGCCAGACCAGCATTTGGATTGGTGATTGTGTAGTCCAGCGTCACCGTATCCCCCGGCAGGGTTGGGTCATCAGTAAAGGACTTACTGAACACAAGCTCTTCAAAAGCGGCCACAACCAAACTGTCGCTGGCCGTATTGCCATTGCCCTGGTCGGACGTCAGCGTCGTACTGGTCGAGGGGTAGCTGCCGTCCGCAGCCGCTCCGGGAATCTGTAGCGTTGCTTCAAAAACACAAGACGCTCCCGCCGCCAGTGATCCGCCGGTGAAGGACAGCAGGTTTGTGCCAGATAGGGTGCCGCCACAGGTCGAGAGCGGCAATCCAGTGGCCACCAGCCCGGAAAGGGTGGCATCCATATCATCCGTAAAGGCCAGCCCCGTGACCGCATTGTCACGGTCATTGTTGCGAATGGTGTATTCCAGCGTAACCGTTTCCCCCGCCACAATCGGATCATCACTGAACTGCTTGCTGATCGACAGGTCTGCCGATGACGTAACAGTGATCTGTGCTGCAGCAGATCCCGAGGATCCAAATGTAAAGGGAGAGGCCCCAAGTGTAGAGGTCAACTCTCCAGCTTCCAAAGTGAACACCCCTGCTATTCCCGCGACGATGTTAACCGAAGCGGTACAGCTTGCTCCGGCTGCAACGTTGCTGGCTCCTGACATGGAAATGGAGGAGCTGCCTGCCGCCGCCGTGAAGGTATTCCCACAGGTGGTGCTGGCCTGCGCCGGGCTGGCTACAGTAAATCCTGTTGGCAGGGTTTCAGAAAATGCCGGGTTCAGCGCACTGATGGCATTTCCAGTATTATCGATGGTGTAGGTCATGGTGAAAGTTTCACCAAAGTTTACTGTTGATGAGTTAAACGCTTTGGTGAAACCAGGCCGGGTTGCATCCACCGTCAGGGTGGCGCTGGCTGTGCCACTGTTGCCCGCATCCGAGGTCAGATCGCCGGTTGTGATTGCCCCGGTCGCCGTGGCAGTCACATCCATCGACACAGTACAGCTGCTAGATCCGGCGACCCCAGCATCGGCGAAACTGATCACATTTGTCCCGTTTGTTGCGGTCAATGTGGCCGCAGTACAGGTGGAACTGGCCCCGGATCCGACAATCGTCAAACCAGCGGGCAAGATTTCGTCAAAGGCAAGGTTTTCAACCGGCGACGCGTTGCCGGTGTTGTCGATCGTAAAGGTCAGCGTCGAGGTGCCTCCCGGGCCAATGGGATCCGGGGAAAAGACCGCGGTAAACGATGGCGTTGCCACCTGCGCCGAAGCCCCTGTGGCGGCGATCACAGCCAGGGCCAGAACCGACAGGATACGCAAGCAGAAAGGCAGAGGCTTCATCGCTGATGACCTTGTATATAAATCATATCAAAAATCCGGAAAAACACGCGCAATTCCAGTTCGGCAGCTCTGTCTTGTAAACCCGACAAAATACCCATCCGGTTTATAATAGACTGCTCGCCCCAACAGGCACCTTTAGTTAAGATATTATTTACCATTGTGGCCGCAAAAGCGCACATTCTTAAGACCTTCGCCCTCTCTCCCTCCAGTAATATACCAGGCAGTATCGGCATGATGTCGCTTCCGGTTAAGGCCTCCTAAGGGCGATTAACTATTTCTAAACGCGAACCAGTGAGTTTCCGCAGCGCAGACAGACCCGACAAATGCAGGCCACATTTGGGTCATAAAAATAAAAAAACAGTCGCAATGGTTCGAGAGCAGTCATGTCCGAAGTCACCGATTATACCGCCCTCCTGTACTATATGGAGAACGACTCCTTCCGCTGGAACGCGCCGGTGCAAACCGGCACCCAGGTGGTGGTGACATACAGTTTTACCGAAACCAATAACCTGCAGGATCCGGCAACCTATGATTCCTACGGGGCCACCGAATACTGGGCCTATACTGACGCGCAACGCCTGTTGTTTCGCGATGCACTGGACACCTTCGAAGCCGTCAGCGGTGTTGTCTTTGTCGAGGTGCAGGGCACGGCCATGATCAATGTCTTTGGCTCCAGCGGCGGCTGGGCAGGTGGCTGGGCCAATATTGCTCAATCGGGCGAGACCTATACGTCGCAGGGCGATCTGGTGAATGCCTACCAGACCATGGAGCTAGGCGACTACGGCTATCAGGTCAATCTTCACGAACTGGGGCACGCCCTGGGGTTGGCGCATCCCCACGACGGTGAGATCACCCTGGTGGACAGCCACGACACCCAGTCGAACACGGTGATGACCTATAACAACGAGCACCCCAATGCCACGGAACTGGGGTCTTTGGATGTTCAGGCCTTGCAACATCTCTACGGCGGGGCTGACAGCTTTGATGGTTGGACCGTGTCGGTCAATGCAAATGATCTGGTCACCATCACCGGCACCCGGGCCGCCCAGACCATTTTGGCAACAGATCAGGAGACCCGCATTCTGGGCCGGGGCGGCGACGATGTGCTACTGGGGCGTGAAGCTGATGACCGCCTGTTTGGCGGCGGCGGCAACGACTCTCTGACCGGCGGTCTGGGCAATGATCTGTTGCGCGGCAACCGTGGCAATGACCTGTTGATCGGTGACCTTGACCAAAATGGCTATTCGGGGTCAGGCCCCTCCCAGGACCGGCTGATCGGCGGCGGCGGCTCAGACACTCTGTATGGCGGCTCTGGCAATGACCGCTTGGTTGGCAATCGCGGTGCCGATCGGTTGTTTGGTGGCGATGGCGACGATGTCCTGCGCGGTGGTGGTGGCAGTGATGTCTTTGTCTTTACCAATGCCGATAGCTATGACAGCGACAGGATCGTCGATTTCACCAGCGGCAGGGACCAGATCGATCTGTCGGATCTGGGTATTACTAGCCTGCACAATCTGACCGTTGACTATGCAGACGGCAACACCACGATCTATTATAGCAACTGGATCGACATTGAACTGACGGGCGTCAGCGATCCTCTGAGCGCCTCGGATTTCATCTTCGCCTAAGAAAGCCGTCGACCCTTTGTCATCAGAACCATCGCCCAACAGCAACCAGATCACAGTTCAGGACCACCCGGGCTCCGGTGGTATCCCAGGCATCGAAACTAACCGCACTGGCGGTGGCACCATTGTGACTGGCAAAATGGGCCGCAGCGGAATGAGCTGAGATAGAGATCTGCGCAACCGCGATAAAATTGACCGGAAAACTCCAGCTACTGCTGCTTCCAGCAGAAGAACTGGCGGTGCTGTGACAGATCTGGGTGCCATCGGCCCAGCGGACATAATCGCCATTGGCGGTATTGCCCTGCTCGATGACCGCGCCTGTGGGCTGGCCGGCCAGTTGTGACACCGTGCCCAGCAAATTGCCCGGTCCATAGCCGTAATCCGCCCGCATCAGCCGCCCCGCGGTGGTGTCAGCGGCATCGGCCTGCACCGCGCTGCCACTCAGCGGCACATCCAATTGCAGCTCCGTGGGATCCGCCCGCAATACCGTAGTCCAGCTACTGCCATCAGAGCTCAGCTTCAGGGCAAAATCGGTATCCCCCGCCAGGCCCAGTTCTGCATGCCCCGCCCAGTTGGACTGGAACAGCAGGCTGGCGGTGTCGGTCTCTGCAGCCTTGTTGATCTTCAACTGGTGCCCGCCCCCCGCATGGGACAGCAAAGTGGCCGGAGCCGCCACCGCCAACCGGTTCACCGCATCCGCAGGGGTGGCAATGCCCAGCAGATCCAACTGGGCCGGGGCTGTTGCCAGCCAGGCCACCGCCGTATCATTCCAGACCCGCAGTTCAGCCGTGGTCAGATCCCAGGCCAGCCAGCCCTGTTGCGGGGTCACAAACTGCCAGGCAGTGCCATCCCAGCTGGCCAACTGCCCGCCCTGCCCGGCCCAGGCCCCGGTGGGGCTGCCGCCTAAGGCATGCATCTCCCCCGGCGCGGGTGAGACTGGTGGCGTACCGGCGTCAAGACTGCTGAGACGCAGCTGGACCAGTTGATCCAGGCGTTGCAGCGCGGCGTTATGGGTGACGTGTTTCTGGGCTTGCGAGGGCTGGAGATAGGGCAACCCCAACCCGGGGGACAATTCGGACATTTCGACTCCGCAGCAGGTCAAATCAAGACCCGCAGCATGGAAGCAATTCCTGCAAAAGCCCTGACCACAGCGACCGCCCTGTTCAGGAACACTTCATCCCAGCCATGACCGAAAAACACAAGAAGGGCAGGCCCCAAGGCCTGCCCTTCTTAACGCCCCGGTCAGGAAGCGGAATTTATCAGATTATTTGCTAAGGGGAGTGGTGGTGGTGGCGGTCGCGTCATCGTCGGACACAACGACGCCCACGACTACCACTGCAGCGATTATCCCCGCTACAGCACCTGCGCCCAAGCCACCGAGCCCTGCTAGAGCCCCGCCCGGGGCTACGTTGGTAACGGTGGGATCTGCCAAAACGGGGCCTGGACCACCAGCATGGGCTGCACCAGAAATTCCGCTGGCGGCAATCGCCAGTACTGCAATGAGTTGTTTCATTATTCAATCTCCATGGAAAGCTCTGCTAGAATACTACGCGGGATTGCATATTATTTCAACGCAGCTTGTTGCCCTGAAATCATTACCATCCGGTTTTCAGCGCTTCGTTGCATAAAAATCGCTCAGGTTGTCAATTGTCGAATGCGCAAATAGCCAATTGTCGGCCCCGCCCATTGCCGCGATTGCCATATCCGCCCCGAGCGCGAATCAACCCAATAGTCATTCACCACCACGCCGCCGGCCCCCTCACAGCGTTCCTGCATGTGGCGCGTGGTATAGCGTTGCTCAACAATCTCTACCGTCTCGGTGCCCAGATCTGTCAGGCTGCAGGCCATCACCAGAGATTGGGTCCGGTTGTCCAACCCGCGAATCTGATAGCGCCGTTCGCCGCCGGCCACAGGCCCCACGCGCCCTGCGGCCACCAGCGCCGAGGCGGACAGAATGTCATCGCCCAGCCCACGGGTGGCAATCAGCACCCCACTGCGCAGCGCCAGGGTGATATGGTCCTCGGTGCGCCAGACCACGATCTGGCCCGGCGTGTCATCGCGGCGCACCTGTTGCTGCGTCAGATAGGCAGAGATGTCGCGGTTCTCCAGCGTCACCTCGATATAGGGATCATCAACGGTGTCCAGCACTGCCCGGGTCAGCGGCGGTCGGTCGGTCGGAGCCGCGTCGCCAATGCTGGAGATCTTCTCGCCAGCAAGCTGAAAAATCTCCAGATGCAGCGAGGGACCATCGGGGCCGCGGTTGCAGCCCGCCAGCAGCAGGCCCAGCACTGCGATCCATTTCAACGGCACAGTCTTCATTCCCAAATCCTTGCCCGCTGATCGATCAGCCGGGCGCGATGGGCCTCGCGAATCTGCCCATAAAGCCGCCCCGGCACATGTACTTTCTGACCGCCATCGCGCTGCACCGGCCGCACCGTGGTGCCAAAACTGTTGCGGCTTGGTTTGCCCAGCATCCAGTCCAGCGGAATGGTAAAACGAAAGCCCTTGTCAAACGAGCCTTCGCCAAACTCCTCGGCCGAGACATCGGTCAGGGTGAAAAAGCCGCCCACGGACCAGCCATTGGCAAAAGTCCGGTCCAGGCTGAAGGTGCCGCCATAATCGCCGGCCAGATAGCGCCCGGCATCCAGCTGCATCTGATAGCCGCCGCCCAGCTCGTAATAGGCCGAGGCATGACCGGTGAAGGTTTTGTAATCCAGAAAGCTGAGCTGCTGATCATAGTCCCGTTGCACCACATAATTGGCCTCGATCCCCAGCGCCAGCGGGCTGGCCACTGGTTTCCACAGCAGCTCTCCCGAGACACCTCCATACATGCTCTCGAAAATGCCCAGAGTACTGCGGGCATAGAGATCCGGGCTCAACTTCCAATTGCGACCAACAAAAAGGTTCTCCAGTGTGCTGCCATATTGC
>Ga0105356_10003943_pt1 | contig 14456 bp, 12 predicted proteins | sample GOMGulsemesocosm_3_FD_83502 | JGI IMG/M metagenome (GOLD analysis project Ga0105356, IMG submission 83502) | Methane-oxidizing microbial communities from mesocosms in the Gulf of Mexico - GOM9D Gulf of Mexico | ecosystem: Environmental > Aquatic > Marine > Cold seeps | place: Gulf of Mexico...
ATTGGTCCTTTCTTCTTTCCTTTAATCGCAGGAGGAGGTTTACTTATTTGCAGCCTCTTTTTACTGGGTACGTATATCAAAAATCGTCAATTATCGCCTAGAGTAAGCAATAAGAATGAACCAAGCACCAATTTACATAAATTCTATCTGGCTAGTATAACCATCGCCTTGTATTTGGTGGGCTTAGCCTACCTAGGTTTTATTTTTGTCACGCCAATTTTTATTCCTGTCACCTCAAAAATTCTTGGTTCAAAATCAATTAAACGCGACATTATTATTGGTCTTATATTGACCGCACTAATAACAATCATTTTCGAAAATTTTCTGAACGTTATCGTTCCTTAACCAAGGATTTTTATTATGGATTCATTTACTGATATTTTTGCCAATATAGCCAATGGTTTTGGCATTGCAGGTACGCCTGAAAATTTAATGTACGGGATGATTGGTGTACTACTTGGCACAGCTGTTGGCGTATTGCCGGGCCTAGGACCTGCGGTCGCTATTTCATTATTATTACCTATTACTTTTGGTATGGAACCTATTTCAGCCTTTATTATGTTTGGTGGCATATACTATGGGGCAATGTATGGGGGGGCTATGACCGCAATTTTAGTTAATACTCCTGGTTGCTCTTCTTCTGTAGTTACTACTTTTGATGGTCATCCGCTTGCTAAAAAAGGACGGGCGGGTACTGCATTACTTACTGCGATTATTGGTTCGTTTATCGGCGGCACTTTCGCCACTTTAATGTTAATGCTTATTGCCCCTGCTTTAGTTGAATTGTCATTATTTTTTGGCCCGCCTGAATATTTTTCATTAATGCTACTTGCCCTTGTTTTGGTCGCGACCATTGGAGGTTCGTCATTAATAAAATCGTTATTTTCTACCTTCCTAGGTATAACTATTGCCATGATTGGTATCGACATGCAAACCGGCACAGCACGATTAACTTTTGGCTTGCCCGAGCTATATAGCGGTATTAACATCGTTTTAGCAGGTATTGGCTTATTTGCTGTTGGTGAAAGTCTATGGGTATTGTCTGGTCAAGAGAATAAGGATAATAGTCAGTTTGATACCACACAAAGCAAGTTAGGTATGAGCCCCGCTGAATGGATCCGATCGGCATTTGCATGGTGTCGAGGTACAATTATTGGCTTTTTTGCCGGAATATTACCAGGCTCTGGCGGCACAATTGCTGCATTTATGGCTTATGGTATTGAAAAGAAGATTTCTAAGCATCCTGAAAAATTTGGCCATGGTGCTGTTGAAGGTGTCGCAGCACCAGAGGCTTCAAACAATGCTGCCGCAGGTGGTAGCATGGTGCCACTCTTAGCCTTAGGTATTCCTGGCTCAGCCACCACCGCAGTAATGTTGGTAGCTTTTCAGATGTACGGCTTACATCCTGGCCCCCTGCTCTTTCAAAACAGTGGTGATTTGGTCTGGGGGTTAATTGCCAGTTTATATATAGCTAATATTTTATTGGTTGTTATTAATGTTCCTTTGGTTGGTTTGTGGTCCAAATTACTCAAAGTACCATCGGGGTTACTGTATTCTTCCGTTATTGTTTTTTCGATTTTAGGCGCTTTCAGCTTAAAAGGTAGTATCAGTGATACCATTATTGTTTTCATTTTAGGCTTATTGGCCTTTACCTTAAGGCGCTTTAATTTTCCTATCGCCCCTGTATTATTGGGTGTTGTTTTAGGACCACTAATTGAACAAGAATTTCGCCGTTCAATGTCTATTTCTGCAGGTGATTTCACTATTTTCTTTACTCGACCTATCACCTTAACTTTTTTGGTCATCATTTCAGTATCGATACTCTCTACTGTGATTAAAAATTTACAAAAAAGAAAGACTTTATAAAGAACTACTTCCGTTTTTAAAGGTTGGCAAGGCTGCGTACTCCCTTTCTTACAAAGCTTTGTCGGCCTTTTTTTTAACGAAAAATTTCGACTTCATTTTGTTATAAACTTTATATTTAAGGTGCCATAAAGTCTTCTAGAAAGTAAGCCGCCAAATCACTACGATTGGCCAAGGATGATTTAGCATAAATAGCACCCGCTTGTTGTCTTACTGTACGTTCACTTTTGCAGCGCGCTTTAGCAATATCTTTAAAAGTAAGTCCTTTGAGCAACATTAAAGCAATCTCTTTTTCTGTTGCAGTTAACTGCCACTTAATAAACTCTTGTTCAATATGGTGGGATATGCCACTTATTTTTTCTGCTAATTTATCCTTATTGTGCTGATTTTCTAACTCTACGCGTTTTAAATTATTTTGTAGCCTTACCTCTCTCCTAATGCTTTGCCATTTAAGAATAAAAAGCGTAATTAATAATAAAAAACACACAAGTGCAATATAGATAGCCCATCGGTAGGGGTTATTTAATAAACTTTCAATCTGCTCATTAAAGTTATCTTTAGCATCTTTACTTGATGGTCGCTGCTGAAATTTAGTCGATAAAGTAAATTGTTCTTCTTTAACAAAATCAACAAACGCTTGGCCCACTAAGAAGTTATTTTCCCACTGTCTATTTTCTAAAATACTTTGCCATTTACTGTTATTGGCTAACTGCGTAATTACATCGTTTAACCGCTGCTTTATTAAGGTATCTGTTTTTTGTGAGACAAACACGCCATGCCAATCTAACAAACTCAGTTCTATACCCTTTTCAGTCAGGGTAGGCGCATCAATATAGTTCACGCGTTGACTTGATGTAACGGCGATAATTCTTATTAAATCATCACTATAAGCGCCTAGTAATTCGTCCAAAGTACTAATTGCTGCTGTATAACGTCCTAAAACTAATTGCTCAGATACGGCACTACCACCACCAGGCACTGGATGGTAATTAACTTCACCAAAGTCTAGGTTCATAATGTTGAGCAAATCTTTCAAAAAAAGGTTGTCTGCTGCGCCTGCTGAGCCCCCGATCCATTTGATTAAAGATATATCTGTGTGCATGCCATCAAACAAATCTTCTACAGTATCTATGGGTGAATCGATTGGTACCGCAATTGCGAGTGGCTTACCATTAAGCCTAGCTATGGCAGTGGTTTGTAATATTGAGACTTGTGAATTGTTATATAAAGCAGCTCCCATCATAGAGCGCCCACCTAATAACACAGTATATTCATTGTTAAAATCATTATGGATGAAATGAGTTAAAGCAAGCGTACCTCCTGCACCAATAATATGAATTATCTTAACTTCTTCAACTAGATTTTCTTCTAATAAAATTTCACGAAAAGCTTTGGCTGTGTGGTCGTAACCACCGCCAATGGCTCCTGGTACATATATGGTTAAATGCTTAATTATTTGGTTGTCGGACTCTACCGCATTGGCTTTTAATAAGTAACTAGAGGAAATATAAATTAATACTAATAATAAAAAGTAGATTTTTTTAAACATTTATAGCGAAATCATTCATCAACCAATAGATACATTGTAGTAGACAATTAAACAGCTTGTATTGCAATAGATTCCACCCCATCAAAGGTGATTTTGTTTCGCGAAAAGTCGTTGGTTTGAAATGAGTCATGAAAGAAGGCCACTTTATTTAAAAACTCATACCTTTATATAAAAAGTTGTTGCTAAAATTTAAGGCGAAATGCGCCCTTTTCTGCTTATAAGCATTGACTACATCTACTATATTCATAACACTGGTTTATTACTTTCTATAAGGTAACGCAATGAAAATACACATAACAACACTATTAGCTTTTGTAGTTAGTGTTTACTGTAATGCCTATGACAGTCACCCGATGCAAACCTCAGGTCTCGATAAGAACATTTCAACGTCATTAATTATTGAGGGAATATCCATACCTTGGGCTATGGTACAACTGCCGAGCCAAGAGATCCTGATCAGTGAACGAGAAGGAGAATTGCGGGTGTTCAAAAATGGTCATTTATTGTCTAAACGCATTACTGGACTACCAACAATTCACAGCAATGGTCAAGGAGGCTTACTGGATCTTGCGCTTCATCCAAATTTTTCCAAAAATAAGTGGCTGTATTTCACTTATGCCAGTAAAGAGGGCAAAATATCAGGCAGCAATACAGCACTAATGCGAGCCACTTTAGACATAACCAACCTGTTGTTGACTGATCAAAAACTGTTATATAAAGCTCAACCCAATTCAACAAAAGGACAACACTATGGCAGTCGCATTGTGTTTGATGACAAGGGTTTTATCTACTTTTCCGTTGGAGATAGAGGTCAACGTGATGTAACCCCCCAAGACCTTAGTAAGGACGGAGGAAAAATATACCGATTACATGATGACGGCCGTGTTCCTTCCGATAATCCATTTTTAGATAAGGATGGATTTAACTCAGCTGTTTTCTCTTATGGTCATCGTAACCCCCAAGGCCTGAGCCTAGATCCACGGTCCAACACTATTTGGTCGCATGAACATGGCCCCCGTGGTGGTGATGAAGTAAATGTTATCACTAAGGGCATAAATTATGGCTGGCCAATTATCAGTTACGGCATCAATTATAATGGTACAAAACTAACCAATAAAACCAAAATGCCAGGCATGGCACAACCTGCCCTATATTGGGATCCCTCAATAGCACCGTCAGGCATGATTTATGTTTCAAGTGATAAATACCCGTCACTGCAAGGCAAGTTTTTGCTCGGTTCAATGAAATTCGGCTATTTAATATTATTGACCATTAAAGACAAACAGGTGGTTAGTCAAGAGAAAGTGCTCGAAGGTATTGGCCGTGCGCGAAGTTTAATGCAAGGTAGAGACGGCTTTATTTACGTAGGTGTAGATGGAAAGGGTATAAAAAAACTTATCCCTGACTAGTAAAAGAAATTATCAGAAAAACAATGAGCCGGGCAAAGTAGCTTTTGCTACAAAAAATAGCTTTTTATTTATCTGATATTTTTTCCATTTTACGATAGATAAATAAAACCCCATTTTGCAAAGCCCGACTCACACCGGTAATATGATTTTCCTCTTGAAAATACTCTGCCTTTATTTGTAGTTGTGCCGATGTCCCACTTTCACTATAATCGCGCAGCGTTTTTTCTAGCTGCCTTGCATTGAACATCATTACATTCCCACTATTTTCGTTGCTGCTCAAATACACCTTAGCGTTAAGTGTAACATTTGACTCCTTCAAATCTTCTAAATATTTAAAAACGGGACCATCAGGAAAATAACATTCATCTGATTCTATAACACCGCCCATACACTTACTTTCGTCTGTTTCCTTCATGCTTGTAGATTCGTAATAAAGTGCAGGGTCACCAATGAGAAAGTTTTGAAATGTACTTGGGTGTTTGGCCAATACGTAGGTAGTAAAGAGTCCACCTAAGGAATAACCTGCTAGTGTCCTATTTTTTTTATCAACTCGATAATTTGTTTCCATTCTTTTGAATACGTCTTTTTCAATGAATTGGTAAAACTCTTCTGCTTGCCCTTTGATCTTAAATTTCAACCGCTCGTAGAATGATGGCGTTGGCGTAAAATCACTAAATCGTTGTTTAAACCATTTTTTGTTTCTTTGTTCATATGTTGCACCTTTGTCATAACTATAATCTATTGCAACAATAATGAATTCATCTATCTTTCCTGCCCCCCCATTTCTAAACAACCAACGTGACAACCCCAACATTGTATGAAAGTTTAGATGCCCATCGGTTAAATACATCACAGGAAATTTTGTATTTTTGTTATCGTAATATGACGGAGGTAAGGCGACCGACATTTGGTACGCATGTCCTGTAGTACTGGAGCTGATACTAAAATGATCGGTCATAAATTGTTCGTGGCTTGGCTGATTTAACGAAGCTTCTTTAAATGTTTTTGCCATAATATCAGACATCACAACACCTAATATAACCGACAAAACAATAATGTGTTTGTTCAAAGTTCGTTCCTTTTCTACGGAAATTTATGAATCAGCATTGGATTTATATAAGGTAACCTTACTGCCAGTCCCTTGAATGTAGTTAATATAAACGCCATATTCGCTATAATCAATCTACAATAACACAGTTAAAAATCCTACTTGTAGGGATGGTATTGTACATCTCGTATTTCATGCGATCCTCTCCGTCTTTTAAGCTATTTTGTCGTCATTCTTTTCATCTACAAAAAAACCAACACTGCTCTGTTAGTCTAAAGGCAATATATTGCGGCAGACAAGCCGACATCACTAGTAATAATTCCAGCTATTTTCTCTATACCTGGCTCATCTTCATTCATTACATCTTGGATGTGTGATAATTCTTCAGGTTTTATAGGAATTTGGAAGCTAGCAACTACTTCTGCCATATTCTTATTGTCTAAATCGAACATTTAATAGCTCCTACTATTTTAATTAGTTTCAAATAAAATAAATAGATGTTCCAGCTTGCTTTTTCGCTTCATACATAGCTTCATCAGCCAATTGTATCAACGAATAGGCATCTCCATTGTTGTTTTCATACAACGAAACGCCAATACTTGCTTCTACGTGTATTAACTGTTCTTGAACTTTAAAAGGTGAATTAAATTCACCTTTTAGCTTCTCCGCCATTAGTTTTAATGTAGAATAACCTTCAACACCACTCATTACTACGAGAAATTCATCCCCTCCCATTCGAGTAACAATATCCGATGATCTAATACAATGTTTTAACCTATTTGCAGTACCTACTAAAACTTCATCTCCAACACTATGGCTATAAGAATCATTAATCAGTTTAAAATTATCGATATCAATAAAGACAAAAGCTATTAAGGTCTTTTTCAATTTAGCCTTTTTCAATAATTCTTTTAATTTGTCCTCAAGTGACCTTCTGTTGGGTAGCTTAGTTAAGGGATCTAAATTGGCTAATGCTAATGCATCTAATTCTTTTTGTTTTCTTCTTGAAATATCTCTAACTATTGCCAATAAATAACCTGTCTGATTATATTCAATGAAACTAATGCTAGCTTCAATGGCCAATTTGGTTCTATCCTTTCTTGAATGCATGGATTCGATAACAATGTTTTTTTTAAGTCTTATTCGTTTACTGTGTTCATTCCATTTAGCTTTACTTTCGAATGTTGTATTAATGTCTGAAACTGATAACTTTAGTAATTCCTCCTTGGTATAGCCTAACCTTTGATGAGCCAGCTGATTACAATTTAGGATTTGGCCATACTCAGGTTCAACCACATAAATTGCATCATTTGATTTGTTGACTAGATGATTAAGCAGTATTTCTGCCGCATCTGATTTTTTTATAGTTGTTAAGTCTATTAACTGTGAAATATATCTTTTTATTAATTTATTATTGTCTGCCTGAGCAACTATGTTTAGTTGAACAAAAACAGTATGCCCTAGTTTGTGTTTATATCTTTTTTCAACTTGAATAGGGACAAATGGATTCTGGGTTAATTCATTTCTTATGGTTTTATTAACATGGATATCATCGAAGTGAGTGATAGTGACTTCTTTGGAATATATTTCGTCTCCTTCATAACCAAGCATCTTTTTAAGTGCAGGATTAACATATTCGAGTTTTCCATCAGGAAAAGATAAGGCAATTGGTACGGGTGTAATTTCAAATAAGCGATAAATTGATTTTTCTAATTGAGGGGCTTTTTCTTGCATTTCTATTCACACCATTACTTCCATAAAGTTCCTCCTTAGGCAATTGACATATATCCTTACAATTGATTATAGACTAATTTATTTAACTTGCTGAATAATAGAAATTGATATGACGATGAAATAGAGATAGATAATTTATTTTAAAGAATAAATTGGAAATTGATGTAAGTAACAGGACAATAACTATTTTTAGTTAAGGTGAAATAATGTTTAATTATTCAAGCTGAACTATTCAAGAATTAAATTATAGTGGACACGCGATGGGACAAGGAATATTACTTGAGTAATACTCTTTATTGTTAATTAAAATTATAGATCAACTCTAAATACCACTGCCTAGATTGTAATGGATAGTCATCTGCAATAGCACCTGTAGAAGGTTCATAAGCGTCTTGCTCAAACAAGTTTTTGACGATTAATGCTACAGATAAGTCTTGCAGTAAGTTATTACGTACTAAACGTGAATTTGCCCAGTTATAATCCTTAATTCCAGGGCGAGAATCACCGGTTGCACGACTTCTATCTTTGATCCATTTGTTGTCAATAAACCAACTCCAATCATCATTTATACGCCAGTTCATACTGGCATAGGCCATTCTATTTGGTATATCAGGCACATCAAACTGTTTTTTATCTTCAGCAGAAAGGTGTGAATAATTAAAGTCGAAAGTGATATTAGTTAGAGGTTTCCATTTAAGCCATAACTCCCCACCTTTACCTTTTTGTTCACCAATATTTTGTACCACATTACCCTGAATTTGTTCATCAAATACTGTTTCGATTAAATCTTTTGCGTGGTAATCGAAAAAACTCATTGAAAAGGTCAAATTTTTATTAAATAAATACTGAAAGTTTAAGCCAGCTTCCAGAGTTGCGATCGTTTCTGGTTGTAATTCTTTTCCACTAACAACAACTGGATTATTTCGAATATCTAAGTCAGTAATTGAAGGTGATTTAAAAGCCGTGCCTGCAAAAAACTTGAACGCGAATTTTTCCGTTGCTTGCCATATGAGACCAAACCTTGGGTTAGTTGTGGAGCCAAAGTCCGAATATTCATCGTATCTTAGACCCAAATTTAATGATAGTTCTGGATTTATTTGCCACTCATCCTGTATTGAAAAATAATAGAACGAACGAGATTTTTCTGGCAGATAGACGAAATCGGTTCCTGTTACGTCAGTTAAACTGTCCACTGTGACTATTGACTCGCTTCCATCCAAAATCCCCGTTCCGAAATTTTTACGTTCTCTTGCTTTAAATTGTAGAGCCTCATACCCGATTTCCCAACGAAGAAAATTATTTTCAGAAGTATTTAACAACTGCGTTAAACGAAATGTCGTCGTGTTGCCTTCCGGGCTTGGCGTTCCAATAAAACCATCTTCAAACAAGGTTAAGTTAGTAGAGGAAAAATCAATATTACCATCTAGCCCTATAGGTAATGTTGCGCCCGGAGGAAAAACGGCCAAATACGATGGTCCTTTCTGTTCTTTTAAACTCAGCGTCGCCGATGTTTTACCCCCGAAATAGTCACTGAGGTCGTACTGCAGTTTAATATGGTCAAATTTTGCCGAAGCTGAGCCATTAGAATCCAACGCTTGAGCTACGCCAGCCCCAAGTCCAACATCAAAATTTCGCCAAGTAAAAAAGTCAGCAGTCCAATTTTTCATACGCCACTTTGCGAGTAAGCTAAATACCTCATAGTGTTCATCGATAGGTCCTGGTGCTTTAGATGCATTGGAACCAAAGATACCATCAAATGTAGACTGGAGATCTGAGCTAACAATTTTATCATTATCATCATCGGAGTGCGTATAGTCTATTGACCATTGGAGTTGACTCTCACCGAGTTTAAGCTGGCCACGAGCAAAAATATCATTTGTACTAAAACTTCCCGTTCTGGCACCAATGGAGGCTGGTATCTCTCCTTGTTTGTAGGATACAAGATTCACTATACCTGCGTAGGCGTCAGCTCCATAAATGGCAGAGCCCGGCCCCTTTATCACTTCTATCCGCTGAAAACTGGTGAGAGGTAGTCGAAAGCCTATAAATGTCCCACTATCTTGCATATATTCAAAAGGTTCGCCGTCGATCATAATTTTAATTTGAGAAGATTGAGGACCAGACAACCCACGAATAACAAATTTATTATGTTTAAAGCTAACGGGGGGCTTACCAACGTGAAAGCCTGGAACAGCAATCAAAACGTCAGACAATAATCGGGCTCCTTTTGCTTGCCACTCTTCAGCTGTAATGACAGTAACTGTCGCTGGTGCACGACTAACTTTTTGTTCAAACCCGGAAGCTGCAGTAACAACGGTAATTTCTGATAGTTGCTTTAAAGAGAGAGCAAATAAAGAGTCAAGTTCTGTTCTATCATCAGCAGCAACATTTAAACAATAAGTTGCAATAAGTATTGGGGATATTTTTCGTTTAAACATTGTTATCTCTCTATTTTATTTTGCATAGACTTAGAAAGAACTGAGATACTTATTCTATTATCAAAACATTGTAGTTGTTATCTAATATAACTCAAATCAGTATTAGATCCTCTCTGTCATAGAAATAGAAATTTATGTCCACTTTATGATTGGAAAGTTGCCCTTAACATTCAGAAAGTCTTTATATTTCGAATGCGCACATAGAAATCGTTCTGCTAGAGAGCTGTAAATAGGTTTAAACATTCTAAATGTTTGAATTACCTATGGGATAACTGAACAGAATAACCGAGCATCTTCACGAAATAACGTTGACCTTTACCATAAACTTGATCTAGATCAAGTTTTTTGGATGGGTTACGTCTTACAGTCAAAATAAAACTAAAGGACTAAATAAACTGTTATGGAAGAATTAAGAAAAAAGAATGATGAATTAGCCAGTGAATTGCTTGGTTTGAAAGGTGATTTAAAAGAAATGGCAGATGCGCTTGATTGTCATAATGATTCTTTAGCGATCTTAAAAGCCATTCTTGCGCTTAAAAATGCTGCAAAATAACCCAAATGACCGTTAATACCACATAGCTGTCTAAATAAATAGAATAACTACCCGTCTTCTTAAGTTCACTTTATAATTCATGGTTGACATTATTACTATTTTCATTTTTTTCTGTCACCTCTACTTCAGAATAATTACTTTCTCGAATTATGATAACGAAGCAAATTGTTAAAATTCAGCTACTTGATTTATCATCAATCATCAACTAAATTTATCCATAGTATTATTATGGAATTAAAATCATGGATGAATTTTCTGAAATATCTTCTCTCAGTGATTTAGTAGATCAATATCAAATCCAGCCAATTAGCTTTACAACTATCCATCTATTAACTGATGAACTTAGTGATTTTGTGCTAGCGGTATCTTGGAAAGATTTAGATGAGACTCATTTCAAGATGTTTAAACAACAGCCTCAATATGAAATTTTATTGTTCAGTCATTCTATATCTGAGCAGTACGATAATTGGCACCACAAGATATGTCATTGGTTAGAGCGGCCGCAAGCGCCATTAAAACTAAATAACCGAAAGGCATAAGTTTTTGGGATATTTAAAGCTTATAATAGACAAGATAACTGTGAACAGGTTGCACCTAGCCATTATCCCCTTTCAACGATTTTTTAAACCTAAAGAAATCCCCCTTCAAAACATCGAGGTATACATTCCTATGGCACCTGATGACAAAGATACTATTGCTATTTCAGGTTAGCATTTAAAAGATATTAAAAACTATATAATTAATTTACAAAAGAAAAAATAGCACACCGGTCCATTAACGGCGGATTTCGATTGCTTATAGAATTTAAATGGAAGAGTCCACATTTATTGGTTGAAATCTCTCTATGTTCGGCACCCTATCAAAGCATAAGCAAACATAAATATTCTATTTCGATTACTGTCATCAATTACAAAGATTAAAGGCACTTGTCCTTTGAACAGCTAAATGTCTAAAGTGTTCTATCGTAAATTTGATAAAAGTTTCTAACCTTTTTGATTGCTGAAAAAGTTGAGGATAAATTATCTGAATTTGATTTTTTGACACAGAAGAAATCTCAAATACCGGCTCTAGGAGTCCTGCTTCAATTTCACGGTCAACAAAGTAACTTGGTATTTTTATTATTCCTTCGCCGGATAAAGCCAATTGTTTTAGCATCAAATTATCGTTTATTTGCAACCAGCCATTTGCGGGTACTTCAGAATCATTAAAAGACCATGTATTATCGTCTTGCCCTCTTATACATTGATGACTAGATAGTTCATGAGGCGTTCTAGGCTTACCATTCTTTACGAAATATTCAGAGGAAGCACAAGTGATATGACAATAAGAAATTAACGCTTTTGCAATCATATTTAGTGGCGGTGTTTTGGTTGACCGGAATGCTAAATCAAAGTCATTTCGATTTAGATCATAGTTAGTATAACTGCAATCAATCGCGAAGCTTACACCAGGATGAAGATGTTTAAACTTGGCAGTAATATCTAGTAAGTATCGGTTAGTAAAAAGTGTCGGTGCTGTAATTTTAATCATTCCTTCTATAGTTTGCCCTTCTTGTTCTGCGTTTCGTTCTAATTCGATCATTGCCAATCGTATTTTATCCATGCCAGACATCATACGTTCACCAATAGTTGTTAGACGCACACTACGTGTAGAACGAATAAACAATGGCACTCCCATATCAGATTCCAACTTTTTTATTTGAGCTGATAGGTGCCCTCTTGAAATGCCTAACTTTCCGGCCGCAACAGTAAAGCTAAGTGACTGGGCTACTTCACTAAATAATAGTAGACGTTCTAGTTTTTTGTGTTCATTTTTCATGAGGTTATTTATGTTACCTAAAAGATGAATGAGTTACCCATTATATTCTATACCATACAATCAATTTGGTATTGGTATATTTTACTTACTAGTCGTTTGATTCATAATTACCAATCGATCAATAATAAAATGGTAAAGTGATGAATACGGACTCAAGTCTGAAAGGCAAATGGGCACTAATAACTGGTGCAAGTAGAGGTATAGGTCAACAAATAGCCATAGGGTTAGCACAATATGGTGTCAATTTAGTACTTCATTCTTCAAATATGGAAAATCAAAAAAAAACAGAGGATTTGTTAGAGAAATATAACATTGAGATAGTCAATGTAGCGGGTAATTTAGAGTCAAGCGAAGAGATTGTTCAGTTTATTATTGAAGCTGAACATAAATCAGGTGGCATAGATATATTATATAACAATGCAGCAATAATGACTTCTGAAACCTCTTTGTTTGAGACCCTACAATGTGACTACGAAAGAAGTTTTCAGGTTAATTTATATAGTATGATACAAATATGCAGTTATTTTGCCCAAAAAATGAAGTTACGTGGTTATGGTCGTATTATTAATGTGTCATCAGGTATTAAAGATACTCCTTTTTTGGATGCGTATAGTGTTAGTAAAGCCGCTGTAGATAAATACACAAGAGACTTAGCCATTGAGCTTTCAGATACTGGGGTGTTGGCCAATTTACTTGATCCTGGTTGGTGTCGAACAGACCTTGGTGGCGAAAGTGCATTTAATGATGTCACTTCTGTACTTCCAGGAGTGTTGATTCCTGCAATGTTGGGTAATGAAAGTTCTGAAGGACCAAAAGGCGCGCTTTTTGCGGCCCAAGACTATGCTGATCTCAAGTTATTATGATGTAAAACAAGGCTTTTCTTAAGTCTGTCATTATAGTAGGGGTTTTGACAAATGATATAGCAAATATCACTTTAAGGTTAGGCTACAACCAGCTAACTTTAAAAATAAACCAAATAAGAAAAGCCCAAGCTGACAATACAACCAACCGAGGCATATACTTGATGATTAATTTTTCTTCTTGATCATTTTTTTCGGCCAAATATTCCATTATACCCGTTCGCATCGGCAAATATTTATAACTTAAAGTAGTAAGCTGAGCACCAAACCAAATTACAACTAAGATGAACAAAATAACAACTATGTGTTCCGTCGGTGTTAGTTTAGGTGTTAGTGTTTGCCAATTTGTTAAACAGCCATATGCCAAATCAGACAAAACAATACACAATGATAATAATAGCTCTACTGGAATACGGGAAACAAATGATGGATTCGTATCGAAACTACCTACATATTTATTCTTACGAATTCTTTCATGACCTAAAGGAACTTTATGATACACCCGTTGGCACTTTGGACACTCCCATTCTGGGTTCGTATCTTCTTCTTGACGACGGTAATGACAAAAATTGCACAACATACCTTTCGAGGTGCTTTGCTTCGGAGTTGAAATACCTTTCACTAGATTTTCCACTATTGTCTTCTTATATTTAGATAAGTTTATCAAATTTCTTAACAACAAGTTTGAACGATAAGTCCGATTGGTACACCACAACCATAGCTTTCATTCTCGGTTCCTTTTTAGTCGCATTGACATCCTATTAACAAACAAAACAAAACTATTCAGATAAGCCACAACCGTGCTATAACAAACTGTTTTACATCGCTATTTAACAGAATAATAGATATATGTAATTTAATTAAATTCCGACACAAACTATGAAATGTTCGAACAAAGGCGTTACTTAATGAAATTGACTGAGGTTGATATAATAATCGAATTGCAAATACTTATTTCTAAAACCTTTTTCCTCTGTTGATTGGTATCGGTTGACTTTTATTGATTGAATTATTAGATGACTTATTAAAACGCTGAACTAGCGCGACGAAATCGTCATCGGTCTGAGGTCTCCCATATAGGTAACCCTGTCCTCGACTACAGCTACGTTTAATAAGAAACTTGTTTTGTTCTACTGATTCAATGCCTTCAGCCAGTACTATTAAGTTTAAACTATGGGCCATAG
>Ga0105356_10003954_pt1 | contig 14437 bp, 15 predicted proteins | sample GOMGulsemesocosm_3_FD_83502 | JGI IMG/M metagenome (GOLD analysis project Ga0105356, IMG submission 83502) | Methane-oxidizing microbial communities from mesocosms in the Gulf of Mexico - GOM9D Gulf of Mexico | ecosystem: Environmental > Aquatic > Marine > Cold seeps | place: Gulf of Mexico...
GTTACAGGACCTTTAGAAACTCTTATTGTAAACTCTGGTGGAGCAAAACTATTTACTCGAAGTGATATGGATAAAATAGATGCAGAACTTAAATTTCAAGACAGTGGATTAGTTGATCAAAAATCAGCTGTTAAATTTGGAAAAACTTCTGGTGTTAGATTTATTATGACAGGTTCAATTGATAATGTTGAACAAAAATATAGAGATAATTCATCAGCAGCAAATGGTGTATCTAAAATGACATCTAGATCAGATGACAACGCTGTAAAACTTATAGGTGCATTGCTATCAATAGGAGCTTCTGTTACTGATGGTATGATAATCAATACTAAAATGACTATTAAAATGTTAGATGTAGAAACTGGTAAAATTGTATTTAGTAAACAACTAGAAGAATCTACAAATATTGGGAAAATACCGCATCCAAGTTATGATCAAGTTGTAGGTGCTATAAAATCGACAATGTTAACTGCTTTGCCAAATTTAGAAAAAGATTTATCAATTTATTTTGCTGTAAAAGGTTATATTACAAAACTTAAAGCAAAAGATAAAGAAGTTATTGCACAAGTAAATGTAGGTAGAGATTTAAAAGTTGAAGAAGATCAACTTTTTAAAGTATATGCATTTGAAGAAAATGAAGATCCAATGAGTGGAGAAGTTTCTTGTGATGTTATTGAAACTACAACAAAATTAAGAGCTTCTCAACAAATTACAGCAAAAAGTACTTGGACAACAATTGAAGAGGGAAATCCTGCTATATTAAAACTTGGACAATTAGTTCAAAAGTCTCATGAAAAGGCCGGTTTTGCAATTCCTAAATTCTAAAAAACTATTAAGCAGTGTATTAGTAGTTTTATCTCTAAGTGGTTGTGTAGGAAACTTATCACTTTCAAAAGAAGAGGTTAAGATACCTTCTTGGTATCTTAATGCCCCTGTTAATAATACAATTTTTATTTATGGGGAAGGTGAATCAAGAGTAAGTGTAAGTGATGCTAAAAATAATGCACTTAATAATATGGCTTCAAAACTAGTTGTTAGTGTTGGTTCTAATATGTCTAGTACTACTACAACATCAAGAAATAGTATTGGAAATAGCTATTCTAAAGATGTTACTAGAGATGTAAAAGTAAATGTAGGAAAAATTAAATTTACAAATGCTACTACTGAAAAAAGTGTAAATGTCAAAGAAAGTTTTTATGTACTTATGAAAGTAAATAGACAAGAACTATTTGAAAATAAGAAAAAAGAATTTGATATTAGAGACTCTAGAATTACAACAAAATACAATTCTATTAGTAAATATAGCAAGTTAGAACAAATTCATATTTTGCAAACACTTTATCCAACTATCAAAAAAGCAAAAACACAGAGTATTGTATTAAATGCTATTAATAATGATTTTGATCAAGCACCATATATTAAAAAATATGATTCTTATATAGATAAAATTACTGAATTAAAAGAAAATTCAACAATTATGATCAAAACAAATAACAAAAAGAGATATTTTGCTGATTCTTTAATTGATATGTTAAATCAACAACAATATAGAGTTTCATATGAAATTGGAAGCGATGTAGTTGTTTCTTTAAATAATAAAGTAAAATATAGTATTGCAAGAGGTTGGAATATAGCCAAAGTTTCAACTGTTATTTCTGTTATTTCAAATAATAAGATTATTTCAAATACTAATATTACATCTTTGGGTAGATCTTCTACTTCAAGAGAGAGTGCATTAGAAAATGCTTCCGTAAATTTTTTAGGGCAAATTGAAGAAAAAACTTTAGATAAAGTGATTTTCAATAAATAGCTATTTTGAAATGATAACCTAAAAAATATATGATATAATACCCGAAAAAAGAATAGGGTATTAAATGGAATATTTTGATATATTTACACACATATTAGTTGTTATGAGTTTAGGTTGGTATATGATTACCAACCTACAATGGTATAACTATAAACTTGAAAGAGTTGTTCTCAAACATCATAAACAACAATGGCATATTATTTATTTCGCGACTCCATTTGTACTCTTTTATATCCTTCCATCTTTATATTTTGCAGTTTACTTTTATTTACTTTATCTTACTAGTTTTGTAATTTGGAATAGAAACTTAGATAAACCAGTTGTTCTTACAAGCAGAGTTAAAAGATTTTTAGCAATTTTATTATTTACTACATTTGCGGTTGATGCTTTATTAATGTTTACAGAAACTCCATTTTATGGATTAATTACACCTTTATTCCTAACATTAGCAATTACAAGTGGATTAGAAAAAATATTTTTTATCAGTTTTAAAGCAAAAGCAAAAGATAGATTAAAAACTATTAGAAATTTACAAACCATAGCTATCACAGCATCATATGGAAAAACATCTATTAAAAACTATCTCTATCAAGTTTTAAGTAAAAAATTTAATGTTTATATGACTCCACGAAGTGTAAATACAATAGGTGGAATAGTAAAAGATGTTAATACTGATTTACCTTTAGATACTCAAATTTATATTGCGGAAGCAGGAGCTAGAGAAACTGGAGATATAGAAGAGATTGTAAATTTTATAGAACCTCAATATGCTATTATTGGTAGTGTAGGAGAGCAACATATAGAATACTTTAAAACATTAGATAACATTATTCATACAAAAATGGAAATTCTAAAATCTCCTAAACTTGTACATGGTTTTGTTCATGATAGTGTGCCAATGCTTCAGTATGATACTATCACAAAATATCCTAGTAATCTAAATATCACAAGAAGTGACTTAAATGGAATCTGGTTTGATTTAAATATTGATGGTACACGTGAACATTTTCATGCTCCTATTCTTGGTAGTTTTAATGCTATAAATCTTACTTCTGTTATATTGATGGCAAAAACTTTAGGAATGAGTATAGATGATATTAAAGTAGCTTTACATAATATGAAACCAGTTGACCATAGATTACATTTAAGTAAAGCAAATGGAAAACTTATTTTAGATGATAGTTTTAACGGAAATCTAGAAGGTATGCTTGAAGCTGTACAAATTGCATCTACTCATGAGGGTAGAAAAGTTATCATTACTCCTGGGCTTGTAGAGTCTACTATGGAAGCAAATGTAGAGTTTGCAAATGCTATTGATGAAGTGTTTGATGTTATCATTATCACTGGTGATTTAAATGCAAAATTATTTGAAAAAGTTATCAGAAAACATAAACCAATTTTTCTTGAAAATAAAGCTAAAATGCAAGATATGCTTTTAAAAGAAACTGAAATGGGTGATTTGATTTTATTTGCAAATGATGCGCCAAACTTTATTTAAGAGGATTTAATCTCTTTTTTACACTCTTCGGAATCTCTCCCATTCTCAATTCAACTTTTTTTATAAAGTTGTCTTGTTTATCAAACTTATTAGCAATTAATACCATCTTTTTATCATCAAATGAGAGTGCTTTAAATACAAAACCATTATCTTCAAATTTTATCTTAGTAATCATTTATATCCTTGTCTTTTTATACTCGTAAGTTTAGCATCTTTTAAATAACTACTTGCTATACTTCTGACCTATAAAAAGCCAGTGTGATGGAATGGTAGACTTAGGGGATTCAAAATCCCCCGCCTTATGGGCGTGCCGGTTCGAGTCCGGCCACTGGTACCATTTAATACTAAATCTTAATAAATTCTTAAAACAAAAGTTCTATAATTAAAATATACATTAAATTTAAAATTTTATATAGAAAATTTAATATTCCAAAATAGTAGTAATTTCATATTTAAATAAAGTATCATATGCCAAGTTCAAGGATTATATTATGATTATAAATTCAGATGAAAATAAATTTGTGGAATTAATTAGTAAAATACCTAATGTTGCAGTTCAAGGTTATGATAAAAATAGAAGGGTTATTTACTGGAATCAGGCTAGCGAACACATTTATGGATTTTTAAAAGAAGAAGCCTTAGGTAAAAAACTAGAAGATTTGATTATCCCATCTACTTTGAAAGAAATAGTAGTTCAAGATATTGAAAACTGGTATAAAAATGGTCAAGCTATTGCTCCTGGTATACTACCCTTACAGCATAAAAATGGCTCTACAATTCATGTGTATTCATCTCATATAATGTTAGGTGAAGATACGGATTCTCCAGAAATGTTTTGTGTAGATGTTGATCTAACTGAACAAAAGAAACAAGAAAATATTTTAAAAAAACAAGAAAAAATACTTTTTGAACAATCCAAAATGGTATCAATGGGTGAAATGATTGGAAATATTGCACACCAATGGAGACAGCCACTATCATTAATATCAACATCAGCAACTGGTATGATAATGGAAAAAGAATACGATATTCTCACTGATGACCAACTTATTAAAAACTGTAATAATATTAATAATAATGCTCAATACCTCTCTCAAACAATAGATGATTTTAAAAATTTTATTAAAGGAGAAAGGGTAAAAAAATTGTTTTATTTAAAAGATAATATTAATAGTTTTTTACATCTGGTAGATGGGAAATTAAAAAATAACAATATTAAAATCATATTAGATTTAGATGATAATATTCGCATAAATGGTTATGAAAATGAATTACTTCAATGTTTGATGAATATAGTAAATAACTCAAGAGACGCTTTGTTAGAAACAATAAATGACTATAGATTGATATTTATATCAACCTCTATAAAAGATGATAAAATAATAATCTCTATTAAAGATAATGCTCAAGGGATACCTGAAAATATATTACCCAATATATTTGAACCGTATTTTACAACAAAAAAACAATCTCAAGGAACAGGATTAGGACTTCATATGACACATAGTTTAATTGTAGAAGGGATGAAGGGATCAATTCATGCGAAAAATGTTAGTTATCAATATGATAGTAATGACCAAGTAGGTGCAGAATTCACAATTGCATTACCATATAACTAACAACACTATTTACTTACTCTTTAAAATTAATTTCACTAAATAATGGTCTTTCTTTTACATTCTCATGCATACAAGTTTGTGCAATAGTTGTTAACTTTTTAAAATAAGGATTTTCTTTATCTGAACAAATACAAAGTAAGTCTTCAATTAAACATCCATATGCACGTACCTCTATTTTTTCGCAAGTTTTATTTTCATAAAAACTACTTGCTCCAAAATCACCTAAATAACAATGGTTGTTTTCATTAATAAGAATATTATGGGCATATAAATCACCATGCATAAGATTTCTTTCATGTAAATGCATAGATGCTGAATGGATATGTTTTGCTATCTCATAGATTGTCTCACTAGGAATACTATATTCTTGAGGAAAGGTATCTCTTGTACAAGTTTCAAAGTTTGGTGGAAATCCTAGATTTTGGTAACTCTTTGGAATAAGATCAAGGAGTAGACCTAGTTTTTCATCTTCATCTATTTTTGAAATTACATTAATTAGATTATCGTGCTTTCCTATAGACATATAAGTATTCATCTCATCAACAGCATAACCATCACTAGTAATCGCACCTTTAAAAAGTTTAAGAGCCACATCTTTATCTAAAGTAGGGCAAAAAGCTTTATAAATCATACCTGATGCTCCCTCTCCTAACTGTTCTTGAATATCTAGTTTATTTAGTGATGCTTTCTTTAAATCGACTTTTGTCTTAACTGAACAGTCATTGCCAGAAAATGCCAACCATGATAGTTTAGGAAGTTCTAAAAGCCAATCGGGGATATGAGTTAAATTATTCGCAGACAATCTTAATAATTCTAGGCTTTTACACTTTTGCATTGTTTGAGGTAATGATGTTAACTTATTACCAGCAAGTGGGAATTTTTGTAGTTTAGTTAAATCACCAATAGATTGTGGAAGTTTTTGAATTTTATTATCTGTTAAAATAAGCCATGATATACTCAATGGTAAAATATCCTCAGCAAAAACTTCTATTTTGTTGCCTTTAAATCCTAACATGTAAAGATTATTACAATTTTTAAAAGAGTTTGGTAACTCATCAAAAAGATTATACGAGAAAAAAGCAATTTTTAGTTTAGTAAGTTTACTTAAATCTGGGAGTGTAGATAATTTATTGTTACTTAAATCTAAAAATTCTAAGCTGTCAGCTAAATCAAATATTTTTTCGGGAAATATAGTTAAATCTTCTTTGAGAGTAAGTTTTGTAATACCTTGTAGTTCATTATTATTAAGTTGTTTAAGTGTTTGCATGATTTTCTTTTTGACGTATAATAGCTAAAAAATTATTAGTAACATCTACTTATTCTTTTTAAATGCCCCATAAAATAAAGAAACTATAATAAGCGTTACATAGGCACTTACTTGTATCAAAATATCCTCTGTTGTAAAATACAAAAGTACAGATAGTGGAATAAATCCAACAATAAAACTAGTAATTAAATTTTTATAATTCATTAATTTTTTCCAATTTTTAAAAATATTGAATAATACTGTAACAACTACAATAAGAACAATTAACCCTAGAAACCAAAGTATTATCATTATTATCCTTTTGATAAAAATTTTGAATGATATAAATCATTATTTTGTCAAATTATAACATGAAATACTATACTTTATTCTTTTAGATACCATGTTCTATATCTTTTTTATCATCTAATAGCTACTAGAAATCATTATTAATTAAATATTTAATTGTAATGATGTATTATATTTAATAATAATTACAACGGGGCATAAAATGAGCATAGAATATCATACTGGTTATTGTAAAAGCTGTGATGCTGATCGAAAATTAGAACGTAAAACACCAAATCATATATTACATTTTCTAATTACTGTAGTATTAGGAATATTTACATATGGTATAGGTTCAGCTATTTGGATAGGTATATGGTTTTTAATTTCAACTAAGTTTAGTGGATGGACGTGTCATGTTTGTGGTAGTACAAATGATGAACCAGTTTTTCATCATACCGAACACAACTCAAAAAGCACAGGGGAAAAATCATATCTTCATGATACTAAAAAAGAAGAAGAATCAATAATAAATAAATTAAAAAAGTCTCCTAAAATAATAGTGGGAATACTTATATCCTTAGTAGTTATTATATTTTTATTTTCATTTGATTTGAGTAGCGATAGTAGTACTAATAAAGAAGCTAAAAAGAAAAAAGAAAATATTGTAAAGGCAAGGGTTGATGTAAATGAACAAGATAGCATCAATAAAAAGGATACTGTAAAAGATAATAAAGTTGATAGCAAGCTTTGTTATCTGTATAATATAAAAAGTAAAGGGAATGTATTAAGTGGACTTGTAAATTGTAAAGAAGGTAAACTTACTATAGACTTTTATGATAGAGAATCTAAATCTGTTGTTGATACAAAAACAGTAAATTTTAAAGATAGTAAATTTCAAATAAAATTAGACAACCTTGATAAAGTAGATTTTAAATTTGAGGTTAAATTAACAAAAAAACAAATTTCTAAACACAAAGAACAACTTAAAAAAGAAGAAAGTAAAAGTATATCAAGTGTAAACTCTGATGATAATGAAAAAGATTCTGATGCCACTAAATGTTCAATTAAAGACTGGAGATACTCTAAATACTCGAAAGAATATTTAGTAGTTGATGGTAAAGCTACTTGTACGAATGGTACTATAGTATTAGAAATTTTTGATGAAAATAATATTAGGTTAGGAGCTGAATCAGATTCTATTGAATCTGGAGTTTTTAGTATATTTTTTAAAACAAATTCAAACCCAACTAGTATCAGTTTAAAATATACAATATCACAAAAGTAGGGTTATAAAAAAGGTATATTTGCTATAATCCGTTTAAAATATTACCTACTTAAGGACGAAAATGAAAATAGCAATTTTATCAGATATAAAATCAAATGTTTATGCTTTAGAAGAAGTTATCAAAGATGCAAAAAATAAACAAGTAGATGTTATGTTAAATCTGGGAGATTCTTTTTATGGACCAATTGAACCAAAAAAAACATACGAGTTATTAAAAGATAATCAATTTATCTCACTATGTGGAAATGAAGATAGAAAAATATTAGAAGCTACTCCTGCTCAATTAGAAGAAAATAATACACTTAGATATGTTTATAATGATTTAAATGATGATATTTTACATTGGATACAAGATCTACCTTTTGAAAAATTAATAGGGGATGATTATTATATGATACATGGTACTTATCAAGATGATTCTATTTATATGTTAGAAGATGTAAACAGTGGACTACCTATATTAAGAGAAGATAAGAAAATATTAGAAATACTTGATGATATCTCATCAAAATTTGTTTTATGTGGAAATTCTTGTATGCCAAGGTGTTCAAATCTATCTTCTGGACAAGTAGTAATAAATCCAGGTTCAGTTGGATTACAAGCTTTTAAAGATAGTTATCCAGTTGAACATATAGTAGAAAATAATACTCCTGATGCATCATATGTTATTTTAACTGTTGAAGATGATAAATATGGAATCGAACTTGTAAAAGTTACTTATGATTTCGAAAAAGCAGCTTTAAAAGCATCTGAGAATGGAAGCGATGATTGGGCATATTCTTTACGAACTGGAAAAGTAGCTAACTAGTTTAATTTAACTTTTTTTAGCCACTTAAGTAAAAAATCCTCTCTACTTAAGATGATAGCACCTAGGTCAATTTTATATTGCATATATGGATGACCCATATTCCAAAAGCTGTATTGGTTTTTCTCTAGGTATTGAGCAAGTAGAGTCATCTGTAACTTTCCATAGTTATTATACTGTTTCTCTTTTGTGGTAAAACCACTTAAACTTGTATATGTAGAGTTGATTCTATATCCTATTTCCCCTGCAACTACAGTATTTGTTAGGACACATTTTAGCTCACAACTTAAAAGCTCAAAATCTATATGTTGATGTTTATAAACTTTGAGTTTATGTAATAAATCTAAATAATCTTTTTCCATCCAGTTATCGCAATGATATTTTTTAATCCCTAGTACTACATCATCTATATTGTTAGATACTAAAAAATCATATAGATGGGGCTGTTTTAGAAGTTTATTTACTTTTTTTGATATATGAAGGTTTTCAAAATCCATTACAGCATATTCTTTTTGCATCTCAGGTACAAGGTACTGAATACCTTCTTCACTATGAGATACTGAGATAAATCCAGCATTAGCAAGGTTGATATAAAAATCTTCATCAAAAATATCTGTATAGTAATATGAAACTGTTATATTTGCATAGATAAAATTTACGAGGGTATTTGTATCTGTAATATCATCTGGTGTAATATAGTATATTTTAGACATATTTTTAAATACTTTCTTTTGTTGTTTTTTGAAATATTGTTAATACTATACCTGTAATAACTAATAGTGTAGAAAGAAGTAAATTTAAACTCAATAATTCATCTAAAAAAAGAACACTTAATATGATAGCAACTATAGGTACAAAAAGTTGTATCACACTGGCTGTTACTATTTTAATATTTGGTAAAACTTGATACCACACTATATATCCGATAGCTGAAGTGATGCTCCCCGAAATAATGGCTAATAATAAACCTTGAGTATTAAAAATAACAGTAGGAACTGGAAAAAGAAAATAAACTATCGTTATAAATATACTTGCTTTTATAAAATTATCTGTAGTATTACCTAATGCATCTTTTGAACTTTTTCCAATGATACTATAAATAGCCCATGAAAATCCAGACATAACCATGAGAGAGCTATGTAAAAGTGATACCTCAAAGTTCTCTTGTGGATATAACATATATATGAGTCCAAATAAAGATATAGATATACCAGCAGTTTTCATTAGTGTTAATTGTTCTTTATAAAATATTGAAACAGCTATCATCACAACTTGAACTACACCAAATAAAAGTAAAGTTCCAAATCCAGCATCGATATTCATATAAGCGTAGGAAAATGTGATTGCATATAAAAAAAGCATAAAGGATGATATCCAATTTTTCTTTGTATGAAAGGTGATTTTTTTGTGTTTATAGTAAAATAAAACTAGTAACATAACCATAGCAGATACTAGTCTAAAAAATGTAAAACTATATGGATCTATTGAGTTATTCACTAAAGCAGTTTTACATAATATTGAATTTAATGATAAAAACAATATTGATGAGAGTATTAATAATACAATATTTTTATTTGAGTTGCTGTCTTGTAACATTTGATATTTTTAAAGTAGGATCTTTTTTCTCTTGATCTAACTTTTCTTTTATAAATTCTTTATAAAACTCATCGATTTTTTCTTTAATCATATAGTTTTTATTTTGATCAAAAAAGTTAAAAAATCCAAATCTATCTATAATAAAATAATCTATTTCGTCTAAAATATTTTTGCCATCATCTTTAAACATGATCTTTTTATTTTCTAAATCTTCAATCAACTGATTCTTTTCTGTTAGAGATTTTGTTTGTGTTTGTATAGTATGTAACAGTAGTTCTCTTTTACTATATAGTTCTTCTACTTTAGAATGATTTGGAAGCATTGCTGATTGTAGTTCTTCTTCTATCATTTTGTCTGCATAATATACAAACTTAGCATAAGTAACAAAACCTTTTCTTTTTACAATATTATCTTTGTCTACAGTAATATTTTCTAATAAGTATTTGAGTTTATTATCGTCTATTTTTTCTATTCTTTCGATAGTAAACTCTTTATGAAAATCCTCATTAAAATCAAACATTTGATTTGTAATGATTCGATAAAGTTCTTGTTGTTTTTTAGTCATTTTCAATTACCTCTACTGTATCTATATTTTCATTGTTTAAAAGATATTTTGCTTCTTCTGTATCTACTTTAAATAGTAAAATCTCATCTTTATTAAAATCAGGATGTGGCATTTTTGTCCAAGCCAGTTTTAAAATACCATCATTTGTTTTTATTTCAAATTGACGAATATCTTTCCAATAGTATTCTTCCATCCAATTGATTTTAGCATCAAACTCTAACCAATCTTTTATCTTATCACTTATATCTTTAGCTTTTCTAAAATCCCATTTATAATCAGCTTTTTCTTTTTGTTTAGATGATTGTTCTCTAGGTGCTTTTGGTTTAAACTGTTTATGATTGATACACCAGTTTTCCCACACTTTTCCCCAAGATACTTTTAAATCACCATTAGCAATGTAATGATTTTTAAATTTTGTAAATTCTAAAGTTACATGCTCTTTATCCATATAGTTTTTAGCAGTTTGTATCATATCATTATTTAATGATATATTTTCATCTATGGTTGTTTTTACTAAATGTTTTTTGTATTTATTTTGGTTTAGAACCCATCTTTTCCAAACAGGTTCCCAATCAGTATTTGTCGTTGATTTACTTTGATAATAAAGTTTAAAATCTTCAAAGATATCTTCAATATTTTGTAAAAACTTTGATTGAGCAAATTGTTTCATTTCATAAGTTAATGTGAAATTATTTGGTATAGTTGTTGATTCTTTAGCTTGTGATTGCATTCTAGAACTATTTGTACTAATACTTGGTGCTATATTACTTGATATTACTGTGTCAGATGATTTACCAGCACATAGTCCAAAAGTATTATCAAAAGTATGTTCTAAATTATTATTGTTTGTTGTTTTATGAAATGGTATATTTATTTTTTCTTTTTTTATGATAATCGTATTTAAGATATTTTCTACAATAGAGTTATACTTTAAAGTGAGTGCAGTTTCATCCATAGATAAATCTAATGAATTTATTTCATTAGTAAATTTATCTATAATTTGAGATTTTAAGTTTTCCATATATACTTTTAATAATTAGTTAAAAAGATTTGTTGGACTATTTTTTAATTTACGTACTTCAGCGCCAATATCATCTTGTCTCATAAAGTGTTCACCGATTAAAAATGCATCAGCTCCAGCTTCACTTAACTCTTTGATAACATTTTGATCTGATACACCACTCTCAGCAACTATAATTTTACCATTTGGTATCATAGGAATTAGCTGATGACAAAGATTCATATCCATCTCAAAAGTTTCAAGATTTCTGTGGTTAATACCAACGATATGAGCTCCACAAGCCATAGCTTTTTTTAAGTCTTCTACATCATGAATTTCAACTAAAACATCTAAACCTAAATGTAAAGCATAGTCATATAATTCTTGTAACTCTTTTTTTGCTAATGATTTTGCTATTAGTAAGATAAAGTCAGCTCCATATACTAAAGCTTCAACGATTTGATATTTATCAACAATAAAATCTTTTCTTAAAAGAGGAGTTGGTACATATCTTCTAATGTTTGTAAGGTACTCTAAGTTTCCTTGAAAAAAATGAGGTTCTGTTAATACAGAGATAGCATTTGCACCATTTTTACTATATTCTTGTGCAATTGCTAAAGGATCAAAATCTTCTCGTATTACACCTTTGCTAGGACTAGCTTTTTTAACTTCAGCTATTATTCTAATAGGCTCTTCTTTTGTTGCTGTTAAAAATTTTCTTACATCTCTTGGTGGATATGGGTTACTAGATAGGCTTCGTCCCATCATCTCTAAAGTAATATCTTTTTTTCTTCTCTCTAAATCGTATTTTGTTTTTTCAATTATATCGTCTAAAATCATTTCTTTTTCTTTCCTTTTTTACATGCTTTAATATTATTCCAATGAAGTTTTATCTCTTGGTCTTTTAGTCCAGTAACACTAATAACTTTTTTCATAATTGTTAATGCTTTTTTACACTTTCCTAGTTTATAATAACCCCAAGCTAATGAATCAAGATATGCAACATTGTTTGGTGTTGTTTTTAAAGCACTTCTAATAAGTTTCATACCTTTTTTAACATTGATATCAAAATCAATAAGTAGGTATCCGTAGTAGTTTTGGTAACTTGCATTATTTATTCCACTTGAAAGTGCAAGTTCAAAATTTGCAACTACATGTTTCATAACTTTATGTTTGTCTTTAGCTAGTTCAAATTCAAACATAGCAATTTTTCCAAGTAAATCTGGTTTTCTTGTTTTTCTATAAAGCTTTCTAGTCATTTTTAAAGCTTTTTTTAATTGACCATCTTGGTAATAAAGATTTATTAGTTTTGTTTGATCTATTTTTGTTTTTTCTAAAAATTTTATAGCTTCTTTTATATCTTTACCTTCTAAAAGTGTTACTATTAGATTTTGAATAATGAGTGTTGTTTTATGTAAAGCAGGGTTTCTCTTGTATTTTAAATACATTCTATTTAAAATAGATAACATACCATCAACATTTCCTTGCTCTTGGTATATCAACATTAACTTATCACATACAAGTTTTGTACAACCCTTAGTTTGCAAATAAGTTTCAAGATATGCAAGAGCTACATCTTTTTTGTTCATATATGTATATAAAATAGTTGTTAGTTTTATAAGTGTTTTTTCATTTTGATTGATAGTGTATGCACTCTCATAGTATTTTAAAGAGTTTTTATAGTCCTCTTTTGCATAAAATACATTTGCCATAATTTCATAACTTGTAGCATTTGGGTGTTTTTTGATAAGTTTTTTTGCAACTTCCATTGCTTTTGTTGTTTTATTTTCTGATAGTAAAGCTATAATTATTTGTTGTGTATAATACTCTGCATATTTAGGAAATTTTTCTACAGCTATTTGTGATAAAAGATACATATCATTAAATTTTTTTGCTCTATAACTATAAAAGATAGCTTTTTTAAGATAATCTTCTTTTAGTGTCTTTTTGTAAAGTTTATTGTAATAACTAAAACTTTCAAGTGGTTTTTGTTTTTTTTCACTATCAAGTGCCATCATAATAAATAAGTCTTCTTGCTCTTCTGTCGCATAAGCACTAGAAATAAATAAAAATAGTGTGAGAAATATTAGTCGACTATAGCTGGACATTCTTCTTTTACCTCTTCTATGTTATTTTTAAAATATTCCCAAAAAGGGAATGTTCTACATTGACTTGGTCGTGCATCATAAACACCACATTGTTTTTTTTCTAAATCAAAAAATACACAAGCATAACTATTTTGAGAAATTTGTTTTTCTCTTATCGAGAATTTATAACCAGCTTTAAAAAGGTACTTAGTCCCTAATTCATCTACTGATATTTTTAATAATGATGCGAGTTTTATACACTCTTCTTTTGTAATCCATATATATCCAGATTCACCTATGCAACAGTTACCTTCGCAAGTATCACATTTTGTTTCATCAAATTTATATGGGTAATTTTTATTCTCTAACATAGATACGATTATAGCTAATTAGTACTTAACATTTTTAATTTCGTATAATGTTCTTCTATCTCTTTATTATTGTGTTTGACTGCACCTTTGATTAAGATGTTGCATTTTTTGATAATTTCTGCTGATATTTGATTTTTATAGTCAGAATCTTTGTGTTTTAAAAGTGCTAATATTCTATATTTATCCATTAGTTTTGTAGAAAATGAGAGTTGATTTTCATGCCCCGCAATTTTTCTGATAAGTTTTTCATTTATCAAACCCAAC
>Ga0105356_10003958_pt1 | contig 14435 bp, 14 predicted proteins | sample GOMGulsemesocosm_3_FD_83502 | JGI IMG/M metagenome (GOLD analysis project Ga0105356, IMG submission 83502) | Methane-oxidizing microbial communities from mesocosms in the Gulf of Mexico - GOM9D Gulf of Mexico | ecosystem: Environmental > Aquatic > Marine > Cold seeps | place: Gulf of Mexico...
AGTGTTGCTGGCGGGCAAGTGGGCATTCATGTGAAGCCCAACGGCGTTGCTGTGGCTCATGTAATGACCGTCGATGCTGAGCAGCCCCAGTTAGCCAGTTGTGATTTTCTGGAAATCAGTAATGCCTCCGAGCGCGGTGCGGCGTTGGCGGCGTTGGTGGATAAGCATGGGCTACAAGGCTTGCCTGTCAATTACGTACTTTCCCCTCAACATTATCATTTGCTCCAGGTCGAGCCTCCACAGGTGCCAGCCGAAGAACTCAAAGAAGCGCTACGGTGGCGCGTTAAAGACTTGATTAGTTTTGACATTAAAGATGCCGTTCTCGATACCTTTCCTTTGCCTGAAGAGGCGTTTCGTAATCGTCCGACTATGGTGTATGTGGTGGTGGCGAGACGTAGCATTGTTGAGGAAGCTGAGCAGCTGATAAAAGCCGCGGGGCTGGAGCTGCGAAGTGTTGATATCGCTGAATTATCACTGTGCAATCTGATGCCCAACGATGAGCAGCAAGCGCAGGGTACTGCGCTGGTGTTAATACAGGGTGGCGAAGGTGTTTTGAACTTAGTGAAAAACGAGACGCTGTATATGACTCGTAATGTTAAAGCAGATCCGGCTCAATTAAGAGGTGGCGAGCTGTTATCCAATGCGACCTTTAATCATCTAGTACTGGAGATTCAGCGTTCGCTGGATTATTACGAAAGTGGGTTAGCACAGCCTCCTGCGACACGTTTGCTGCTTGCGCCAGTGGGTGATGACAGCGATACGTTAAAAGATGCCTTGGATGTGAGCTTCGGCTTACGAGCAGGCATGTTGGATCTGAGTCAGGTGATGGATGGCAGTGATCAAGTACCTGCTGCACAGCAAGCTAACTGTATGCTGGCAATGGCGGCGGCCATGAGGCAGCAAACGGCATGAAGCAGCAAATTAACCTCTATAATTTTGTCGCCTCGCAAAGTGTTTGGCGGCAGTATTCCCCCTTTCCGCAGGCTGGCATTGGTCTGTTGTTAGTTCTGATTGTCTTGACGTTTTTTGCAGTCATGGATAAAAGCAAAGTCGACGCTGAATTACAGCAACTGACTGCCCAGCGCGATCAGTTATATCAGCAAACTGAGCAGCTATCGGCGATAAATAATGAAGCACTGACAGCCGCGTTGCAGCAAGAAGTGGCAGCACTGGAAAGCCAACTGACTGTTCGCCAATCTACTATGGAAAGTATCACCGCAGAAGGTGCGGCAAATGACACCGGCTTTTCGCCCTTTTTGGAAGGTCTGGCGCGACAGCACTTTGAAGGATTGTGGTTAACGGCCATTGAACTGGTGCAGGGTGGGGATCGCATGGGGTTAAAGGGGTATGCCGGAGCGCCAGAATTAGTGCCTCGTTATATTGGTAAACTCAGCAACGAGCGTGTATTTGCGGGTACCGAATTTGACGTGTTTAGCCTCGAACGCGCTGAGGGCGCGCGCGCGCTGGCCTTCGATGTCACTGCGGTTGTGGAGGCAGGACCATGAGCGCGTCGTTGAAAGGTTCTGCTCTTAAATTACGTAAGTGGCTTGACGCCCTGCAGCCCCGTGAACGCAACATCGTATTAATTCTAGCGTTGGTTGTGGCAGCTTTTTTGTGGGATCAACTGTGTTATTCGCCGTTACAAAGCAATGTTGCGGAAGGTCGCGCAGAGATGACATCGATCGCAGATCAAATCGTAGCTCGAGGTAATGAGTTACGTGAATTGACTCAGCCCGGGAAAAATCCGGGCCGTGTTTTGCAGGATAGAAAAAAGCAGCTGCAGATTGCCATAGAGCAGTTGAATGGCAACATTGAGCAGATGACCGGCAATTTGATACCAGCTAAGAAAATGGTGCAGGTGCTTGAGGATGTGCTGCGCCAAAGTAGTAGCCTGCAACTGCTGAAAGTACAAAGCCTACCGGTACGGCGGTTGATCAGAGACGGTGAAACACAAGAAACACTGGTTGGTGATGACAGCTTGTATTTACATGCAGTTGAGCTGCAATTACAGGGTGATTATTTTGAAACCCTGTCTTACCTGCGAGCGTTGGAAGAGCTGCCTTGGCAGGTGATTTGGGATCAGTTGGAATATCAGGTTGATGGCTATCCGCAGGCGAGTGTTCGCCTACGCATAAATACACTCAGCGCAAGCGCTGGATTGTTGGGAGTGTAATGGTGAAACATCTATTAAAACGCTACAGTTTTATTTTTTCTATCGCGATTGCGGTGCTAGTTTTATTTGCTGTCTCTCCAGCCCAGGCAAATATGGATTTACCTGATCCGACACGCCCTGGTAGTTATAACGAGAAGACTGAGCGCTCGGAAATGTCGTTAGATAAGCAATTTAAATTACATTCGGTGCTGATTAGTTCCACGCGCCGGGTGGCCATTATTAATGAAAAAAGTGTTGAAGTGGGTGATCAGGTGAGCGGCGCAGTGGTGCGCAGGATAGATAAAAACCACGTTGAGCTGGATAAACAGGGCGCCCGTTTTAGCCTGAATTTGATGAGAAATGACTTTAAACAGCGTAAATAACGTGATGACCGGAGAATTTCTATGCGGCTGAAATTAACAGCCCTGAGCCTGTTGCTGAGTGGTTTATTGCTAACAGGTTGCCAAGCTTTAACGCCTAATCCGACCCACGATACGGCATCGGTTGAGCAAATGCAGCGGGAGCTTGATAAAGCACTGGCGACACTTGAGCAGCAATCAGTTACACCACCCGCCAGCGTGACGGCTGAATTATTGCCGGCTTTGCCGATCGATCAGGCCAGTGCGGTGCAGCAGGAGCGTTTTGATATTTCTGTTGATGCGGTAGCTGCGCGGGAGTTCTTTATCGGCCTGATCAAGGGCACGGATTTGAATATTGTGGTGCCACCTGATTTGAGCGGCACACTAAGCCTGAATTTACAAAACGTCACCATTGATGAGGTGATGCAAATTGTGCGCGACACCTATGGTTATGACTATGTGAAAAACGGTAATTTGTATCGCGTGCTACCTAATGGCATGAGAACTCAGATTTTCAAAATTGACTATCTTAACGTGCAACGGATGGGATCTTCCGAAACACAGGTTAGTTCCGGTCAGGTGAGCAGCGCGGGAAGTAGCGATAGCAATTCTGGTAGCTCGAATAGCAGCGACGACAACGACGACGATAATAGTAATAGCTCCGATGATCAGGCGGTTGTTGGCACACGGTTGAAAACCAAAACCAACGCTGATTTTTGGTCGGGTTTGGCTGACACCATCAAGATTATCATTGGCGAGGGTGAAAACCGTCGAGTGGTAGTTTCGCCACAATCTGGCATGGTCATCGTGCATGCTATGGCAGGCGAATTGCGTTCAGTAGCTAACTTTCTTGATAAAGCTGAATTATCGTTGCGCCGTCAAGTAATCCTGGAAGCTAAGATTCTGGAAGTGCAGCTCAATGATGGTTTTCAGGCCGGTGTTAACTGGTCTGCCCTGACGGAAGCGGGTGATGGTAAAAATATCATCTTTGGTTCTGGGTTAAGCAACTCAGCGCGTACTATCAATCCATCCACCGGTGTGACTACCTTGGGTAATACTGTGCTGGGCACGCCGACGGCTATCGATATAGCCAGTAATAGTGTGGGCGGTGTCTTCAGTGCGGCGTTGAATCTTAAGGACTTTAACGCCTTGATTGATTTGTTAGCAACACAAGGCACGGTACAGGTACTGTCCAGTCCACGCATTTCGACGGTTAATAATCAGAAAGCCGTTATAAAAGTGGGTACGGATGAGTTTTTTGTAACCGAAATCTCCTCTCAAACGACAACAACGACTTCGTCAACGACACCGACCTTGGATGTCGAGCTCACACCTTTCTTCTCCGGTATTGCTCTGGATGTGACACCGCAAATCAGTGAGAGTGGTGAAGTGGTGCTGCATATCCATCCTACTGTTAGCGAAGTTAAGGATCAGACCAAAACTGTGGTTGGACCCAATGGTGATCTGGTGTTGCCGTTAGCGCTGAGCTCAATTCGTGAAACTGACAGCATTGTGCGTGCCCGTAATGGCCAGGTAGTGGTAATCGGCGGCTTGATGAAGAACAACTCCATCGATGAAAATGCCAAAACGCCATTGCTGGGTGATATCCCTTTATTTGGGAGTGCCTTTCGGCAGAAACGGCAAAGCTCGGTAAAGAGTGAGCTGATTATTTTGTTGAAACCAATTGTTGCGGACGATGCGGCTTGGCAATCAAGCATTGAGGCGAGCAAGCAACGTATCTCTGAATTTCAGCAAGTTTTTAAGCCGGGCAGTTTTAAATAACGCTGCGACCTAAAGTCGAGCGTAGGTTTTAATCAGAGCAAACTTAACAGCAGCGTAGGTGATCATGTATTTACAGCATTTCGGCCTCAGAGAAATGCCCTTTTCCCTGACACCTAACACACATTTTTTCCTCAATGTGGGCAGTCACCACGAAGCCATGAACCTGCTGCTGGTAGGGCTTGAAAATGCGGCCGGTTTTATCAAGATTGTCGGCGAAGTGGGTACGGGTAAAACGCTGTTGTGCCGACAGCTGTTGAACAGTCTGAGCGATCGTTACGTGACGGCCTATATCCCTAATCCTCATCTCACCCCGGCCGGCATGCGTATTGCGCTGGCTGAAGAGTTAGGCATTAAGGTGCACCGCAATGCCGGACAGCACAAAATTCTTAAAATTCTTTCTGATCGACTGATTGAACTGGCACACGAAGACAAGTTGGTCGTGGTGATTATTGATGAAGCGCAGGCTATGCCGGAGGACACCGTTGAAGCGCTGCGTTTGTTGACCAATCTTGAAACGGAATCCCAGAAACTGTTGCAGGTTGTGTTGTTTGGTCAGCCCGAACTGGACAGGCTTTTAGAGCGTCCGTCCCTACGCCAACTGAAACAACGTATTACCTTCTCCTATTTGCTGCAGCCGCTTGATGAATCAGCGCTGGAGCGTTATGTCTCGCATCGTTTGTCTGAAGGTGGTTATAACGGCGCACAGATTTTTACCAGACAGGCGCTAAAACGTTTACACCACGCATCACGAGGCATTCCCCGCTTGGTTAATATTCTGTGTCACAAGGCGTTGATGGTGGCCTATGGTCAGGGCGCTCAAGTCATTAAAGTGGAGGCGATTCAGCGTGCGGTGCTGGATACCGATGATGCGCAGCAAGCCTTTTTCTGGCAGCCGATACATTGGCTGACAATGTCTATTGCGGGTGCATTAATGTTGATGTTGGCGTTACGCGTGAGTGGGGTGTTGGCGTGAGTCTTGTTAACGACATGTTGCGTGATCTGGACAAGCGTAAGTCAACTTATTCGCAGTCAGATGCTGGCGTTGATAGTGCGCGAATTACGCCGGCAGCCAATAGCACGGATAAAGTGTTTGCTCGCCGTTGGGTGTGGTTGGTGGCGATCGTTGGGCTGCTGTTTTTGATGGCCTTTGTGTGGCATTTGTACGGTGAGCTGGAAAGCAAGGTGTTGCAGGATAATGAGCGTTTGGCTGAGGTTGAAGTGGTGCAAACGTTAATGCCTGAACCGGCCGCACAGCCGGTGATTGTTGCCCAAGCTGTTGCGCCAAAGGCTGCGTTTACCGATATTCTAAATGTTAGCGTACTCGCCATTGCCGGCGGTGCGCGTATCGAAATTCGCCTGTCCGCGCCGGTTCAGCATCGAGTGTTGCGTAATGGTCAGGAATTGATCATTGATTTGCCCGCTACACGACTTGTACAAGGGGTGCCTAATCTGACGCGCCATCCGCTCATCAGCGCCGCCGATGTACTGAGTCATGCCGGGGGGACGCAATTGGAGGTGGATGTCTCACAGCCGGTTACGCTGCAAACTTCGCTGGTCAGCAAGCAGCAAACATTATTGATAATTGAGCTGATTACTGAACAAGAGCCAGCAGAACAACGAGCGGAAACCGTTAATCGCTCTGAAAATAGCTCGCAACATGGTGATGATTTTGAAGGTTTAGATAGCACAGAAATGGTAAACAAAACGAAGCCCAGTTTTGAAAAAACCACGCGTCAGTTAACTTTGGTTGAGCGGGATCAGCAGACAAATCAGCAGGCGCTACAGCATATGCGGGCTGGGCGAACCCAAACCGCTAATGAGTTATTGAGCAAGCTCATACAAGAATACCCCGAGGCTCACCAATCACGCGCCACATTAGTTGCGTTGACGCTGTCCCAGGGCTACGCACCGCAGGCCGAGCGCTTATTAGCGCAAGGTTTACAGTTGGCGCCGCAACAGCTGGCCTTTATTAAACTTAAGGCGCGATTACTGCTGTCTCAGCAGCAGGTGAGTCAGGCCGTTAAGGTGTTGAGCGCACAACTTGACGCGGGCGCAGAGGATCAAGAGTTACTTGCCCTACTGGCATCGGCCAGTCAGCGGGATGGGCAGCACGAGCGTGCGCTACAGTTGTATCAGCAACTGTTGACGCAGAACAACCGTCAGCCGCAATGGTGGGTCGGTAAAGCTATCTCGTTAGAGGCGTTAAAACAAAAAGCTGCGGCCCTGAAGGCGTATGTACAGGCACGCAGCATTACCGGTATTAGCCCGGCCCTGAAGGCCTATGCCGAAGGCAGAATAAACCAGTTACAGTAGTGACGGAGTGTTACTTTTGTGTGAAGCACCTGTCGAGTCCGTGTTGTTAGTAAGTTGGAGTAAGTATGGTTGAACCCATAAAAAAAATTCGTCTCGGAGATTTGTTGGTACAGGAGGGCGTCATTTCTGATGCCCAGTTGAGCCACGCACTTGATGAGCAGAAACTGCTGGGTTTCAAGCTAGGACGAACGCTGATTGAACTTAAGTTTCTTTCAGAGGATCAGCTGTTGCGCTTTTTGTCGCAACAGCTGCACATTCCCTATATTGATATTGATAACCATAATTTTGATGAAAAATTAGTGCCGTGTTTGCCTGAAGCATTGGCAAGACGTTATCGCGCGCTGGTATTAGGTGAAGAGTCGGGTGATCTGCTGGTGGGCATGGCCGATCCCATGGATATCTACGCCTACGATGAAATTGTCAGGAGCATTGATCGACCTATTCGCTTGGCTGTGGTTCGCGAAAGTGAACTGCTAGCGGCATTGGATCGAGTTTATCGACGTACTGGTGAAATAGATTCACTTGCAGAAGAGTTACATGATGAGCTGGGTGAAGATCAGTTTGATATTGGTCAACTGACGGCTTCCGATGATAGCGATGCGCCAGTCGTGCGTTTATTGCAGTCGATTTTTGAAGACGCGTTACAGGTAAAGGCGTCGGATGTTCATATTGAGCCGGACGATTCGGTAGTGCGGATCAGGCAGCGGGTTGATGGCGTGTTGCAGGAGCATGTCATGAAAGAAAAACGTATTACCTCGGCATTGGTATTACGTTTGAAGTTGATGTCAGGCCTGGATATTTCTGAAAAACGTATTCCGCAGGATGGACGCTTTCGCGTGCGGGTGTCGGGGCATGATATTGATATCCGCTTATCAACATTACCAACACAATATGGCGAATCGGTGGTGATGCGCTTATTGGATCAATCGGTGGGTACTATTGATTTGAACCGTTCGGGTATGCCGGAAAAAATGCTCGCCCGTTTCCGTAATTTAATTCATCGCCCCCATGGCTTGGTATTGGTGACGGGGCCGACAGGTTCCGGTAAAACCACCACCCTTTATGGTGCATTAAGTGAGCTGAACAGCCCTGAGAAAAAGATTATCACCGTTGAGGACCCGGTTGAATACCAGCTGCAACGTGTCAATCAGGTGCAGATCAACCCGAAAGTAGGCCTGGATTTTGGCAAGGTATTACGCGCTTCGATGCGTCAGGATCCGGATATTTTGTTAGTGGGTGAGATTCGTGACCAGGAAACGGCAGAAATTGCTTTACGCGCATCTATGACCGGACACATGGTACTGTCTACCTTGCATACTAATGATGCTGTCACCAGTGCTATGCGCTTGCTGGATTTAGGTGTTGATGGCTATTTGGCGGCCGCATCGTTACGAGCCGTGGTTGCGCAGCGGTTGGTGCGTCGGGTCTGTGAGCACTGTCGTTGTGATGACACACCTGAAGCACAGGATATGATTTTACTGGAAGCTATGTTGGGCGCTGATAAGCTGGTAGGTATGCAGTTCAAGAAAGGCGGTGGTTGTCAGAACTGCAGTCATACCGGTTATAGCGGTCGTGTAGGCGTTTTTGAATTGTTGGAAATTAACGAGCGGATGGCCGATGCTCTACGCCGTAATGACTCGTCAGGTTTTACTAAAGCAGCAAAGGCGAGCCCAGATTTTAAATCCCTCAGCTATGTGGCGCTTGAGTACGCCGCACAAGGTGTCACCACTCTTGAGGAGGTGTTCCGCGTTGCCGAGCAACTTGATGAAACAGTGGATGATTCCCCCCCACTAGTTATTGACGAAACCTGAGAGTAATGGCCAATGCCAAGTTTTAACTACAAAGGGCGCAATCAGCAAGGCGAATCGGTCGGCGGTATGCAGGAAGCTATTAGCACGGATGCGCTGGTAGCAAATTTGGCGCAGCGCGGTGTTATTCCCGTTAGTATCACAGAGCAGAGCGAGACGAAAAAAACGGTCGAAGGCGGGGGTAAGTGGTTCCAACGTCGCACGGTCGGTATTGAAGAGCTGATTGTATTCAGTCGTCAGATGTATAGCCTTAATAAAGCTGGTGTGCCGATTATTCGTGCCTTACATGGTTTGGCCGCGACAGTAAAAAATGAAACGTTAAAAGAAACCCTTGAAGAGGTGGCCGCTAGTCTTGAAAGTGGTGTGGATTTGGCCTCGTCCTTGAACCGTCACCCGAAAATATTTTCTGATTTATACGTCAGTGTGATTCACGTCGGTGAAAATACCGGACGACTGGATTTGGCCTTTAAGCAGGTGGCTAGCTACCTCGAGCTGGAACGTGAAACCAAAAAACGTATTGGCGCGGCGACGCGTTATCCGTTGTTTGTCATTGTCGCCATTGTCATTGCCATTGCGGTTATCAATACATTGGTTGTCCCCGCTTTTGCTCAGCTATTTGCGAGTTTTGATGCTGAATTGCCCTGGCAGACTCGCTTTTTGATTTGGTGTTCTGATTTCACTTTAAATAATTGGTACTGGATTCTGCTGGTCGTGGGCGGCGCTATCGTTGGTTTTCGGCATTACGTAAATACGGTTGCGGGACGATTGCTCTGGGATGAGTACAAGCTGCGCACTCCGCTGGTTGGTAGTATTTTTGAGCGTATTAACTTGAGTCGTTTTGCACGAACCTATGCCATGGTAACAAAAGCAGGGGTGCCGATTATTCAGGCATTGTCGGTGGTGGGCAGCGCCGTAGGTAATGCTTATGTTGCGGATCGGATTGCCAGAATGAGCAGTTCTATTGAGAGAGGAGAAAGTTTTTCACGTACCGCGGCAAACAGTAACTTGTTTTCACCGCTGGTATTGCAAATGATCGCTGTGGGCGAAGAAACCGGCAACATGGATGAGCTGCTTGATGAAGTAGCTGATTTTTATGAGCAGGAAGTGGATTACGATCTGAAGAAACTGGGCGATAAAATTGAGCCCATTTTACTGGTAGTGGTGGCTGGCATGGTGTTGATTCTGGCGCTGGGTGTATTCCTGCCTATGTGGGACTTATCCAGCGCGGTAAAATGATGATTAGCAGGCAGGTAGGCGTATCACAGCTGGAAGTGTTGTTGGTCATCACGCTGATACTGGTAATGATCACTACGCTTTTGCATAAGTTGCAGCTGTTCTACGATGACTCTGAGCAGATACAGGTCGAGGCTTTGTTAGATAGCCTGAACACCTCTATTAATACGCGAGTGACCGAGCAGATTGTACAAGGTGATATGCCTGCGTTGGCAAACTATGCAGGCAGTAATCCCATCCAAATGCTGGCAGCTGAGCCAGCCAATTACAGCGGCGAATACGGCGAAACAGAAACAAAATTACAATCTGGGCATTGGTATTTTAATACCCGGCTTCGGCATTTGGTTTATCAGCTTCGGGATCCTGGAAAGATTGCCAAACAGGGCGGTAATCCAGAAACTATCAAATTTTATCTTCGATTGAGGTACCGGGATAAAAATAATAACCGCCGCTATGACAAGGGTGTAGATGATGTCTATGGCTTGGCGCTGAAGCCGGTTTATAGCTATCGGTGGTTGGCACGATAGCGTGAATGAATGATGTATTAATGATGTTGCCAGGATACTTGCGAAGCCATTAATATGCGCTATAACTTATGTACAGATTTAATAAAAATTCAAATGGTGAATAACTTACAAGGTAGGAACAGCATGAAGCAAGGGATTAAACAGCAAGCGGGTTTTACTCTGATTGAGTTAGTGGTAGTGATCGTAATTCTGGGTATTTTAGCTGCAACGGCTTTGCCGCGGTTTGTTGATTTGTCCGGCGATGCGGAGCAGGCAGCCGTTGAGGGCTTTACAGGAGCGATTAATGGAGGCAACAGCATTAATTACGCAACCTTCTTGGCGCGTGGCGCTGGTGGTGATGATGTAGTAGACACTACTGGAGGGTGCGAGAAAGATACTGCAAATTTGTTATTACAGCAAGCTATGCCGGCGGCCTATGTCGTGACTGGAACGGACGGCAATAATGCGCTAGACGCAGGGGAGAACTCTACGGACTGCGTGCTAGCAGCCTCGGATGCCGACGACGCACCAAGTGCCTCTTTTACGTTAACGGGCGCCAACTAATTTAGACGCAAGAGCTATAACGCCCTCCTTTTGAGAGGGCGTTTTTATATCTAAAAGGCGCGAATGAAGAAAGCAACAGGGTTTACGCTGCTGGAACTGGTCGTCACTATTCTTATTGTCGGCATCATTGCGGTTTCGGTCTCGTCGCGCTTTGCCAATCAGGAGAGTTTTGCGGTTAAGGTCGATCAGGAGAATCTGATTTCTGCCTTGAATGAGGCTCAGCAATTGGCCATGACTGGGCAGACTGTTACCTTTGTTATTACTGCGGGCTCACCGCAGACCTATGCCGTCAACATCAGTGGAGCTCCTGTCACCATTGGTTCCTTTCCTTACCCTCAAAATGCGCAGACCAGCGTCATCCTGACACCAGCGTCTTTGACGTTGAGTTACAACAAACTGGGTGAAACCACTGACAGCACTATTACCGTTAGTTCGGCGGGCGGTGGATCGGCTACCGTGACAGTGGAGGCCTCGGGTTATGCGCACTGAGGCGAGCGGGTTTATGCGCGGATTTACCCTGATCGAACTGATCCTTTTTATTGTTGTAGTGGGCGTTGCTTCAGCAGGGTTGTTTGCCGCGATAAATTCCGCGACAGTAAATAGTGTTAGCCCCATATACCAAGTGCGTGCGCTTGAATTGGCGCAATCACAAATGGATGAGATTTTTGGCAAACGCTACGATGATAAAAGTCCTAATGGCGGTTTTCCGCCTTGCGGCGGCGGGGAGGTGGGGGCGGTTCTCTGTAATGACTCTGACGCCAAAGCCGATCTCGGCGACGTGGACGATTATGACGGTTTTTCCAGCGTGCCTTCAACCTATGAAGGTTTTGCCATGAGTGTGTCGGTATCGAGTGTTAACCTGTCGGGACGGCCCGCCAAGTTGATCACTGTCACCGTTACGCCGCCAGTGGGCCGCGCGGTGGACTTGAGTGCCTATCGGGGGAATTATTGATATGCCCGCGCTGACGTTTCGCGCAGGGCGCGGTTTCACCTTGATCGAGCTGGTGCTGGTGATTGTGGTACTCAGTATTCTGGCGTTGGGCACCAGCCGTTATATTGTCAACAGTACGCAAAGCTATGTGGTATCGGCTGAGCGTGGCAAACTCATCTCCAGTGGCCGGGTGGCCGTGGAAAAAGTCACTCGCCGCTTGCGCAATGCGCTGCCAAACAGCATTCGGGTAAGCAGCACTGGGCGTTGCATCGAATTTTTTCCGGTGCTGGCGGGCAGCTCAACCCTAGCTACGATTCCCTTCAGCGCCACTAATTTAGCGGTTGCCGCGTTTGATCTGGACTCGGCGCCCACCAACTACGCCACCATTGGCGCTTTTGCAGCCAGCGAATTGTATGTATCTGGCACCCCGTCGCCAGGTGTTATCGTGGCAACGGGTTTAACGACTAGCGGAGCTAATAAGGTCAGCATCCCCTTGGACCAGGTTGGTGGCCATACCTTTACCCGCAGCTCTCCCACCGAGCGGGTTTATATCGTGGCGCAACCGGAGCGTTTCTGCATCACGACGGGTGGCAACTTGGAGAAATATAGCGGTTACGGCATCAATGCCAGTGCGCCTATTTCCGATAATGCGCCGGCGGGTGCCACTACGGATTTGATTGCACAAAACATAGATTTGAGTGGTGGGGTCGAGCCCTTTAAATATGCGCCGGGTACCTTAGCGCGCAATGCGCTGGTAGCGGTCACTCTGAACTTAATTAAGAACGATGACCCGGTAAAAATCTCACATGAGGTGCAAATCCGCAATGTGCCCTAACGTGCCTTTAAAAAGCTTAAAAAAACAGGCTGGGTTCGGAATGCCGGTAGCGGTGTTTGTATTGGTTATTATGGCGTTGCTGGCGGCAGCCATTGTACAACTGGCCAGCCGCAGTCATTTTTCAGCGACCCAGGAGGAGATTTCAAATCGCGCCTTTTATGCCGGTGAAAGTGGCGCTAGCTGGGGGTTGTCACGGTTATTTTTTAATTCCGCCGGGGTTGCTGACCGTGCCTTTTCCGATGCTGTGTGTGATGCCATGGGTGCATCACCAAGTTTAGCTGGGGCCTCTGGCTTGGCGGGCTGCACTGTGGCAGTGACTTGCGAGTGCAAAGGCCTGGCCAACTGTGCTGTGCAGACTGCTGGTGCGGCTAATCATTATACCTTAGTCAGCACAGGCACCTGTGGCAGTGGCCAGGTGCGAGGTTTGCGTACCATCCAAGTGGGGGCTAAGAATCAATGAGTTTGTCTCGAAAGCTTCGTGTGACCGGAAATCACTTGTTATTGTTTGCCGTTTCTCTGTTTTCCGTAAATGCATTGGCGGTGGATTGTACGGATATTTGGCCTAGTGGAGGTGCAAACAATAATTTTAGTGGCAGCTTAACTTTTGAAGCGGGCGCCAAACTGGTTAATAACCCTACACTTGAGGTGGCGACCAACAGTCTGATTGATAACTCTGCTGCCAGTTGTGATACGGCCTCCTGTGTCCAATCTGGCAGTATTTCCGCGAACAGTAACTACACATCTTTCCCCAATGGGGGCAGTGTTACCATCAGCAGTGACACGACAATCTCGCCGACAGCCTACAAGAAACTGACCGTGTCCAGTGGGATTACCCTAACGCTCAATCCCGGAGACTATACCTTTAAGACCGACCTTGTTATTGAAAATAACGCTTCCATTATTATCAATGGCGGGGGCACGGTTCGCCTGTTTGTAAAGGCTACTACGTCTATCGGCACGGATGTTGTCATCAATGCTACAGGCTCTGCTAGCCAGCTACTGCTCTTTGGCAGCGGTGTTGGGGATATCTCTATCGATAAAAGGGCATCCATTAAGGGCTTTATTTACTCCAAGAAGGATTTGTCGGTCGGCGAGGATAGCGCTATTACGGGGGCGGTCAGCGGCAAGAATATCGTGCTGGATAAAAATTCGATCGTCACCTACGAGTCTCTTGACGATGGCAACTTTGGTGATTTCTGTGACGCTCCTCCCCCAGTCGATCACTATGCGTTCAGTCATTCGGGCCTGGGAGTGACCTGCGAAGCCGAAGCCGTTACGATCATTGCGCATGACAGCGGAGATGCTGCCGTTGCACCTGGCGCCAGCACGACCATTACGGTGGACAGCAACACCGGCGAAGGCGATTGGGCGCTGAGTGTTGGCGGTGGTAGTTTTGCCAACGGCACGGCCAATGACGGCATTGCCACCTATACCTTTGATTCGAGTGAAACGCAGGTGGCACTGTTGCTGGCGCACACCTCGGTGACGGTATCGCCGCACATGGATATTGATGTCTCCGATAATAACGGGGCCAACGATAATGATGGCGATGTTACGGAAGATGCCAAGCTGGACTTTCGTGATGCCGCCTTCCGCTTTTATGCTGATGGTACGGCCAAGAGTATTGGTACCCAAGTCGCGGCTAAAGAGTCCAATGTCGCGCCGGGCAGCCAAACTATTCAGCTGCGTTCAGTGCAGACCAATACCGACACGATGGCCTGCGAGGCGCGGGTCACAAATTCGCAAACCGTGGAAATGGCATTTCAGTGTAATAACCCCACTACCTGTGAGTCAGGACAAGCGGTCACCATCGATAACACAACAGCGATTGCTGATAATCCGGATGCGGGCGTCAATAGTTACACCAATGTGGCGCTGGATTTTGGCGCAACTGGCACTGCTACCTTTACCTTTGATTATTCCGATGTCGGGCAAATCTCATTACATGCTAA
>Ga0105356_10003959_pt1 | contig 14430 bp, 14 predicted proteins | sample GOMGulsemesocosm_3_FD_83502 | JGI IMG/M metagenome (GOLD analysis project Ga0105356, IMG submission 83502) | Methane-oxidizing microbial communities from mesocosms in the Gulf of Mexico - GOM9D Gulf of Mexico | ecosystem: Environmental > Aquatic > Marine > Cold seeps | place: Gulf of Mexico...
GCAGGTGTTGGTAAACCAATAAATGAACTTGTTTGACGTGTATCAATATTAAAATTAGCCAATCTATAAGCAGAAGCCATTACTACCAAAAGTCCTACAAAAGGTAAAAACTCAAAAGTTTCAATTTTAAATAAATTCTCTATTGGTGTATTGGTAGAAGCTCTGAGCAAAAGTTGAAAAAGTACAATTCCTGGAACGATACCAGAAGTAATCATGTCTGCCATAGAATCTAACTGTTTGCCAAGTTCTCCTTGCACATTCAAAATTCGTGCTGCAAATCCATCAAAAAAATCAAAAACAATTCCTAAAATCACAAACCACGCAGCCAATTCCAATTCCCCAAAAACGGCATAAAAAACAGCAAGGGTACCTGAAAATAAATTTAAAAGTGTAATTAAATTGGGAATGTGTTTTTTAATGTCCATAAAATTATTTTTTGTAAAAATAAGAAAACGATTTTAAGTTTGATTGGCTTCCTCAACAAAGAATTTCAATTTTTACTTAAGTACAGATATATTCTTTGTCTTTTTCATTACTATTGTATAAAATATATAACAGCATACAAATGTATGTTAAAATAGAAACCATAAAAATATGCCGGTAATTCCTTCTAGTTTTAAAACTTCCTTTCCTTTTACGAACAAGCACTTTAGCACTATTTTTAGAACACTATTTACAAATCCTAAGGTGATTTATCAAAGAAAACGAATAGCGACTTTAGATGGTGATTTTTTAGATTTGGATATATCTAGTGTTGGTTCTAAAAATATGGCACTGCTTGTACATGGATTGGAAGGCAGTTCCAATTCAAAATATGTACTTTCAACAACCAATTATCTGAACAAGCATGCATATGACGTTATTGTATTGAACTTACGAGGTTGTAGCGGAGAACTTAATAAAAAATTTAGAGCATACCATAGCGGTGAAACGAATGATTTGGATTTTGTCATCAATTACATTACTTCTAAATACACCTATACATGTATATCGCTTGTCGGCTTTAGCATGGGGGGAAACATCGTTTTGAAATACACGGGAGAGCAAGAACGTAGAATGATTCCTGCGATTAAATCTGTTATTGCTATTTCTCCACCTTGTGATTTAAAAGGTTCTTCTATAGAACTTGCAAAAAAAAGTAACTTTATATATATGAAACGCTTTTTAAAAACGTTAGTAGCTAAAGCCTTGCAAAAAAGCGAAAAATATCCTGAAGAAAATTTAAAAAAAGAAACTCTTTTGAAAGCCAAAACATTTTACGATTTCGATACTTTATTTACAGCTCCTTCATTTGGATTTGATAGTGCAGAGGATTATTGGAAGAAAGCAAGTTCTAATACCTATCTTTCAAAGATTAAAACTCCGACCTATTTGTTAACCGCATACGACGACCCTTTTCTATCAGAATCTTGTATTCCTGTTATGGCTGCGCATAAAAATAAATACTTAAATTTAGAAAGTCCTAAACATGGTGGACACATCGGGTTTATTAGATCTTTTTCTTCTTCAAAGAATAAGTGGTGTGAGGAAAAAATCACAAAATTCATGCAGGAAAACAATAGCAATTCCCTGTAAAAATTAATAATAGTAATATATTTGCATACAGCATTAATCAATAGAAAAAACGACAAATTGAACTCTTTGAAAAAATTAAGCTTCCTTATTATTCTTTTTTCGTTTCAATTGACTTTTGGTCAAAGTGGAAGAAAATACTCAAATGAATTTTTAAATATTGGTGTAGATGCAGCAGCATTTGGAATGAGTAAAGCTGTTACTGCTACTTCGAAAGATGTCAACTCTATTCATTGGAATCCTGCTGGTTTGGCAAATATAACTGTCGATCAAGGTGCTTTGATGCATACCACTCATTTCGCAGGTATTGCTAATTATGACTATGCTGCAGTTGCTTTTGCTCCCAAAGAGAAAGATGGAATTGCAATGGCTTTTTCTTTGATTCGTTTTGGTGTAGATGATATATTAAACACGACAACACTTATAGACAGTCAAGGAAATATTGATTACAATAGAATAAGTTTGTTTTCTGCTGCAGATTATTCTTTAAATTTTGGACTTGGGAAAAAACTAAAAAGGGTCAAAAATTTAAGTATCGGTATGAATGCCAAAGTAGTTCGGAGAAAAATAGGCGACTTTGCATCTTCTTGGGGATTCGGATTTGATGCAGGAGTACAATATGAAATTGGCAAATGGCAACTCGGATTGATGTTGAGAGATATTACCACTACTTTTAATGTTTGGTCAATAGATTCAGAAAATTTTAAACTTATTAAGGATGCCATTCCTGGGAAAAACCAAGAATTGCCAGAATCCATCGAAATAACCATTCCCAAATTACATTTTGGTATTGCTAGAAAATTCCAACTAAAAAACAAAGACTTTCATCTTTTATCTGAATTGGATTTAAATGTACGTTTCGTGAAGACAAATGACATTGTTTCCTCTTCTTTTGCAAGTATGGACCCCGCTTTGGGTTTTCAATTGGATTATCAAAATTTTGTTTTTTTAAGAGCTGGGGCAGGAAACTTTCAGCAAGTAAATCAATTTGACGGCACCAACTCATTAAGTGTACAACCAAATATTGGCTTGGGGTTCAATTACCACGGAATTCAAATAGATTATGCCATGTCTAATGTAGCAAGTACAGGAAACGCATTGTATTCCAATAGTTTTTCAATAAAAATTGATTTCGATTTTTTAGAGAAAAAAAAGAAACAACATACAACTAAAAAATAATCTTCTATAGTAACAGCTATCAAACAATCCAACACATTACTATGAAAAATATATTACTAGCGCTCTTATCGGGAATTCTTTTATCCATTTCATGGCCTACTTATGGTTTTCCTTTATTTTTATTTATTGGTTTTGTCCCCTTATTGATTGCTGAATACAATATTCGAAAATCTACTCCCAATACGAGCAAACGAAAAGTTTTTATTGCAGCCTATTTGACTTTTTTAATTTTTAACTTTTGCACTACTTGGTGGTTGTATTACGCAAGTCCTTTCGGAATGTTTTTTGCCAATTTTGTCAATGCATTGTTAATGACCTTGATTTTTTTAGCTTACCATATTGTTGCTAAAAAAATGGAACGTAAATTGAGCTTGGTCTTTTTGGCAACGCTATGGATTGGCTTTGAAAAATTTCATTTAAACTGGGATTTCTCTTGGCCCTGGTTGAACCTAGGAAATGGATTTTCAGATTTTCACAAATGGATTCAATGGTATGAATACACGGGAGTTTTTGGTGGTACTTTGTGGATCTGGATTGTAAATATAATTGTCTTTAGAGCTTATATTAATTTTTCAGATTCTAAAAATAAAACGCAACTTTTAAAAGGACTTGTTGCTGCTGCTAGTATTATTATAATAGGAATTTCTTCTTCTCTATACATCTAACATACAATTGAAGAATCAAATGAAAAAGTAGAAGTAATCGTCTTACAACCTAATGTAGACCCTTATTCTGAAAAATACAAGCTCTCTAATGAGACCATGGCAAAAGATTTAATTCAACTTGCAAATACTAAAATGGACAGCAGTATTTCCTTTGTAATTGCACCAGAAACCACTTTGCCGAAACCTAGGGTGATAGCAACATTCAAAAACACTCCAGAATACCAGATTTTAAATAATTTCATTATCAAAAATCCTAGTATTTCATTGGTCTCAGGTATTACATTTATAAACAGTTACCCTGCAACTACGCAACCAAATGCTACCGCTAATTTTTACAACAATAGCAATCAATGGTACAACAGTTTCAATTCTTCTTTTTGTTTGCAAAAAAGCAATAAATTTAGTTATTATCACAAATCAAAATTAGTTGTTGGTGTAGAACAAATACCTTACAGAAGTTTATTAAACCCAATACTCGGAAGTTCTATGATAGATTTGGGTGGGTCAGTCTCTACTTTATCTACACAAAAAGAAAGAACTGTTTTTAGTAATGGGAAAAATAGCTTGGCCCCTATTATTTGTTACGAGTCTGTCTACGGAGAATATGTTACAAATTATGTAAACAAAGGAGCTGATTTCTTGGCCATAATTACAAATGATGGATGGTGGAACACCAGTCAAGGTCACAAACAGCATTTAAGTTTGGCACGATTGAGAGCTATTGAGACAAGAAGAAGTATTGCCAGAGCTGCTAATACCGGTATCTCTGCTTTAATCAATCAAAAAGGAGACATACTTTCATCCATAGCTTATGGTAAAAAAGGAGCTTTAAAAGGTGCTATTTCAACAAGTAAAGAGAAAACATATTATACCATTCATGGTGACTATATCTATAGAGTATCCATGTTTGTCTTGGTATTGATTGTATTGGTTTCTTTTACCAAAAGAAGAAAATCTTGATATTTATCTAACTTTAAGAGGATGTGTTTTGAGCTTCAAATTCACAATATTTCTGTAGTTTTTAAGAAGTTTATGTTCTCTTAAAATCAAAATGGTATGCTTTCGTTAGAATCCTATTGAAATGAGAAACTTTTATCTTTTTCAATCTCTTTATTTTTTAGAGCTTATTGGATCAAATACATTGTTAAAAACAGGGTTGGCAATGTTTTTCTTTTTAATTACATAGGTAAACAAAGCAAAAATAACACTATGAATAAAGACCAATAGAAAAATAGCCAGTAGCGGTACTCCAAACACTTGTATTCCCCAACTATATGTCCAAACCCCCATATTGATGGTAATGACTTCTCCCAAAGCTGGAAAAATTGTATATATAAGTGCAATCACCACTAATTTTTCCTTTAAAGAGTTCAATTGAAAACAAGTAAAAATCACCTTTTCAAACCTATAAAAATAAACAAAGGTAAAAGCCCATGCTATTGGCAACCAGTAAGGAAAAGCTCTACCTCCAGACAAATCATGATAAGTCCAGTAGTCATTTTGAATCCCCCACACTTCTCCGGCAACTCCTAGCAAAGCACTTATGAGCGTACCTGTAATTAGAATTGTGGCTTTGTGTGGTGTTTTCTCTATTGAAATTTCTTTTATCAATTTATAGATCAACAGAACAAATAAGACCCCTGTTAAAATCATATCCCTATCATGTAAAAGGCCAATCAATACACCCCCCAAAGAAAGTGATATTAAGGAACGTAAAACTCTGTTAAAAGCTATTTTTTTATTTTCAGTCATAATTACTGCGAATATAAAAAAATACTTGGTGAAGCACTAAAAAAAAATCTATATACCAAATGTAATTTCGAATGCTTCATCGAGAAGGAGAATTATACTAAGTACATAGAAACTTATTTGATATTACAACAAAACTCCTTCTAATTAAAGAAGGAGTTTTGTAAAACACTATTTCGGTAAAAACTATATTGATTATCTCCAAACACTTCCAGTAGGAAAACTAGCCGTTACGTTAGAAGACATACTATGTAAAACAGGTGCCGTATCTTGTCCAGTTGTAGCAACCAATGGTTTTAATGTAAATGGAGCTGGGCTATTATCTGGATATGGCTCTATAGAAATTACAGCCGTTTTTCCTCTAACATCTAAAGGAAATGTTATTCCCGTTGGCGCCTCGTTTAAGAAATCTTCTCCTGGGAAAAAACCGTCAGCACCATTTGGCATACCCAATGCTACTGGGCCACTAAAAGGAGCTGCATCATCTGTTGCTGCTACTTTTGTAAAAGTTCCTGTTGTAACAGGTCCATTGGCACTTACTACCCATCCTTCATATTTCCATCCTGCTGGCAATTCTGGTAAAACCAATGTTGGACTTGGAGGTGTTGTTGTTGGATCTAACCACCAAATTCCATTTTCATTGTTGCCATTATCTCCATTGACATTGTCTGTAGGTGTTGCTAAAATATATTTTCCTGCCACTCCACTAAAATCTCCAATTACACCTGTTGAAAGTGTTGCTGATTTTCCTGAAAAATCACCTACCATATATTTTGTATCCGACGGTTTTGGATCAGAATCAACTCGAGGTTCAATAGTCAAAACAAATTTACTAGCCGTTTCTAAATTGGTTCTATCTACTGTAAAACTTGTTTTTGACAAATCTCCACTTGAATTCACATCAAATACACCTGTCGTAATTGGTGCCCCATTAACTATAAGCCATCCTTCATAAACGTAATCTGCTCCCAAATCTTGAAGTCCATTTAGGTCAACTGTCAAATTTGCTTCTGTAGAGATTTCATCATTACTACATGAACTCATCAATCCTAATGCTATAATTGCAATTGCAAAACTTTTCTTAATCATCTTATCTTGTTTTAAAATTAATACATAACAAAATTAGGAAGTAGTTTCATTTCGAAATGTTAGCTAGCTAACACTTTGCAAAGTTTTATAAAAAGTCAACTCATTTCTATAGAAAATTAATATTCCAGCTTCTTTCAATTGATTCATTATTATATTTAACGTTGGTCTTGAAGTACCAATCAAACAAGCAATATCTTTTTGTGTATAGGGATGTTTTACTATCGTATTCCCTGTTTCAGGACAACAATACCCATATTCTTTTTTTAAATCATCTAGAAAAGCCACTACCCGATCTTTTGCATCTTTAAATAATAAAAGTTCCAATCTGCGTTCCAGTTTTTTAAATCGAAAATTCAGAAATTTATAAATACTCAAAGTTAAATTTTGATTGTTCCGCATCAACTCGTGTAAAATGGGGATACTTATTTGACAAATTGATGTGCTATTTTCTATCGATTGCGCAAATTCATTCCTTCTTTCTTCACCCAAGATTGCTTTCTCACCAAACATTTCTCCTCTTCGTAAAATGGCCTTCACCACCTCTTCTCCATCTTCAGTATAATATCCAATTTTCACTTTTCCTTTTTCAATTAAATAGACTTTATTTGCTGCATCTTCAGAAAAATAAACATAATCGTTTTTGGGATAATTGTCAAAATCATGACATTCCTTATAAGCTTTAAATTTATGAGGACATAATTTTTTAAATAGGTTGCTGTTCTCTAAAAACCAAATATTCGACATCATTACAATTGTTTGGCAATTAGAACGTAAAAAAGTAAAAAACCTTACAAATTGAGTGCAGCTAATATTTACTTTCAATTAGTGTAAATATCGATCTTTAAAAATAAAAAAACGCCAAAAATAGTGACCCCAACAAATAAGTAATTAGATTGAATACTCTCTTTTGTTCTTTGTTAGTAAAAAACCTTTAAAACTCAAAAAGTTTATCAATCATCTATTGCCAGTTTTTAAAGTTTGAGTTTATGTTGAATAACGTATCTATTTTCTCTTGCCTTTCTTTTATGCCCAGAATTTGTGTTTTCACCTTCAGATATTGAACGCTTATGGCATCTTTTCAGAATTAAACACCTTAATTACTGAACTTTGATTATGTCCGTTGATATCGAATAATTATGCTAAGTATTTCTACTTGTTTTTGAAATATGAGTGGGATACTAAAAAAACACTTCAGTATTATCAGACATTCGTAACGTAATCAAAAACAAAAAAATCGATTGAGTAGCTACTATCCGTTTTTCATTACAAAGGCAGAATCCGAAAAGCCTATTAAAAAAGAGTAGGAAAATTAAAACAAAAAAAAATTATGGCAACAGAAGTAAGTGAATCAAAAAACACGCTAGCAAATGAATTAAAGCAAGTATCAAATCCATTAACACTTGTATTAGAGATTAAATCTTCTGAAGATGCTTTGGCTTTACAACAACTTTTATCCAATCCTTCAATTAGAGAAAAGATAAATACAGCAATGACCAAAATAGGAACTGTACATTTTGCAAGATTTGTATTTTTAAGTCCATTACAATTGGCTGTTATTACTACTTATGATGGAGATTTTGACAAATATATTCAAGCATTTACAGATGAATTAGGAGACATTTTTAATGCACTTTTAAAACACGTGAAAAATACCGAAAAATTAATTCCTGTACAAAGCAACCTTGCACTATTTCAAGAATTCATTAGAGAAAATGACCGTTCACGAGTAAATGGAGTTCTTCAACCTGAATTTTCTGCATACCCAACGCTAACTGTTTATGATATTCTTTCATGTCAAAGCGAACAAAATAACTAATTGTAAACAAAGTAAATCAACTATCTCTATACAAACATACGAGGTATGAAATAAGAAAAACCCTTTATCATTTCGATGCAAGCATCGGGGAATTAAACCCACTGGTGGGATTAAAAATAGGTTACTATTCTTTTTACTTTCTTTTCATATTAAAATATCAAACCTCTTTAATAATGATGATTCTCTTTGGTATCCATTTCTAAAGAGGTTTGAATAGTACTAATCAAATAGAATTAAAATTGGCACTAAAAAAGAAAAATTATCATGAATAAAAGAATTATTATTCGCTCATCATTTATATGTTTATTATTCCTTGCGGGAATATTATTATTACTATCTAGTAGTAAAGTAGAATCAAAAAAGAATGACATTATGGATTTAACCTATAATGATATTTCATATTTATGGCCAGTTCCAAAAAATGTTGCAGATGTAAATAGGTTGCTTACTGCGAGTACCGTTATTGGAAATACTACAATTTGGCCCAAAGAAAGCTTTGATAAAGTATTGAATATGGCTCAAGACAGTCTTCAAATACCCAATTTCCCTAGCCCTCCAGAATACAAACAAATTCAATTTGTTTATAATGGTGACAGTACTTTGTTAAAACGCGAGAATTGGAAAGTAGTTGGATTTAGGGTAGATCCTTCTGCTCCTTCCACTAGTGACCAAAAGGTTATTGAATCCGTTGGAGTTATACCTCAAATACGACTGGTTCTACAACCCGTAACATTAAATGGAGACCAAGTTGTTGTCCACGATTTTACTGCACATTTACCTTTTAGCTATACTTTAAACGATACAATGCCTTTCAAACCTAATACGGTAGCTTTTAAGGAAATTCTAAATGATATCATTGTATTAAAAAAATATTTGGAATTGAAAAGTCATGTTTCAAGTGAAAAAGTATTACAAGTGAACAAAGGATTGGCCAATAACGTTCCAGGTTACGCTAAAAAAATAGAAGCTTTTTTAAACAAAAACCTTCCAAAGGGTAAATTGAGCTTTATTGCTTTTATGGGATTGGCTCCACGTCCAGAACCTTGGATCTTTTTTGATATGTTAGGTGGCCCAAAGTTTCAAATTTTGAATACAATGAATACGCGAAATATGGCTGGAAAACCAATTGGTGGTCCGAATAGAAATTGGGGAGAAGACAATGGCGTAAGCACGGCAATCTTATATAAAAGCAATCCTCAACTTGACAGTCCTGCAATACCAAAAGAAACAACTCCTTTGAATAAAGACATTCCCAATATTATAGCCAATCCTAATTATTGCAATGTATTTAATACGGATTGTATAAGTTGTCATAGTGAATCAACACGAAGATCGTTGTTGGGACTAGAAGAAAACGTTAAATATAAGTTTTCTTTAGAAAACCTTGTAAAAAAGGAACTTTTACCCACAGATATTTATAATGTTCGTAATTTTGGTTGGTTCGGAAACATCACAGACATGGCAAAGCCAATTATTTCTATGAGAACAGCAAATGAAACGGCCAATGTATTGGAATATATAAAGAAAAATTACGCCACTCCACAGTAAAAAATATAATTATTTTTTGCTAATTGTACAGAGCAACTACTCTATATAGATGTAAGTAACTCGTTCAACAATAAAGGTAGCCGTTTTATGTGGCTACCTTTTTTGAAAACTTTTCTTTTCAGTTTTTAAACTATTAAATTCAAAAGTACTTTCTTGAATTGAACATAGCAGTATTGTATAACTAAATATTTTGTTCGTTTGGTTATTTCATTTCCTGTTAGTTTCTTTATATCAGTAACTAATTTATCAACAAAATGACCTGATACACTCTAATTTAATTTTTTATAGATTTCAATATTGTGATAAATAGTATCATTTTTTTTATAGGTATTTACTTGCTTGTAAGAATCTTTATTATGTTCTATAGGAATGATGTATTTGTTCACATCACTCTTCATAGATTTAGACATTGAGGTTAGTATTTCTGTAATGGTATCATTTTTATAGGTATAAGTACCATATCCATGCCATTCTGAAGCATCTGGAGCAGGATCGGTATTCCAGATTACATAACCATTTAAATAAATTTTATGTTGTACTTTACTCGTATCAGTTATTAAAGTATCTCCATTTGCTAGATGATAAAAATGACTTAATTCCCATACTCCTTCTATTGGATTTAACTTTTTTATTTCTTTATCAGTAGTTTTAGAATTACAAGAAATACAAATTAGTAGTAAGAGGAATGAATTTGCAAAAATGTTATTCTTTAGTGAAGCTTTTTTTTTCATGTACCGTTTTTTTAGTGAGTAATAAAGATAAAATGATTGGATTATTTTTTCATTATAAAGGTACGCTTAACTATTAAATAATTTAATTGTGTATCAATAAAAAATAAAACATTTTTAGAAACAACCTAGAATCGTGTTCCGATTTTTTCTGCAAATACAATTACTAAGCTCTGAAAATCAAAACGACACTGATATATTTTATTTTTCACCACGCACTCATAAAACCTGATACAAAACCACTTACTTATCACCCTTCCTCTAAAAAAACTAAACTTTAACATTTTTTTGATTTTTACTTCCTTTCAATAATCCAATCATTTGCCCGATTCCAATACCAAAGTATGTTCGGTCTTTATTTATTTGTAGCATAGGAGAAATTGTTAAACCATAAAATCTTGTGAAAGGAAATTCTATTTTAGGATTGATTATTAAACTAATTATGTTGTATTTTTCAGTATCCCAAGTATAATATCCTCTTGATTCAGGTGTAACATTATTTAAAACCCAATTTTTAGGTTCTCTTATTGTAGTCAAACCTAATCCGAAAGACAAGTTTGCTCTTATTGTTCTTTTTTTATTTAATTCATAGATCTTTCCAATAACAATTTGATAGCTTTTGAAATGTTCATAAGGTCCCGCAAAAGGCAATATATCATTTATTGTGGCAAAGTTATCTGGTTCTGACTTTAAGAATCGTAAATTACCAGTATATCCAATTTTAAAAGTGTATTTTTTTTTAGTTATGAAATTTAAATTTAAATCAATTCCAATGTAATTACCTAAATTCAATTCACTACTTAAATAATATGTGTTAATTTCATTGGATTGAGCATTGATAAATGTAATATTTAAGAAAAGTATCAAAAGAGTAATTTTATTTTTCATGTTTTCAGTTTTTATAAATTAACCACAACAGTATTGAATATACATAGTGTAGGATTTCTTATAAATATAAACTTTCCGAAATCCTACATTACGCATATTCTTTGTAAGTATAAGTGCTTCTTACTTTTAATTACTCTTGTTCAAAAAAAAGTCCTTTTATTGAGTTTTCTAAAAAAGCAATACTTAAATTCCCTCCATATCTATTTTTTAAAATTCCATTCTCAGTAATTTTAGCACTTACTAATATATCGTTTTCTAACTCATTATATAAAAGTATTGCATTTTCGCCCTCTAATTGAACTGTAAAATAAGCCTCGTCAGAGATTTCTTTTACTAAGTTTAAATTGGGTCTCCATCTATTATAATCAACTGCTACATATTGAGCTTCAGAATTATTATTTCTTATTCCTATGGTAGGTAGCTTATACGATTCTGTGCCTACAAAATCTCCGTTTAACATCCCCCCTATGGTTATTCTTATATTTTCATATTCTAAATCAGTTGTATTTCTTATTTCAAGCATAAATCCAATTCTAAGCTCTCCTTCATCTCTAAGACAAGAGGTGAAAATAAATAAACTCGCAGATAATATTATTATTATATTTTTCATAATTATTGTTTTTTATAGTTTATAACAAGCAGGAGTTCTTACCCATATATAAGCCCATATCGGACAAGTTACGCCCAATAATTCTTCGGCTTTTGCTTTGGTCAACCCTTCATGCTCCATTATCCGTTCTATATGCCAACAATTAGAATCGTCAGCAACGTATTTTCGTTTTACTTCTCCAGTAGCTATAGTTCCAGAAAAATAGACCACAGTATCAGGACTGGTTTCTGTTATCTTTGTTTTTATCTGAGCAGCTGTTTGACTATCTTTCAATAATCTATTTGGAAAATTCGTACTATTTTTTTCCTTCACAATAAAACAACTCTTTTTATCCACAGCTTCACGTACCAAATCTTTTATTCTACTCGTACTAGGTGTGTTTAAACCATATATCCACCCAAACCAAGTTTTTCTATACGAGGTATTGTCGTACCATATTTTTCTACCAATGGCATTGTTATGGTAATCCATTGCTTCACTATCTTCAATATTCTCTTCATTACATTCTTCATTTGAATCTGCTACCGCTTTTGCAAAGTTTACACGTTTTACTTTTTCACTAACGGTATAGTAATAATCTGCCAATAATGCATTCCATAAAATATGTCTGTAAGCATCTCCTCTTGTGTTTGACCCACCGCCACCAGCATAGCCATAATAATCTCCATAAGAATCCGGATAGTAATTTCCTGCAGAGGTACTAGCTCTTGTGGTTGCCAAAGTCATGGCATAGGTAGCTCGTGCAAAACCCCACTTCAAACTAATTATTTTGGCATAGACACACCCTTCTTTACCACCAGCAACTTTATTTGCTCGCGTATCTTTATTTCCTGAAATTTTATTCAGTTTAGTGGCAACTTTACTTGCTAATGCATCTTTATTCTTTGCAATTTCTTCTAGAACTACATAGTCTAGGTTTTGAGAGTAATAGTCATCTATTAGATCAATATTTTCTTCAATTTGGGTTTCACTAAGTGTTGGAAAATCATTTTTAATCATTTGCCAATTTGCTTCGGCTTGGGCTTCTTGTTTGATTTGGTATTGTTTTTCATGTACAACCAAAGCAATAGAATCTTATTTTATTCTTACCAATATTTCTTCATACTCTTCAACTGTAAGTGAGTCTTTTGAAGAAACAATAGATGTTCTTTCTAATTCTTCCTCCTCAAAAATGTCTTTATAAGGAAATTGGTCAATAACATTGTTTGTTCCTTCAATAATAATCTCTACATCTGGTAACTCTTCTTCTCCCCTAAAAGCGATTCCTTTCTTTTTTGCATTAGAAACTTGTACTTTATTATACATTGTTTTTAGGTTACTTTCTGTATGTTCAATTTCTAATTCTTTAACAGGAGTAGAGAATCTGTGATTTACAGGCAAACCTTTAAAGTTAATCAGTTTTGAGATTTCAACTTCTGCTACGACTTCCTTTTGTGGAGATAAATCACTGTCATATTCACAAGAGAAAGTTAATAATCCAAATAGGATGAAGATCAATAATTGCAATTTTTGTAAATGTTTCATAGTATTTTAAATTTAGTATTTCTATTCTTATTTCATATTTTTTCGGGGGTTTTAATTCTTATTTGTCATTTCACAAACGTTCTTCAACAACTTATTTTGTTTTAACAAAAAAGCATGCAGATATTTATTATTTCACTAACGAGGGGGAATCTTAAATTTTAGAAAAATATTTCCTTTTCATACTTTTAAGAATCATAGCACTGTAACAATTTGATACGAAGTTACCTGTTTATTATTCTTTCTCAAAACAAAAATTAATTTTTAACATTTGCTAAATGTCTTTTTTTGTATTCTGTATTTTGCTAACTTGTTATATCAACACCAAAAGTATCCTTTTTGAGTACCAGTAACAGATGGTCAATATCTTTTAGTATGCGTTTTTGATTTCATTTTTTTTTATTCTTCTTTCCTTTGAAGGAAAAAGAAAGTAAGTTAAAAGACAAACTATTTTTTAGTGTTTAGAAGCGAAGAAAACCTCTTTAGAAGGAGATCAAAAAACAAATGCTATGACGTAAGGAAATACATAAATGAATTTAATTCTGACCATTCAAAAAAACATTATTGAACTTCCTGCCCATTGTGTCTGTTCACTAAATATTGGTCTAACGCAAGCTTACATACTAAAAATAAAAAACTCCTTCTAAAAAAATAGAAGGAGTTCAATAAAAATAGTATTTATTTTAAAATGTTTTATTAAGCGTTTTGCTTCTTAATTAAATTCAAAGCAGAACCTTCATGAAACCAAATAATTTGACTTGCATTGTACGTATGATTCAACTTAATGCTATCGGTAGATCCATCTACATGAGATATATCTAATGTCAATTGTTTCTCAGGTGCAAAAGCATGCAAATCAGAAAAAGTAAAAGTATCATCTTCTTGAATCAAATCATAATCAGCTTCATTGGCAAATGTTAGACCTAACATTCCTTGTTTTTTCAAGTTTGTTTCATGGATACGAGCAAATGATTTTACAATTACAGCGGCAACACCTAAATGACGTGGCTCCATTGCAGCATGTTCTCTTGATGAACCTTCACCATAATTATGATCACCAACAAC
>Ga0105356_10003961_pt1 | contig 14419 bp, 11 predicted proteins | sample GOMGulsemesocosm_3_FD_83502 | JGI IMG/M metagenome (GOLD analysis project Ga0105356, IMG submission 83502) | Methane-oxidizing microbial communities from mesocosms in the Gulf of Mexico - GOM9D Gulf of Mexico | ecosystem: Environmental > Aquatic > Marine > Cold seeps | place: Gulf of Mexico...
AATAATTTAAAACTTCCAGAATACAGAACAAGATACCGTACAAAAAGAGAATTGCGTGCTAGAAATGCTACTGAGGTTCTTTCCAAAATAAAAACATGGGTAGCCAATCTTGATAAAAATGACGCTAGATACGAACATCATGTATTGGAAGCATTATGGGTTAGTTGGGGACTGAATAAAATTGACCAAATTTTATTAAATCAAATGTTAAATGCTAAAGATTTCCGCGCACGTTCTGCTGCTGTAAGAATTTTACGTTACGGAGGACATCAAATAAACAATCAAGCTGAATTGTTACTAAAAGCTGCACAGGATGATGATCCCCGTGTTCGATTGGAAGCTTTTGTAGCCGCATCTTGGTTAGATAAAGAAGTTGGACTTCCAATTGTTAAAGAAGCTGGTAAAAAGACTTTAGACAAGTGGATGAAAAAACCATATGAAGCTGCCACTGCACATTTAAATGGTCACAAATTAGGAGAAGACCCTAACTTGCATAAAGTAAAAACACATCTTAAAGGAAAAGCTAAAAAGATGTTTGTAAAAGGAAAAGGTATTTATGAAAAAGAAGGCTATTGTGGAACCTGTCACCAACCGGATGGTAAAGGACTAGGAGCTGCTGGCTTCCCTCCTTTGGCTGGTTCTAAATGGGCACAAGGAAGTGAAGAGCGTTTGATCAAATTGACCTTAAAAGGATTGTTAGGACCTATTGAAGTTAAAGGTAAAAAATATCCTGGTCAAGTTCCAATGACTCAGTTTGAAGGTTTATTAAATGATAAAGACATGGCTGCCGTACTTACGTATATCAGAAATGATTTTGGAAACAAAGCTTCGGTAATTTCTCCTGCAAAAGTGAAAGAAATACGAGCTAAAGTTAAAAGTAAAGAAGGATTCTATTCTCCTGAAGAATTATTAAAAGCACACCCTATGAAATAGGATATACAATTTCTATAAAAAGCTGGTACAAGAATTTTCTTAGTACCAGTTTTTTTTACAAAAAACCTAAATCACTTTAAATAAAACAATTAACTTAGACAAAAAATTCACACTAAAATAAAGACACAGGACAGTTCACTGCACCTGTCAACATAAATTCGTGTTTAATTTACTTACAACCTCTTCCAATGAAAAAAAGTAACTACTTCGTATTTCTTCTCATACTCTGTTCTGTTTATTCATGCCAAACACCAATAGAAACACCTATTAAAGAACAAATTAATTCGAATGGAATTACGGTTCTCAAAGGTTTTATTCTAGAAAAACTGCATACACCAACCAAACACAAACAAGGCTCTTGGGTCAGCATAACTAAAAATAACGAAGGAGCTCTTTATACCTCTGATCAGTATGGCACTATTTACAAAACATCCATTGTAAATCGTCTTGGTAAACAAGACACTGTTTCAGTTGAAAAATTAGATTTAGAAATTGGTTTTGCCCAAGGGTTACTTTGGCACAAAAAGCACTTATATGCTTTGGTCAATTCAAATGATACCAAAACACCTAGTGGTTTCTACAAAATTTCTGATTCTAACAACAATGGGAAATTGGACAAGGTTACACAATTGAAAGTTTTTGAAGGTCAAGGAGAACATGGACCACATAACATTGCCCTTTCCCCCGACAAAAAATCTCTTTTTTTAGTTTTTGGAAACTATACAAATATCCCGGACAATATAAAAAGCTTAGCCCCAAAAGTATGGGAAGAAGACAATATACTACCCGTAGTAAAAGACCCTAGTGGACATGCAAATACAAGAAAAGCTCCTGGAGGATGGGTTGCTAAAACTGATTTTGAAGGAAAAGACTGGACACTTTTTAATGTTGGAATGCGAAATACTTTTGACATTGCATTCAATCAAGATGGAGAATTATTCGGTTTTGATGCTGATATGGAATATGATTTAGGAATGCCTTGGTACCGTCCAATACGTCTAAACCATATGACAAGCGGAAGTGATTTTGGTTGGAGAACTGGGACTGGAAAATTTCTTCCCTATTATCCTGACAACCTTCCTAGCATTGCCGATTTAGGTCAAGGTTCACCAACAGGACTGCTTAGTGGAAATGGATTGAAGTTTCCTAAGTATTATCAAGATGGTCTTTATTTATTTGACTGGAGCTATGGAACCATGTATTACGCGAAATTAACTCCAAATGGAAGTTCCTATACTACAAAAGTAACAGAGTTTCTTTCTGGAATTCCGTTACCCCTTACCAATGGAATTGTTGGTAATGATGGTGCTCTGTATTTCTTAACTGGAGGAAGAAGACTTGAGTCTAATTTATATAGACTTAGTTATATTGGAGAAAAACCTTCTGAAATAATTCCTTCAAAAACTTCAAAAAAAGGTGAATCTGATAGAGTTTTAAGGAAAGAACTAGAAACTTTACACGCTCAAAAAACACCTAATAAAATTTCTTTCATTCTTGAGAACTTAGATCATAAAGATCGATTTATACGTTTTTCTGCAAGAGTTGCCTTGGAACATCAAGATCCAAATTTATGGTTGCATGTAATAGAAGAAAAAACAACTCCAGTAAAAACAATAAACTTATCACTAGCCATTGCTCACATTGGCAATGATTCTTTTAAATTGCAAGCACTTAATGCCTTGTTAGAAATAGATTGGAACAGATTAAATACTCAGAATAAAATTGGTCATATTCGAGCTATTCAATTAGTATTGACTCGAAATCAATCTCAACTATCAACCCTAATAAAAAATAAAATTCAACAAACATTTTTACCTAACTATTTATCCAATACAGAAAACATAGACAAAGAATTGTGTAAACTTTTGAGTTTTTTACAGACCTCAGAAATTATTGAAACAACCATTCATAAAATGGAAACGGACACAAGTACGGTAGCTATGAAAGCTATGTATTTATCAAGTGAAGTACTTGAAAGAAGTGAACAATATGGAAAAGATATCGAAAACATGCTTAAAAACATGCCCAACCAACAACATATTAGTTATGCAAAAAGTTTGAGTTTTATAAACGATGGCTGGACCACTGAGCTAAGAGAACGTTATTTTCAATGGTTCGGGAATTCTTTAGAAAAATCTGGTGGAAAAATGTACACACAGTTTATTCGTGCTATTCAAAAAACAGCATTGGCTAATGTACCTGATACTGAACGCGAATACCTTGCATCTCTTTCTAAAAAAAGAACCAAAGGAAATAGCAACTTTATGAAAGGAGTACAACAACCAAAAGGCCCAGGAATCAATTGGACTGTTGAATCTTTAGAGTCTGCTTATGAAAAAAACATTAAAAATGCAGATTTTAAAAATGGAGAAAATATGTTCAAAGCTTCACTTTGTATTGCTTGTCACAGCATAAAAGGTACAGGAGGAAGTTCTGCACCTGAGTTGACCAAAATCGGCACACGCTTTAACGTTGGTGACATTGGAGAAGCCATTGTAAATCCATCAGGAACCATTGCAGACAGATATCGTTATACAAATTATCATATGAAAGATGGCTCTGTAATTTCTGGAATCGTTATCAATCAAACAGACAAAGAAATTGAATTGAGCACGAGTGCCTTTGCTGTAGACATCGCAACCAAAATTAAAATTAAAGATATTGTAAAAACTAAAGGCTCTAAAATTTCTCCTATGCCACCTGCATTGATTAACAGACTAAATGCACAAGAATTAACGGATCTTATTTCTTATTTAATTTCTGGAGGAAATGACAAAAATGCTATTTATGACAAATAAGATTCTTTACTTTATGACAATTGTTTTATTTGCTTCTTGCATATCTACGATTCAAAAAACAAACAAAACAACACGTATTTTTAATGGAAAAAACCTAGAACATTGGTCGGGAGATCCTTTAATTTGGTCTGTTGAGGATGGTTGTATCGTTGGAGAAACTACTAAAGACATTAAAATTAAACAAAATACTTTTTTAATTTTTGATGAAACTGTTGACAATTTCGAATTGACCTTTGATTACAAAATACTAAGTGGAAATAGCGGTGTTCAATACAGAGCAAAAATACTAGATGCAACTACATATTCTGTCGGAGGTTATCAAGCCGATATGGAAGCAGGAATCAACTATTCGGGCATCTTATACGAAGAGAAAGGAAGAGGAATTCTAGCTAACAGAGGTGAAAAAGTTGTTATTGATGAAACTGGAGGAAAAACGATTGTACATTTTACAAAAAGCGCAAGCATTCAAACTCATATAAAAAGTAAAGATTGGAACTCCTACAAGATAATAGCCAACGGAACACATTTACAACATTTTATAAACGATCAATTGACTGTAGATATTATTGACAATGAATTGCATAAAAACGCGTCTTCAGGAAGTTTGGCATTGCAGGTACATACGGGACCTCTAATGAAAGTTTATTTTAAAAATATACAATACAAAAAACTGTAACCATATTTTCTTAAGACTTAATTTTTTATTAAATAAAAAAACCAACACTCAAACTAAGTGTTGGTTTTTTTGTATCAAACTCTAGGCTTGACAACCATACTGCATATCAACAATAGGCAATATCTACAAAGATAGTTTATCAAAGAACAACCAGCCAAGGAAGCTAAAACCTTACAAGTTTGGATATACTAAACTTTTTTAACTAGTCACTACTAATTCAAAAATCGACATATCAATCAAAAACAGCTACAGTACTTTTTATTTTTCAAAACATGATGCTGCCTTCAGCTTCTAATTTTAGCTGAATATCAACAAGCAATAATACCTCAATTATTTACTTTTAAGTTTTGTTATCATATCCATTACATCTTTGCCCCCTTTAAAAGTAACCTTTACTGTTACAATAATGTACCAAATTAAAATTAAGGCACTTAAAATTGTCCAAAACAAAACTCCCATAATTTCTATATTTTTTGTTTAATTAATTTTATTTTCGATCCAACATACATTGCTACAGCAGCTGAAACGTAAGTAAACACACCTATTTTATAAGGACCAATAGTATAAATAAATTCTTGTGTAGCTTCTACTTCTTTAAAAACCAAATAAGAAATAGGAATTACAGCTCCCGTAAATATAGCAGCTGCTGCTCCCCAATCATTGGCTTTTTTCCAATAACATGATGAAACTAACAAGACACTAATACTCGATAAATAAATTGTACCTGTTACTTGAAGGTACACCCATAAATCACCTGTTAAAGGATACCATAGTCCGTAAAGTAAAAGAAAGACACCAATAAATCCAATCAATAATCGATTCCATCTCAATCCTTTTTTATCAGGCCACAAACCTTTGTGAATGGGTTTCATTATATCGTTGTAAATTATAGAACTCCAAGCAATCATATAGGATGAATTTGTTGACATATCTGCTGCTAACATAGCTGCAACCAAGATTCCTACTAAACCAACAGGTAATACTTCAGCAATTAAAGTTGGCATTGCGAAGATAGAATTTGTATCATCAAATTTATCTGGTCCAAAATAATAAAGTGCTGCAATACCTAAGATAGCAGGTAGTATAAAACGAACAACCATAAATGGAGAAGTTCCTATGTAAATCTTTTTTGCTGTTTTGGTATCTTTTGCAGATAATACTCTCGAAATAATTGTTTGCCATGTAAGAACGGCTGCAAAAGCAACAAGAATATCCAATAAAATTCTATCCAAACCATATTCCCCATTTTCAAAAGGATTGAATGCACCGTCACCTAGTTGCTCTCTAAGCTTAAATAACATATCGAACCAACCAAATTTAATCGCGAATAGACTTACAGTAATAATCATACCAATACTCATAATTACAAATTGGATATAATCTGTAATTAAAACTGATAACATTCCTCCAAGAATGGTATAAACAGCAACACCTAAGAGAATCAGCGTCATAATAATTTCTATATATCCCATATCAAATCCGCAAACAATGGCCAAAAAGTTCCCTGCTTGTCGTAAAAACACTCCCATATTCAGCAGACCACCCAAAACCATAACAAGGCCTGCTGCCCAACGAATTCTTGATCCAAATTTATCTTGAAACAACTCGGGCAACGTCACCACTCCTTTGTCTCTAAGTGGCTTGATACCAAAACCGGTCCAACCAACTATAAACATAGCAGCTGTTAAAGCTATTCCTGGGGTAATACCGGCAAAACCATACTTAAATCCCAATTCGGCATTTGCCATACAAGTTGCAATACCAAATTCTGTAGCTGCCAAGGAAGCAATACCTAAATACAAGTTCAAACTTCTTCCCGCAACCAAAAAATCATCAACACCTGTTACTAGCTTTCTGACATACAATCCAGCAGCTATTGTAACTGTTAAATAAAATAAGATGATTCCTCCATCAATAAAATAATCAAAATTTGTCATAAATTAATTTTCAATAGTTAAAAGGTCATTTATTATTTTTTTAAAATCACTTACAACCAATTTAGAAATTTCTTCCCCTTTTTTTAAAGTCGCGTATTTAGGATTTCCAAATATGCCATTGGTAGTCATTTCTTTCGTAGTTCTATAATAAGTTGCCTTCGTTCCTCTCAACATATCTCCGTTATTCCAGGAGAAAGTAGTCGTATGTTTTCCGATTTCCGTTTTGTCTAGATGAACCAAATGAGGAGCTATCAATAACAGTAAAGAAGTTTCAAATTCACCTGCGTGCCCAACACCTCCTTTACCACTTTCATTTAACGGAAATAAAGCATCAGAAACAAGTTTCCACCAAGTAACCATAAGGATATTTGTAGTCGGGTTTTCAAAGCCTAATTTTTCTAACACAACTTGACCAACAGCCTGATTCCCCCCATGACTGTTTAGTAAAATAATATTTGTGAATCCATGTTGTATTACAGATTGTACAATCTCTTCAACTTGTTTTATAAAAGTATTGTGGCTAATTGTAAGAGATCCTGAAAAATCCATATGGTGACTAGAACAGCCAATACTAATTGCTGGTAAAATCAATACTTTGTCTGGTATTGATTTATGCAATTCATTTGCAAAATGTTCACCTATCAACCTATCAGTTGCCAATGGCAAATGTGCTCCGTGTTGTTCTGTTGCTGCCATCGTAAGAACAACAGGAATACTCTTATCTACTTTACTTATTTGCAGCGTTGTGAGTTCGTCCCAAATCATATTTTTAACGTTTTAGATTTTTTTTACTGCCCACATTTCTACTTCAACAATCAAATCCATTAACAAGCCAGTTTGTACCGCCGTACGAACAGGTTTTGGATCTTTGAAATAATTTTTATAAACAGCATTGAATCGTGGCCAATTATCTAGATCTGTTATATATACATTTACTTTGAATACATCATCAAGCGTACAACCTGCAGAAGCCAGCTGAATGCTACAGTTGTCTAAAGTATAAGCAGTTTGTTCTTCAATAGTTTCTCCTATAACATTTCCTTTTTTATCAATAGCAGCTTGCCCAGAGATAACGATAAGTTTACCTGGATCTACAACTAACACAGGTGCATAAGGGCCTGCTGTTTCATGTTGACCTGCATTTTTTGGTAAGCTTTTAGCAACTTCTATAGTGTCTGAAACTTTCGTATTGAAAAAAGGCATATACCCTGTAAAACCAACTATTCTCCATTGCTTCTTAATTTTCCTACATCGATATAAGGTATACCAATCTGTAGGCATATTCTCGCCATTTGCTTTCTTTATAGAACCTACAAATTTTTTGTGTATCAACGCAGCATCTCCATTAATTTCAATATCCTGTAATACGGTAACTCTGTGAAGAGCTTCTGTAATATCTTCTGCCCATTCGATATTGCTAAAATCTTTTGCCTGTGAAATCCAAGATGTTTTGTAAGCTTCTAAATTTGGAAAATTGAGTTTCCACTTATTGATGTTTTCAGATTTCCCCGCATCAACTCCCATAAACCCTTCTTCATGAAAATCGTTTTTCACCATTTCCCAATCTTGATTTATAAAAGCTTCAATGTCTCTATTTACGAGCATTTCCCAAATTTCTTTTCGATCTGTATCTTGATCTATAAAAGGGTTTTTCATTATGAGTATTCTTTTTGTGTTGTTTGATAATGTTTGATTGCATCCATATCTGGCTCTACACCAAGACCTAATCCTTTAGGAAGTTCTACATAAGGAGCTTCTATTTTCAAAGGTGTTTTTAAGAGATCATGTTCTCGAATTAAGCGTCCAAAAATATCACTAGGCCAACTACAAGAAGCGGCGGCGGAGGCAGAGTGTACGTACATGGTTTCCATAATTCCAAGATCAATTTCTGAACCATGCCAACAAGGCAATTCTGCTGCTGAAGCAATATGACCTAACCTTTGGAAATTTGCCAATCCACAATTGAAATTAAATCCATCTACTGCTTCTTGCTGAATGGCCTGAATACTATCTTTTATTCTTTGACCGTGAATTATATAAGGTAAAGAAACATGCAAGGCAATTGGAATGGAAGAATAATTTCTTAATTGATGGTATTCATTTAATTGCCAGCGAGGAATTGGATCTTCTAAACAAAGAATATTTCCAACTTCTTGCAAGCCATCTATTCTTTTCTTTGCTTCAAAAGAATGCATCCACCGTTCATTGGGATCTAAAATGATTTTCATTTCAGGTGCTGTTTCGGCAATTGTTTGACACCATCCTACTACATCATCGTCTAAATCGCTTTTAAATTTCATGCAATCGTATCCTTTCTCTTGAAATTTTAAGGCCAATTCTGCAATATCTTCTTGACTACGATGACTAGACCAAGCGCCAACTTTTACTTTATCCTTTAAAGGACCTCCTAATAAATCAACAACTCTTACGCCTTTAAGTCGTGCATATGCATCCCAAATTGCACATTCAAAACCATCGTATTCTCTACTAAAAACGAAAGGTAATTTTTGCAGCGTCAAACTCTCAATATCCAAGCCTATTAACAGGTTGCAAATTGCATCAACTGTTGCCCAATTGTGAGCACGGTACAATTCACCCCAGCCAACAATACCGTTTTTTAATTCTAGTCGCACCAATAATTTCGGAACCTCATCAAATTGAACCGACCAACCTTCTTTTACTCCTACAGAGAGTTTGTGTAAGGGTTTGTCAACTCCTTTGCTATTAATAGCCCCTGGATGTGCGGGTACAATTACTTCAAATAATTTTATATGTGTTATTTTCATTATTTATTATTTTTCTATAAATGAATTGTTATACAACATCGATGTTGTGCCATTATCGGCATAAATAATTTGCCCAGTTACAACCCGGCTCAATTCGGACAGTAAAAAACCTACAACATTTCCACAATCTTCAGCATTTATTTCAAATGGTAAGCTTTGGTAATCTTTGGTGTGTTTTTCTACCCAAAGTTCAGGATCGTCTGCAAATGTTTTGATAAGTTCTAAGTTTTGTTCGGCATGGACATAGCCCGGTGCGACTGCGTTTACTCTAATTTTGTGTTTCCCTAATTCTACCGCCATGCCTCTTGTAAGTCCTTCTACAGCACTTTTTGCACTTGCATAAATGGCATATTTAGAAATAGTTGCACAAGCATGTACGGAAGAAATATTAACAATACTACCTTCACAATCATTTTTAATAAGTTGATTTGCGAATAATTTTGAAAGCCTCCAAACGGCCTTTACATCAACATCGTACAAATTATCAAATTCATCCTCTGAAACCTTATGTGCTTCTTTACTTAAACCGATACCCGCATTATTGACCAAACCATGGATAATACCAACTTGCTTGGACAAAGTTTCAAACATTGCCTCGACTTCTTTTACATTTGTAATATCTGCTGCTACAGGGATTGCATTCGGCAATTTAGTAGCTGCTTCTTCAGCCTCTTTTAAAGTCAATGCATTCACAATAACAAGTGCACCCAATTTTGACAATACTGTTGCTATTCCGAATCCGACACCGAAACCAGCTGCTCCTGTTACTAATATATTTTTATTCGAAAAATCCATATTTAATCTATTACATAATTCCATACTTATTGTAAGCATCCACAGTACTCATACCTTCTTCTAAGGCCTTTTGCACCAGTTTCTCTCCTCTGGCTTTTTCAATAGCTCCAGAAAAAGCTTCTGCGACTAAATGGGAAGGCACTACCAATACCCCATCTCTATCTCCATAAATAACATCTCCCGGGTTGATTTTTATACCGTCCCATTCAATTGGAATTCGATAATCCATAACCTTACCACGTACGCCTTGATCTTGAGCATACGTTCCTAGTGAAAACGTAGGGAAATCTCGTTTTAAGATTTCATTCGTATCTCTAGAATAGCCATCAACTACAGCTCCTGCTCCTTTTAAGTGCTGCGCTCTTGTACTCATAAGTCCTCCCCAAAGTGCATAACGTAGTGAGGATCCACTACAGATATATACTTCATCTTCTTTTAAATCATCTAAAGCCTCGAACATCAGTCCGAAAGGTTTTTTCATAATAGGATTGTGAGCATTTTCAACAACTTCGGCAAAAACATCGGCTTCTAATACCGGCATTGCACGACCAATTACCACCATATCTGTAGCAAGGGGTTTTAAATTCGCTGGAAGAAACTGATGTGTATATCCCATTTTATCTAAAGCATCTCCAACAAGTGCTGTAAACAGCTCTTTTTTTGATATCTCAAATAATTCTTTGTCATTTTTCCACTTTATTTTTGTGCTCATAAATTGTTTATTTTAATATATATAATCTGTGAAAACTTATTATTTTATAACTGAACATTACTTTTCAATTATTAGTACTCTAACAGATTTTTCTACGACACTTTATCATTTTCTATTTTAATTCTAATAGAATCTAGTAATTTTCAAAGTTAACTTACGTTCAAAATAAAACCGTCAACAATAGTGTTTCAGCACTATATCTAAAATTATCATTTTATTAAGTTTCGTATGAAGTGTAAAACAGTTTCAAATAAAAACTATTGTATTTTTATAGGGGATCTAGAACGACATCAACTCATAATCCGAAAATGTTGTGACCTGAGTACTTATTTTTATAAAGTGAGATTTAAATTTTGGTTGTGATAATTTATAGAAGTAACCCGTTTTGCATTTAGGGTTATATATTATTTACAAGTATTCCGATGGAAATTTCCATGGCGCTCTGTATTCTGGAATTGCAAGTTTTGCGGCCTCTTCGTCACCAATAATTTGTTCTGTCTCTGGATCAAATTTTATTGACCTCCCGAGTTTCATAGACAATACACTTAATGCAATCGGTACATCTACTTTAATGTGATACTCAGGATTACAGGATGGTTGTTTTCTTGACTTGATACAATCAATCCATTCAAGTTCATGACCTGGTGATGGAGCAATTGACTTTGGAGGAGTTTCCATACCTTTCATTTTATCTCCTTCTGGAATAAGAGTATGCGATGAGTAATCTGTTATTAAAGTACCATTAGTTCCATGAAAATAAATCCCGAATCTTCTTCCTGTACCTGTTTCATATCCCTTACCTGTTTTATCCATTCCCTGAAATGCCCATCCATGACTGTTTGTAGATGAATGCATCCAACTCATGGTCATATTTGGATAACGCCATAAAACTTCGTGATTGTCGTATGCGTCACCATCGTCTTTGAGACTATACCTTCCACCAACAGCATTTATTTCTGTGGGGTATCCTAAATTAAGTGCCCATATTGGAAGATCCGTAATGTGTGGAGCCATACCAGGAGTCCAACCTCCACTAAAATCCATAAAAGAACAATGGTAAAAAGCTTCCTTAACTAGTTTGGGATTAAATGGCTGCATTCGCGCAGGGCCAACCCACATATCCCAATCCATCTCATCAGGTATTTTTGTAGTATTGTTACCTTGTCCAATACCATTTGGCGCTTCATTCATTACGAAAAATGTTCGTACTGTATTAATATCACCTAAATTACCAGAGCGAACCAGTTCTACCATACGACGGTAGTGTTCGCCTGAATGAATCTGGGTTCCAATCTGACATATAACCTTATGCTTTCGAACTGCATTACGAACTACAATACTCTCGCCTAAATGCATGGTCATTGGCTTTTGCAAATAAATATCCAATCCAGCCTTGGCCGCTTCAACTGCCTGAATAGCGTGCCAATGTGCGGGTGTTGCAATAATTACGGCATCTAAACCTTTGTGTTGAAGTAATTCTCTAAAATCTGTGTAACCCGTACAGGTATCTTTGTATTTATCTACAATAGTATCTAGTCTTTCCTTCCATACATCACATGCAGCGGTTACTACAATATCAGGGTGGTTCGCTGCATTGCGAAGATTTCCTATTCCTAAAGAGCCACAACCTATAATACCTAGTTTTATTTTATTGCCTGAAGTAAAAATATCTTTCGCAAAAGCTGAATTCACCATAAGTGGTACCCCCAAAGCAGCTACAGTTGTTTTTTTTACAAATTTTCTACGTGTTATGTCTATTTTTTTTCCCATGATGGTATAAGTTTATTGAAATATTTCTATTTCAAAGTTGTTTAAAAATTTTTAAATTGGTGAAAATATTGAATGATATGCATCCCAACGTGCTTTCGATATTATTTCATTAGGTTTTCCATCTGCATGAATTATTAGCCTGTATCTCAAAGTCAAAGGCTCTTTTGTGCTCAGTAGAAATTTGGTATTTGGAGTCGGAAAAGTTGGTTGCACCCAATGAAGGCCTGCATAATCTTTCCAAATGCCTGGATATTCAGGGTTTTCCTGATGTTGCAATACCATTAAACCTGAAGTGGATTTATTTCCATCAAAAACACCGTTTAAATCTGACCAGGCTCTTAGCGGATCAGAATTATCTTTATCTGTAAAATATGAAATATCTTGAGACTCGGATGGTTGCATTCTTATATTTAAACCTCCATAACTATTTGTAAATCGTGTGGCAATAGTTACACTATCCTTCAAAGCGAGTAACTTTATTGTTAAGTCAATTACACGGTTATTTGATGTTGAGCGGTATACCCGAATTACGGCATTTTCACGAACAATAGGTTCTTTATCTTCCCACATCCATAAGTTTTCAGCATCAATCTCAGCATATACAGAACCACTCCTAAATTTCAATTTTCCTGTCGGTCGTGAAAAAACTGTTTGCAAAGCATAAATATCGCCGCGTTTATTTCCATAATTTACCTCTGGCCAAGACCAAAATATACCGCGGTGGTGGGGGTGACCTGCATCTGGCCAATCTTCTGTAAGCATTTCACCATTTAATCCATACAATGGATGAATATAGTCACTTCGAGGAATGGCATAAATCGCTGCAGAAACAATAGTATCCTTAGGGAATTCGGGATGACATTTTAAATATTCTTCAAAATAGACTCCTGACATCTTATTCGAATAATCTATCTTTTTATTTGGACTATTTCCATTGCGAATTACATCTTTTTCATGAACTGTTTGGTAATTGTATTGCAATACTTTTTTTCCTCCCTCTTCAATTATAAGTTGTGATGTTTTAGAATCTAAATAAGCATTTACAAGACTATTACTATCAATAGTTGAATTATTTTCTACCATTTTAAATTTACGGATTGTAGGTTCTCCGTTTGGAAAAATTACGACCCCTTTAGAATTTGATTCATTATTGTGATTCTCTAATTGAACTGGGATCGGACTCTGAGTGGAAGGATTGATAAGCATAAGGCGTCCCTCTTTTGCTGCGAGAACCTGATCTGTATTTAAGTCCAATTGAATAGAAACCGGAGCATTTGTTTTTCCTAAATCTCCACTAGTATCATCTATAGATACAACAGTATGACTACAAGAAGAAATCAATATACTTACAAATGATATGTAAAACATGCTTTTCAGTAATTTTATGTTTAGACTCATTTTAAATGATTTTAATAGTATGGTAATTTATTTTTAGTTAAACTTTTTGACAATTAATTTACGTCTTTTTTAATATATACTTCCTTAGAGATTTCATTATCTTTTCTCTTTAATGGTATAATTGTTGAGTCTTGATAATAATTAACCCCTAGTTTATCCAGCCTTTTTAACTGATTATAGACTTTATTTTTAAAATATACAGTATCACGTGTTTCTTTAGGGCTCCATGAAACTTCAGCAATTGATAAAAGCCTTGGATAAAGTTGTTGATCCAATTTTTGTTCAGTCCTATCTATATGCGACCAAAAGTTAGCTTGTACTCCTAGAACTTGATTTGCTTGTTCTTCAGAAACACCTTCCGGAATAGGTTCATAACTGTAGGCTTTCATAGTCGATATCCTCTTGTAATTATAATCAAAATAACAGTGGGAGGTAGGACTCATAATAATATTATTCCCTTGAGAAATTACTTTTTCCGGAACATCTTTCATCCATGTTCTCCAATACATTGTTGTAGCACTTTTACTCAAACCACCTTCCAGTATTTCGTCCCAACCTATTATTTTTTTACCTTTACTATGCGCAAATTTCTCCATCCTTTTTAAAAACCAACT
>Ga0105356_10003967_pt1 | contig 14404 bp, 10 predicted proteins | sample GOMGulsemesocosm_3_FD_83502 | JGI IMG/M metagenome (GOLD analysis project Ga0105356, IMG submission 83502) | Methane-oxidizing microbial communities from mesocosms in the Gulf of Mexico - GOM9D Gulf of Mexico | ecosystem: Environmental > Aquatic > Marine > Cold seeps | place: Gulf of Mexico...
ATCGAATACTTCCTGACAACTTGTAACTTTCGAAGCTTGCTCTTTTATATTAAAAACCTTTTGACGAAATGCACTTAAACTTTCCTTACAGCGCGCCAATTCAATTAACATATCTGATATCACCGGATTCTCAGGGTCTTCATCCTTAAGTTCATCAGCAAGCAATTGCACGGTAGCAATGGGGGTTGCTAGTTGATGGGTAATTTGGGCAGAAGCGACACCAAGCGCAATGACTTTTTCCTGTTTAAGCTGTTCTTCGCGATATGCGGCGATGGCTAGTTCTCTTTGGTTTATACTTCTTGCCATTTTTCCGACAACCATAGCAACGACAATCGTTGAAAATAAGAAGTTTATGCCCATGCCAATAAAGTGCCCTTCCATGTTGCCATGCATAACACTCATGGGTAATAGCCACAACAACAAGCTGTATGAGGTAATGGCACACAAGGCTGTAATGGTTAACATCAATGAACTAAGCGTAACAGCAGCTATAGCTATTGGAATTAATAATAAAGAAACAAAAGAGTGCGTTACCCCGCCACTAAAATATAATAACAAAGATAAAAACAATACATCCGCAATAATTTGCGCGAATAACTCACCACTTGACGCCTGTTTCCCTTGATAAAAATAGTAACTGGCTAAGGTGAAAATCACTTCAAATAAGATCACCCAAAATAATGGTTGCCAAGGTAATTGATAGTTAAGACCAAGGTTTACGAAAAAAATTAATAGTATTTGCACAACAATAGCAGCGCTTCTCAAGGCAATAATGGTATGCACTTGGCTTATATTTCTAAGTAAAACAGACATCTATTTGTTGTTGTCCTGAAGTGTTTTTATTCAATCTACGGTCTAGCATATCAAACCAATACAAAAATACCTTGTAAAAGATCAAAGTTAAGCTAAAAACATATAGACTTCTAAACGTCTATAAATTATCTTGTATAAGTCGACATTAACTATCGGAGTAAAAATTGACTATTTCAAAGACAACACAGGCAAAGAACACTAACGAAAACCAAGAAGCTATTTTAGCTGGAGGTTGTTTTTGGTGTATTGAAGCTGCTTTTAATAGCGTAAAAGGTATTAATAGTGCTGTATCCGGTTATATGGGCGGAGAAACGTCTGCTCCCACGTATCAAGACATATGTACAGGGCGAACAGGCCATGCTGAAGTTGTTAAATTAAACTTTGATGCGAGTATTATTAGTTATCGTCAAATATTAGAAATATTCTTTGCTTTACACGATCCAACTCAGCTGAATAAACAAGGTAATGATGTTGGCAGCCAGTATCGCTCAGCACTTTTTTACATTGATGAAGAGCAGCAAGAAATCGCTAACACTATCATTACCGAAATCAATGACGAACAAGTTTGGCCTGAGCCAATAGTCACTCAAGTGGTTAAAGAAAGTGAATTCTATAGTGGTGAAGAATATCATCAAGATTACTTTGTCAATAACCCTGAAAACCAGTATTGCCAAGCAGTTGTATCACCTAAGCTGGCTAAATTTAAGCAGACATTTGTTAGTTTGTTGAAATAATCCTAGATCAATATTGGGCTGTTTGATGTTAGCATTATTAGCACATTACTCACCTACATAATGCTTTATGTAGGTGAGTAATTACTTAACAGATTGTATAACTCCCTAGACAAAAGATATTGATCAATTAACGACTCCGTTTGTAGGTAGTAGTAAAAATTGATTTATATAACCAATAAACCAAGGTAAACAGTACAAAAAGTACAGGTAAGGCAAGTATGTCCATTCTTTGAAGTACTTGTGGAAAAACTTGCATTTGGCCTAGAAAAAATGAAGCAGAGGCAATCAGCAAGGCAAAGCACATTCGCCAAATATGTCTTGTCATTCTAGCCGCGCCACTTATTCCCCCATTGAATAATAACTTACCGTCAAAAATCGTTGCTATTCCAGCCACTGATCCGAAGAAGAAGTATATGCCTGCAGGGAAATTATGGTACAAACCTGACTCACTGTTCATCGCTAGAGTTCCTGCGTACATGTCTAGTGAGAAAATAGTGAGTACTATTATAAATGCGCCTTTTTCGAAATTGCCTACTTCTTTCTTTTCGCCTTTGACTGTCACCCAAGCCGTTGTAACAAGATATACAGTAAACAATCCATTTATTGTCGATATAAATTCAGGTTTAAAATAAGCTAAATAAGCGCCCAACCCTCCCATCATAGCCATCGAATAAACGAATATCTTTCCCCACCTTCGATGTTGTTTTGAACCTTTTTTATAATAAATTGCGGAAAAACCTGAAAATAATGCAATAGAGCCCGCAATAATATGAAGAATAACCATTAAATTTGCCATGATTTTGCCTTTAAGTTGTAGAGATGATCACTGTTAGTCGAATGTTTTAGTTGTTATACAGAACATTGTGCAGTGAATTTGCAGATTTCATACCATTCCATTACTCGCTTGTTTTATAAGAGTTTTATTCTTTACTGACTTTGGTTTTCCACGACATTCCCAAAAATGGGATGTTATAATTTGAGTGAAATTCCCACTAATGGAATTAAAGTCGTATTGATGGAATATCTTTCAAATGAGTTATGACAGTTTTTATAAATAAAGGAGTAAGAGTCACGGCAAGAGCATTATAAATAATATTATGAGCACTTTTAAAATAGATTAGTTGGCTCATCATTCATCGAAATATTTTATCAAGAAAGCATGGGGTTTAAGAGCGAGGATCTTCGATAAAAACATCTCGAAGATGACGAACTCTCTGTTTGAGTACGAACGATTTAGACCAAACTTATAAGATCAATTTTACCATTTCTAATCTCAGCATATTACTAAGAAATTATTATACTAAATCCTCTACTCCGACTTAATAGTAAAAACCTGCCAGAATACTAAATACTTAAGGTCATCCCATTTATGGGAATAATTTCTAATTTTGCCTTCCCAAAATCGGGATCCCTCAGCTAAGCAGAATGCGATTCATAAGCATTCCTAATTATATCAAAGAGATAAGCTATTGGCATGATGACTGCAATTACAAGACAGGTAACGATACTTTAATAAACAATCCGGAGATTTTATTTTGTCACAACTATCAGATATTAAAATGAATATAAAAATCAAACTCAGTGCACTATGGGGTTCAGTAATGTCTTGCTACATTTATTGTGACTACTTTGATTTATACGTTCCAGAAAAACTACAAAGCATGATAAATGGTACGACTATCTTTGGTGCGGGTGATCAAGGTGCGCTACTTAGCATATCTTCAATATTGCTAGTCACCAGTTTAATGATTTGCTTATCCATATTATTACCTGCAAAGCTTAATAGGATTTTAAATATTATTGTCGGTTTGATAATGACAGTGATGCTCGCTTATCTCGCCGTTGTAGCTGGGTGGTATTTTTACAAAATGTATGCCGCGGTTGAAGCAATTCTCACGTTAGTAATTGTCTACTACGCTTGGACTTGGCCTAAAGAGTCAACAGAATTGAATGGGGGAAATAAGTCATGACAAAACAACATATCGCACGATTAGCTGGCTTTATATATTTGCTTCTGGTTATGAGCGGCATATTCTACCTGGTTTATGTGCCATCTCAACTGATGGTTTCAGGAGACGCGTCAGCAACTGTAAATAATATTAAGGACTCTGAATTTCTATTTCGTTTGGGCATAGCCGTAGGCGTACTCAGTAATGTATTTTTCTTAGTACTTCCTTTTATTTTGTTTGCATTGTTCAAAGATATTAATAGAAACTGCGCTTTACTCATGGTGATTTTATCTACTGTCAGTGTGCCTTTCTCTCTATTTAATATGGTTGATAAAGTTAATATTCTAACGCTATTAAGTGGTGCCCAATATTTAGATGTGCTCGCTATGGAACAGATACAAGCTCAAGTTATGTTGTTATTAAAGTCATACAGTAACGGCATACAGATAATTCAATTATTTTGGGGACTTTGGCTATTTCCTTTCGGTTTATTGGCTTTTAAGTCAGGCTATGTTCCTAAGTTATTTGGTGTTTTACTAATGGCTGGCTGCATTGGTTATTTAATCAAATTTTTTGGATTCATTCTTTATCCTGGCGTTGAAATTCCAAGCTTTGTTAGCATGCCATCCGCTTTGGGTGAAATTGGAATTTGTTTTTGGTTATTGATTATCGGCATTAAAGAGAAATCACTTAAACAAGAAGAGGTAGGCCAAACAGCTTAATTAGCAACTTATTAAACGCCATATGGCCAATTTAAATCTTAGCTTGCGGCGCATAAAGCGCCGCTAGCTTTAATATACTTCTTTATCTCTCTTCTTTTTCTTTGTTTACTTTATTTAGTTGATCTTTGTATTTTTGGAGTTTGTTATCCTTTTTTTCTTTGGATAATTCGATTGCCTTTTCAAAATTTGAAATAGCTTGATTTCTATCATTTTGAGCTAAATAAACGCTTCCTAGACCACTGTAGATTTCAGCTGAACCCGAAAAGTGTTTAATACTGTATTCAAAATGAGCCTTGGCTTTTGTATAACTTTTGTTCTTTAAGTAAAAATGGCCTAATTGGTTTTGCCAATAATTCTATTGATACCGCTTTGTCGATAAAACTTCTTTAAATTCTGTCATAAAATAGTCAAAATTCTTAAAGTCATTTCGGTTTAAGCCAAGCCAAATCAAGTCGTTTTTTGCTGCGTCAGCGATTTCGGTTGAAACGCCAAAACGCTCTCCCCGCTGTTTAAAATACTCTTTTAAGTATTTCATTCCGCCTTTTGCATGAAAGGTTTTAATATCCTTATATATAAGTGAGTCAAAGTTATGATAGTAATATTTCAACCCGTGATACATCGCTAAATACGGTAACGATTCATGCACTTCATCATTAAATTTCTGGTATTTCCATGTTAGGTTTTTCGGTTTAGTTTTATCTAATAACTTGGAAAATTCATTACTGCTGGCAACATAATAAATATCTCTGTCAGAGTTTGCTATATAGAGTATTTTATTGTCTGGCATAGTAAAGTTCGAAAAGCTATTTATCGTTTCTTCGTCACTATATGCACCATCTGTAGCAATAACACCATCAAACAATTGTTTTTTGTCAAATAGTATATTACTCGCATAGAAGCCACTAGCTTCCCATCCAAATAAAATACGCTTATTTGACGTTCTAAAGGATTGATCAACAAATGCAATCACATCCTCTTCTAAAAATGATAAGAATTTTTCAGGCGTGTTAAACATAATATCCCGGCGCTTTGACCATTCTAAATTGATGCCAATAACGATCATTTCTGGAAGAGCATCTGGTACTCTAAGGGTTGTTTGAATCGCAACAGCAGTCGAAAAATAGTCTTTACCGTCCAAAACATAAAGTACTGGGTATTTCTTATTTGAACTCTTATAATTTTTCGGTAGGTAAACTTGTATGCTTTTCTCTTTGTTAAATGCATTTGAGTGAATCGCATAATTTTGTCCAATCACTATGTCTGAGCCTTGTGCAAAGGCCACATTTGTAACTATAAATAGTGTAATTAACAGGTATTTAAATGCTTTATTTACCATTACTTGTTTCCTATGTTTCTTTTATGTTTTGCACCCTTTGTACTTGAATTGTTTCAAACTACCAAGGACAGTAGATAGTTTACAAAAAGGTGAATTCTTTATTTCGAGTAGCTAGTTTGACTATGTATCGATATTAATACTTTTATTTAAGCTGAAAAATAACTGACTTTTAACTGAAAGCAGACAAATCAATAGGTTAGAGGTATACGACATGTAAGAAAAGAGAGGTAATTAATTTGAACTGAGTGGGCATAGACATGTTTCCGCTAATTTTCTGATGTTCATTGACATCAAGCTCAAGTATCAAACTGTATAAATTCCAACCTGTTTACCGCAATGGCAATTCGATCAAAGCTAGGCAACCACTTTTATCTTCTCTATTACTTAAAGATAATCGTCCACCGTGCCTTTCCAGTATTTGTCGGCACAATACTAGCCCTATTCCTGAGCCTTGTTTTTTAGTGGTATAAAAGGGAACAAAAAGGTTATCGTAATTATTAATACCTCCTCCTTCATCAATGATAGAAAGTTTCAGCGAGTGATTAGTCACCTGCCAGTTAACCTCGATCGTCACGTTATTATTTGTATCTTCGCAAATTATATCGTCACTTTTATTACTACCTTTGCTACTTTCACAGCTTTCAACGTTACTTACCTTTACTGATTCAACCGCATTTTTTAATAAATTAATTAAGACTTGTTCGATCTGAACCGGATCAATGAACAGCTTTACATCTTCTTTTGATGTAATTTCTATACCACTACTTTGGTACAAAGGAATTATTTTGTTCAGCAAACTAATAACTGAAGTGTCTTTTTTCTCGGGTTCTGGTAACTGAGATATTTGTTTGTAACTGTTAACAAAGTTTTTTAAATTAAGGGTGCGCTGAGAAATTATGGACAAACCTTCCTGCAAATTTTCTTTATGTGTATTGAGGTCTTCTTGACGAGATAGCAAACGATTTAATGTTTGGCTAATGGATGCAATTGGAGCAAGTGAATTATTAATTTCATGGCTTATGACTCTCACTAAACTTTGCCATGCATTACGTTCTTCTGATCTTAACATCACACTAACATCGGTAATAAAAAATAGCTTCTGCTGTTTACCTGCTTCTCGAAACTCCTCCACATGAACATTAAATTTGCCTTGTTGCTGGCCAAAAGTCAGGTTTAATACTTTACTTTGACCACCCGTTAATTCTGCCAATTGTTCTAATTTTGAAACAGCCAAAATGCTGTTTGCTTGTTTAGGTAATTGTAATAAGTTAGTGGCTGCTGGGTTTATTAAGATAATGTCATTTTTGTCGTTTAAAGCAATAATCGCGACATCAATATGGTTAATAACAGTTTGCAATAATAATTGACTTTCAACAGACTCGATTCGTTGATTGTTTAATTTACTTGCTAAACCATTGATGGTTTGAACTAGCTCGTTTAAGGCTGCTGTATTGTTATCCGAGCGCGCTCTTAAACTATAGTCCCCTTGTACCAGCGCATCAAGCAGGTTGCTTAAACTTCGAAATTGATAGGCCGATTTTTGATAGATTTTTACATGACAATAGATGATGGTAATAAGAGAAAATAAAATGGTTAGTAATATTATATAAATAGAAATATTAGCGTAAATCATCACCCATATTAACAAGACAAATAAGGGCAAAGACGACACTAAAGAAAGCTTAGCTAATTGTGCTTCAAATGATTTTTTTGATAGCATTTACTTTCCTAAACGACGATAAAAAGCACTTCGACTTAAGCCTAATGATTTTGCGGCCTTAACAGCATTACCGTTAAAGTAAGACAAACGACGTTCAAGAATATCTAGTTCAAGTGTTGCTAAAGTGTAGGTTGGTTCATTATTTTGCTGTTCTTCAGCTTTCGCATCATCTGTAGGCAAATCAACGGATGATGATGAATTAACCCTTTCTGATAAATTAACCGGAGACGATAATTGAATATCGGGCAGACCTAAATCATGTACCGTTATTTCATTAGCTTGAGATAAGATTTGTGCTCTTTCTATTACATGATTTAATTCACGGATATTTCCAGGCCATTGGTATACTTTCAGTGCTTTTTGCGCATCATGGGTAATTTTCAGTTCGCTCTTGTGGTATTTGGTTGCCGTTTTTGACAAAAATGATTGTGCCAGCGGGATAATATCTTCTACTCTATTACGTAATGGAGGAATTTCAATTGCAATAGTATTGATACGATATAACAAGTCTTTACGAAAAAGGTTATCAGTCACGGCTAAATCCAAATTTGCGTTAGTTGCTGATATTAAGCGAATGTTTATTGATTGAGTCTTGTTACCTCCAACTTTTTCGAATTCGCTATCTTCCAAAACACGTAATAATTTTCCTTGCTGAGAATAAGGTGTATTAGCTATTTCATCTAAAAATAATGTGCCGTTGTCTGCCAATTCAAATCGACCAATACGAGTCGACTTGGCATCGGTAAATGCACCTTTTACATGACCAAACATCTCACTTTCAAATAGAGACTCAGTTACCGCCCCCATATTAACCGAAATTTGCGCCGCCCTACCCCGCGATGATTGCTCATGGATATAACGGGCAAACATACTTTTACCTGTGCCGTTTTCTCCTGTTAATAACACGCTAGCATCACTTTTTGCCACTTGATTGATGATGGCCATTGTTTGCTGCATGACAGAAGATTTAGCGATGAGTTCACCGCCAAGTTCTCTATCGACTTGTTGTTGTAGTAACTGATTTTGTTGGGAAAGCTTTTGACTATTTTTCTGGCTTCGAGCTAATTTAATTTGATTGGCAATAATGGCGAGGATTCGATCATTTTCCCAAGGCTTTTGAATAAAGTCATTGGCACCATTTTGCATGGTACTCACTGCCACTTCAATCGTCGCCCACCCCGTCATGACTACGATGGGGAGTTCGTCATCCAACTTCCTAAACTCTTCGATAAGCTTTAGCCCTTCCTCGCCAGAGGTTGTATCTAAGCTGTAATTTAGATCCATCAAAATTAAGTCAAACGTTTCGTGCTTAACAGCACTTAGAGCTGAATTGGGTGTTTGACACAAACTGACATCGTAATCTTCACAAACGAGCAGCATTTTTAATGCAGAAAGTATATCGATATCATCATCGACTAATAATATTCTCTTTTTCATAATGATTACGCAGTTAAGTTTTAAAACTTCTTTGTATTTAGACCTTTAAGTATTCGAACTCTTAATTTTGGGTTCATGCTTTGATTTATCGTCAAGCTACTGAATTTATCCTAATTATCCTCGTTAATAAAGTAGCTTGTCTCCTTAAACTTATTGATAATGCAATGCCGCACTAGGCTCCATTTTCAATGCTCGTTGTGTTGGAAAATAAGTGGCAAACATAACGGTACCGCCTATGATAGTCATTATTGAAAAAATAATAAAAGACAATGCCCCATTTCCAGTACCAAACATTTGAGCCATGGCAACGCCCATTGTCCCTCCTGCCAGGATCCCAGGTACTCCTCCCCATAATAATAGCTTAAATCCCGTTAATAAAAACTCGTAAGTGATCTCTTTCTCATCAGCACCTACCGCTCTTTTGATACCTATCTCTTGTGTTTTTTGATTAATCGTATTTGACATTACCCCGTAAATTCCACTAGCCGCTAAGATAATGGCTGCAAGACCAAATACAGCGGTTAAATTACTAATAAAAACTACCGGAGCTGTGATGCGTACATTACTGGCCTCATAGCTTTCTACACCATAAGAAGGCAAATCAGCATCAATAGATTTCAAAGTTCGACGTAATGTTCTGCTCGCAATAGTTAGCCCTGAGGTCATAGTCATTGCGATCGATAATTGATTTCTTGGTGTTTGAGTATAAGGGCGATATATTGCGGGAGTATTCATACCCTTTTTATCTCGATTCCCTTGAATGGTACTTTCAACGACACCTACAATTGTAATCCATTGAACTGCTTTGTTTTTATCATCAACTACCCTAAAGCGTTTGCCAAGAGCTGATTGTCCCAAAAAGTGGTTTTCAACGAAGCGTTCAGAGACTAAAGCAGTATTTTTGTTTAGGCCATTATCACCTGTATTAAAATACCGTCCCTCTTGCAACTCAACCCCTAACTTATCCAATGACCCCGGCATAATCGATATATAATTCGCTGTCGGGTAAGTCATATTACTACCTTTAACGTATTCATGGCCTTCTATTACAATCGCGGGTTCAAAACTAAAATGTCCTGGTAGAGCCGTACTTATTACAACACTTTCAATACCCTGACTATTTTCTAGTCGTGATATTAGCGTTTTAACAAATTGAACTTTTTTCTCCGCGGAGTCGTAATTTTCATCCGATAGTAGGATTTTCCCCACAAGGGTATTATCGGTATCTGCACCAATATCTTGATGACTTTGTTCATAAGCAGCAACTACCATAACGGTAGCGGCAATCAAAACTGTCATTGAGATAAAGATTTCACTAACAACTAAAATTCTACTTAAACGTCCTGATTTCTTTCCTTGGGCGCCACGGGTACCATCTCTGAGAACAGCATTAAAATCACCATCGGAATTCTTCCATGCAGGTATAAAACCTGTCACTAAGATGGTGCCAGCTAAAATTAATAAGAATAATTTGATAGTGTAACTATCTAAACCAAACTTCCACCAAAAGGCCAATGGGTCAGCAAAAAATGTCGCGACGATAGACTCTGTAATTTCAAGGCCCCATGCCAAGACTAACAATCCGATGATCCCACCGAGTGTACAAATAATAATGCTCTCCCATAGCATTTGGCTGATTAGTCTAGCGCGGGGCGCCCCTAATGCCATTCTAATTGCCGTTTCTTTACTTCGTTCAATGGCTCTAGATAGCAATAAGTTACCAACATTTAATGACGCTAAAATTAGGATCAAAACTGCAACAATATGCATAGTGTAGATAACCGGTTGCCCATCTCGACCTCCTGCGCCTGGAATGCTAGTGACATAGGCACTGACACCTTGGTTAGTTTCAGGGTACTTTTCCTTAATGCGCTGCATTATTACGGCTAATTGCTTATTTATATCCCCCTTCGAGATCCCCTCTTCCAAATGAGCGAGTCCATGAATTGCTCCAGAATTTCCTCGAGCAATTTGTGAGGCGTTTTCTTGTAAGGGCAACCATATTTGTGCATTACGGGGAAACAAATAACCTTGTGGCATAACACCTATGACTCGATGTTTAGTGCCATTTATTTGCATGCTTTGCTCCAAGACCTTTTTGTCACCACCAAATTGGCTTTGCCATAAATCAAAACCAATAACCATTACGTTTTCAGCGCCTACTTTATCTTCTGCTTGCGTAAAAGTACGTCCAAGAAGCGGCGTTGTTCGAGTCAAATGAAAGATATTGGCTTCTGCAAAAATAGCGGAGAATCGTCTCGTTCCGTCTTTGCCCGAAACTATAACGTTTTTATTGCGATAGCCACCAAATTCGGATACACCCTTAATACTATTTCGGATTTCAAAATAGTCATGTAAATTAAGTCCTTGAATATCTTGTTGGCCATTTAGGGAAGAACTCATTAAAATTAATGAGTCGCTGTCTTTAAATGGCAGGTCTTTAAATATGATGGTATTGAAAAATGAAAACATATAAACGCTTAAGCCTATGCCTGTAGCCATTACCAAGGTAGTTAGTAAGGTAAAACCGGGCTTTTTAGCTAATAACCTAATGGCGTATTTAAAGTCTTCTATGATCATTATAAAATCCTCTATGCGACTGCCATATTTTTATTTTTTATGTTGCTTTTATCCGACACTATTTGTCCGTCCAGTACCTCGATAATTCGTTCAGTTCTTTGGGCTGATCGTGGATCATGAGTCACCATGCAAATAGTTGCTCCTTCTGCATGTAAGACATCTAATAATTCCATCACCGCTGACGCATTTACCGAGTCTAAGTTACCTGTAGGCTCATCGGCCAAAATAATTGAAGGTTTTCCCGCAATGGCCCGCGCTACCGCGATACGTTGCTGCTGTCCTCCTGATAATTGTGCTGGAAAGTGCTTGGCTCGATGAGACATATTAACCTTTTCCAGTGCATCACTCACCATCTGTTGACGTTGACTTTTGCTTAGGTCTTTACGATAAGTTAATGGCAAGGCGACATTTTCTTCAACATCTAGATCACTTATCAAGTTAAACGATTGGAAGATAAAGCCAATTTCCTTATTGCGAATACTCGCCCTTTTTTTCTTTGAAATTGACGATGCTTGCTGATTTGCAAGTTGATAAGTGCCATTAGTTGGCGTATCAAGCAAACCTAATAACGATAACAAGGTTGATTTCCCACATCCAGAGGGGCCCGAAATAGAAAGGTATTCACCTTTATCTACGCTCAAAGTAATATTACGTAGTGCATGTGTTTCAACTTCATCGGTATAAAATATTTTTTCGATATTTTCTAGTTTAATTAAATTCTGATTCATGATTCCCGCTCGCTTGCCGATATTATTCTACATTTTCATAGATAGTTAACCCGAACTCAGTTTAAATATTTATTATCAAACTTCGTCATTCCCGAGGTGTTTTAATCGGAAATCCAGACTTCAACGTTGTGGATTCCGTCCCCGATTAAAGACTGCGAGGATGACTAAAAGTTTAGCAGAATGACAAAACTGATCATCTGATTCTTACACTGAGCATGGGTTGGTTACAATTAATACTTATATTAATCTTTTCTCTTTAATGAACTCTTCGTTCTACTTGAGGCCACTCATTAGTTGATTCTAATCTTTTGGTACGTCTGCCAGCGACTTGGGTCGGAGGTAATTATTTTGTCTCCTAGTTCCAAACCTTCAATAATTTGAATTTGATTTATAGAACCTTGCCCTAACTTTACGCTAACCCTTTGTGCAAAATTTCCATCTTCACTCAGTTTATAAAGTGACGTTGTTGATTGGCTCTGAGCAAAAATAGGTCTGTTAACATAAAACGTGTCGGATATGTCAGAGACGATGATTTCTCCATCAATACTGAGATCAGGCCTTGCCTCTTTAGGTAGAGATTTAGCAAATATTACATCGACTTGAACATTGCCATTGACAACTGCAGGATCAATTCGGCTCACAATACCTTCAACAATATTACTACGGGTATCTATCAGAACTTTTTGACCGTTAGCAATATCTTGTATTTGTAATTCAGGTATTTGTAACTCAGCGATTAATGAGCCTTGTTGGGCAAGTTTGGCAATATTACTTCCCATAATCAGGCGCTGACCAGGCTCTATTGGTACCGCTTGCACCACACTGTCCATAGTTGCTACTATCATCAAGCTATTAACCTGCTGTTGTGCACGTTCTAGTATCTTTCTCATTTTATTTAAACGAGCAGTACGCGCGTCATTTTGCGCAGCAATATTTTCTTGCATCTTCACTAGTCGTAGTTGTTGAATTTCCCAGCGCTGCTTTAGTTGGATAGTTTCTAAACGGGTTTTTTCGTAGTCAATTTTAGAAACTGCACCTGTGCTTTTTAGGTATAATTGTGTTTGCGCATCCTGCTTTAACTTACTACTTTCAAAGTTGAGTTTTGCATTTAATAGTTCGGATTTTTGATCAAGTAATTCTGATTCCTGCTTTACTTGATTGGCCTTGCTTTCAGCAACCCTTGCTTCCAACTCCCATTGCGTTTCCTTAAGCAATTGCACCAATTGAGGATTAGAAAGTTCGACAATTAAATCTCCTTTCTTGACGCTTTTTCCGGCCTTAACAACAATACGTTTAACACTCGCTTCGACGTTTGCTGATAGCCATTGAATATTATCGGCGACTAATAAACCGGTTCCTCTTACAGACACAGTAAATTCACCTCTTTTGACTTCATCATATACTAAGGTGTCATTACTGATGGCAAAATCTGCTTGAGCCAACAGCCAGAGATAATACAATGCGGCACTCACGATCAGAATAACGAGCATCCATGGCCAATAACGCTTTATATGTGACTTTTTCGGTTTCTCTCTTGATATATCCATGTATTCGGCTCCACTAATAAAACTATGGCTAGGGTATTCGCTTTGTTTGATCTTGTTTCTTTTCATTTGATTTAAATTTACTTAACTCTACTTAGAGCAGTTAACATGCCAAATCATACCTTGTTGATTTTTAAGGAATTATAATGTAGTTTAAATTGAATTAAATAGAATTCCCATTTATGGGATATGGATTGTTAGCCAAATTCCCTAAAATGGGATAGGAAAGTAGTTTTCGCCAACTCAGTTTATGGAAAACAGCATATGTGTCGTCATTCCGATTGTCTTTTGTCATCCTCGAAGTATTTAATCGGGGACAGAATCTATGGGAATTGATAATTAACAGCTAGATCCTCGATTAAAAGATTACTAGGATGACAGTTTCGATAGTTAAACGCTGATCCTGAATTCATGTTAGCTAACCTCAACTCGGGATAAAATACTATCCTATAATTTCGTCATTCCCGAAGTCTTTTGCCTATATATGGACGTAGGTACTTAGGTTTGGTCTGGAACTACAAACCTGTATCGGGAAGCTACTGGCAAAAATCAATGGATTCCGGCTCAAAAGACTACCGGAAAGACGACTTCAAGTCGTACTTTCTTATACCAAATTGAGTTTAGTTATGAATTCATAAGCACAATGAAGCGAAATCGGCTAACTATAAGTTACATATTACAAAACTGCCGGCGTAACTAGATGTATAGATTAAGATTTGAGAAAGGAGCAAGGAAATGTTTAATTGTCTGCAGTTATACGTAGAGATACAGATCAAATGTTTATCTATTGCCGATAACGCCAAGTCCATTGACTGAGTTGTCAAAAGAGAAGTATCATTAA
>Ga0105356_10003968_pt1 | contig 14403 bp, 19 predicted proteins | sample GOMGulsemesocosm_3_FD_83502 | JGI IMG/M metagenome (GOLD analysis project Ga0105356, IMG submission 83502) | Methane-oxidizing microbial communities from mesocosms in the Gulf of Mexico - GOM9D Gulf of Mexico | ecosystem: Environmental > Aquatic > Marine > Cold seeps | place: Gulf of Mexico...
ACTGGATTACTGGGTCACGGGTTACGGCACCGGCGGTACACTCAAGGGCGTCTCTCGCGTACTCAGAAAAGAAAGCCCCAACACTAAAGTGGTGGTATGTGAACCCGCCAATGCTGACCTGTTGAACAGCGGCACAGCACAACCCGTCACTGATTCGGGCGCACCTTCCACACACCCAAGTTTCAACCCCCACCCCATGCAGGGCTGGACACCGGACTTTATTTCCAAACTAACGGACGATGCGGTTTCTGATCACCTGATTGACCAACTACTCACCGTAGCCGGTCCAGATGCACTTAAATACTCACGCGACTTAGCCCTGCAGGAAGGTATTTTTGTTGGTATTTCAGCCGGCGGCACCTTTGCCGCAGCGCTTGAAGTATGCAAAACCGCCCCCGCAGGCAGCAACGTGCTGTGCATGTTACCCGACACCGGCGAGCGTTATCTCTCAACCCCCCTATTTGAGAATATCTCAGCTGACATGAGCGAAGAGGAAGTTGCACTTTCGCAATCCACACCGGGTTATCAGTTTGATTAAATAGCGAATACCCTGACCATCAATCCTGCCGAAACATTGCATTTTTCGGCAGGATTGATTAAAAAGGTCTTAATCTCTTTAGCCAAGGACTGGTGAAAATGAAGCTAAACAAGCTCTCGCAGCTAATACCTACAAGCCTTCAGCTAGACTCAGCTAATGCGCCAACCCCGGCCTGCCTACTGACCACCGTTCTTCAAACCCTCAGCTACCTCTTTGTTTTTTATAAAACTAAAAAACCACCTGTCAGAGGGCAGTTATGCGACACAGGTCTTTTTAAAACAATCAAAAGCTCATGCAGATTATTACTAATAATCAAAAGGTTAAGATCAGTTATGATAAAAAACCTCAAAGCAAATCACTTTTATTATTGTCCTAATTTCAGCCACCACCCTGAGTTATGCGACAGAACTGTCGCTTTTCTCCCGCGTGTAGAATGTTATGCGACACGTGTCGTTCACTAAGCTGTTAAATGGAAACAAAAATGGATTTACGAAAGGAAGCAGAACTACTAGCCAAAATATGCATTCCGGTTTACGGCATCACTTTTTTGATAAAAATGATCAGCGCTTATCTAACCACTAACGCGTTCGGAGCTATTGGCACTGAAAATCCAATGCCTGATACAGCCATGCTGTTTTTGGGTTTCTCTCAAGCCATCAATGCATTCCTAGCGCCAGTAGCCTTAGGAATATGGCTCTATGTCCGGGCTAGAGCTCACAATTACAATCCACTTTTATGGGGTGCGTTTGGCTTGGTTGCAAATTTGTTCGCTGCAGCAATTTTCTGCTTAGTCAGGGCTCATGCCGAGCTTTCATTTAACAAGGAGGTCGTGCGGGACTAAAGCACGTTGTGCTTCAGCCCCACACCTTAAGCGTTATGAGTCTTAAGAATGAAGCTACTTAAGGAATTCACATCATTATCGGATGCAGAAGCTCTTTCAGAACGTCTTAGGAAAAAAGGGGTAATCACTCACGTTTCTAGCACCCACTCTAAACAACTTGGTGCACTCGCAACTGGTGCGGTAAAAGTTGGAGTATGGGTTGTCGTAAACGAGCAAACACATGATGCTACCGCTTTGCTCAAAAATAACCGTCATACAGTCGCGACCGCTCTTACAGAAGAAGAAATGAAGCTACTTGAGAATGAGGGTGCTAAACAGGTGACTAGAACCGTTAATACAGCCTTAAATAAACTAGCTTTAGTTGTCGTATCAATAATTTTATTGGTGGTAGCGTACAGTGTTCTATCAAACTCATAACAAGTGGGTCGTGCGGGACTTCGTTCCGCTTTGCTTCTCTTGCCCCTCACCCTAAGCGTTATGTGCACTGAGATCAGAAATGGAACACACTGAACTAGTAAATAATCTCACATCGGAGTATGAGGCTTTAGGACTCACACTATACGAGCATCAATATCATCATCAGGCTTTCGGAAGCTGGTTGCTCGTAATCGGTAAACCTCATGATCGGATGCAATTTTCGTGGAATGGGAAGGAGTCATATTTAGGTATTGCTTATTCAAGCTTCAACAACAGCAATTCCACCCCAAATTGGGAGCCTTTGTTTCCAAGCATTAGCGGCACACAAACCTCGCAAATTGAGGTATTTCAATTTATAAGCAAAGAACTGAGCCAAAGGTATGGCACATAACAATCAGGTCGTGCGGGACTTCAGCACGTTGTGCTTCAGCCCCTCACCTTAGGCGTTATGTGTAAAAAGGATTTTTACCAATGAATCGAATCAAATATGTTTTATTAACTTGTTTTCTATTGTTTACAGCATCCCTCAATGCAGGATGGGTTGATAAACAAGGCAACCAAGTTCCCGATTCAGATGATATGAAATCAGTTGGAAAATTAATCGCCCACCAAATAATTACCGATAATGAAGCAGAAGCTTTAAAAAACTGGGAAACACCTTCAGAGACTGTTTACTTGCCAACGGCAGAGCAAATTGAAAGAAATAAAATAATAACGGCATTTATCGTTTTCGCCGGTTGCTCTGTCGATACTAAAGGCCATTGTGATCTAAGAATGCAAATCACTGTGTACCAACCAGATGGAGCTATTTACGCAAACATACCAATCGCTGAGGTTTGGGCTGGAAAACCTCCACTACCAAACAATAACCTTGGGCTCAGTGTTGACTATTTACGCATCAGAATTGAACCAGATGAGCAGCTTGGTAAATACCAAATTGACACAAAGGTAGTGGATAAAATTAGTGGCAATAACATGTTATTAACTTCTTACTTCACTGCAATCGAAGCAAAATGAAAACACATAACAAGTGGGTCGTGAGGGACTGCGTTCCGCTTCGCTTCACTTGCCCCTCACCCTAAGCGTTAAGCCTCAGGAGAAAGTCAGAATATGGAAGTTAACGAAAACAATTCTGGAGAAAACCAAGGCAACACCGAAGAGACAAAATTTTTCTCCGTCTCATTATCAAAATTAGCCATTATGTCCGTCTGCACGATGGGCCTATATGAGCTGTATTGGTTTTATAAAAATTGGATTCATATCAAAAACCAACAACAATCCAATATCATGCCGTTCTGGCGAGCTTTTTTTGCTCCCTTATGGGCATATAGCGCATTTAAGCATATTCAGGGTAAAGTTGATGAAGAAAAGCTTGGCCTTTCACTAAACCCAGTCATTTTCGCGATAGCATATTTTGTTGTAACTGCGCTTTGGCGTCTTCCAGATCCTCTCTGGCTGTTATCTTTTTTATCTTTTCTTTTAATGGTTCCTGCAAACAACGCAACAACCAAGATCAATGAAAAACAGATCGAGAATTTCCAGCAAAATAGCAGTATCAAGGGCTGGAACTGGCTAGCCATAGTATTGGGTGGAGCACTATTCATTCTGAGTCTTATTGGCACTTTTCTGCCAGAACAGGCTTAACAAGTGAGCCGTGAGGAACTGCGTTCCACTTTGCCTTGCTTCACTTGCCTCTCATCCTAAGCCTATATTTAAAGGACGCCATGAATACCCTGCTGAAATACCTATTTCTTTCAATTCTATTATTCTCTTTGCCTTTGAGAGCGGCTCCTATTTCATATATTGAACCAGAAGCCTTGTCGTTCCTTCCTAACCATGTTGTTTCCGATTTAAATAAGTCCGGTTGTAAAATCCCAGTTTCCGGTGGTTATAAGTTTGGAGGAGCTGTAATCGGTGAGTTCGCAGCACCCAAACAGATAGACCTTGCCGTAATATGCGTAACTGACCATGCCAGCACTGTTCGTATCTACTGGGGTGGCCCAAAAAAATGCGAAGAGACGCTAAGATCATCAGGGCAATTTATTCAATTGGCAGATGAACATTTGATATATAACTATATGCTCATTGAATACGAAGAGCCTGTCGTTCCGGAAATGGATCACATAGCCATAGATGATGTCATGCTTGGAAAGGCATCAAAGGTCTCTTATTGTAATAATGGAAAGTGGGAGTATTTAGGTGGTGCAGATTAAACTTAGTATCAAGTTTGAACCGCTTCGCGCCCCTCCCCCACCCTAAGCATTAGGTGTACAATTAAAGTTCAGGTCTGTTTTTGTCATGGTGATAGCAAAACAGAATTTTATTCTTCACTATAAGATAAAGAGCACAGCATGAGTAAAGGTACAGTTAAGTGGTTTAATGCAGACAAAGGTTTCGGTTTTATTACTCCAGAAGACGGAGGAAAAGATCTATTTGTTCATCATTCGGAAATTCAAGCAGGTGGCGGATACGCTACATTAAGTGACGGTCAGGCTGTTGAGTTCGAAGTGGGCCAGGGCCAGAAAGGCCCATGTGCGAACAATGTTCGTCCTTTGTAAAAGGTAAACACATAGCAAAGCATGGCAGCGGGCCGAAAAAGCAATGTTTTTTCAGCCTGCTGCTTTTGGTGTCATAGGCGGAGAATAGCCCGTTAATAACCCACCTGGATCATTAACCTGATTCAATAATACCCACCCTACCGGTCATCAAATCAAACACTCTCTATACAGTTAAATACTGCTACAGATAAAGGCAGCAGTCATAATCAACTGTTATACCCCACCTTCCAGAGCGCCAATAGATACGAGTAAAAGCAATTTGTGCCTCTATATGTTGTCTGTGCTGTGGCAGGTATAATGACGCAACTCTCATTCCTTGGCTGGACATTAGCATGAACGATGAAATCAATTACAAGAACAACCCTCTAAACGGTGTTGGTTTAAAAAACTTGTTGATTGAAATAGTAGATCACTACAGTTTTGAGATTCTTTTTGCCTATTTAAATATTAACTGCTTTAAGACCAATCCAAGCGTTGATTCCAGTGTAAAGTTTCTTAAAAAAACGGATTGGGCGCGTGAAAAAGTTGAAGCATTCTATCTATATGAATTCAAAAATTTACCTAATCCGTCCTCCAAACAGTTGGCATTATCTCCCAGGGATCGAGTTATTCCAGACGATCAAACGCCAGGTGAGCCTGCTGAGCTGAATTTGGAGGATGCTGAGCGGTTACGCGAACAGCGTGAAAAGAAAGCGGCTGAGTGGAATCGCAATGGTGGGCATCGCGCTGGCTCGAGTAAGCGTTTTAACGCTCAACGAAGTAAACCTTCAAGCAATCGAGATAATAACCGCCCCTGGAAAGGTGGCGGTGATTCGTCAAGCGCGCCAAGTGCTTCGGTTAAAAGTAATAGCGACCCATGGGCGAAGGCGAGAGGTAAATCGGAGCACTAAGTTTGCTCGAAAGAGTAGCAGCTAATCTGTACAGCCCTATAACAAAAACAAATCGTCGCGACACTGCAAACTGCTGTTAGCGTTACGCTTCCCTGCCCTTGTTGAGAAATTGCCATGAATTTAGAAAAATCTAAAAAAAGAATCGCCAAAAAGGTAAAGATGGGATTTCAGGGATACCCGGAAATTTCAATTTCATACTTGGGGCGTAATAAGGACTTGGCCGACGAGGTCGTTGTAAGGTTTGTAGAGGAAGAAGGTTCAGACGCTATGGAAGAGAGATTTCAAAGCAAATCAGACGCCCGAGAGGATGAAGTTATACAATCTGCCATCGTGAAAATGATCGAACGTTCTGAAGCCAAAACTGTGAGCATGACGACCGGTATAGCATTGAAGAGTTAGTGTTTAATGAATTCCAATATTGTAAATTTACTATGATTTTGTGAACCTAAAGTAAAACAAACGTATATAAAAGAGCAATAACAAATAAGAAAACGCTGTGTTTGAGAACTTGTTACTGCCCTGCCACTTGGTTACTCCGAGACCACCGCAGACGACTTCACTTTCGAAGAACTCGATAACTGCCCCCAAACCTTGCCGATCACAAATATAACCAAACCAGCCAGAATGCCCGGCGCACATTCATAGATAATGCCTTTGAGCTCAAAGTAGCGCCACAGCAACATTACGGTGGGGCCACCCAACATCATAGTGACAGCCAGTTTCTCGGGGACTTTTTGTTTTAGCGCATACACGATCAAAAGCGGTGCGAAAGCAGTGCCTAATGCCGACCAGGCGATGAGTACCAATGCGAATACGCTTTTATTACCACTCAGCGCAATGGTCAAAGCCATCGCGGTGACAAAAACCGTCGCCAATTTGGTCGCCTTATAGCCGGAAAATTTCTTTGGAACCAGGTCATGGGTAATAGCGGCGGTGCAGGCCAGAATTTGTGAATCAGCCGTCGACATGGTGGCGGCGAATAAACCGGCCAACACCAAACCCACCAAAACCTCTGGTAACAACTGCCCTGCCAACGTCGGCAACGCCAGTTCGGTATCAAAGCCGTTCGTTTCTGGAATTAGCAAGCGAGCCGCCAACGCGGTAAAAATCGCCATGCTGTAAAAAGTCACATACCAACCGTAATAATAACCACGCGCTTTTAGCATCTCACTGGGCTTATCCAGCGTCATAAAACGAATCATCACATGCGGCTGACCAATGATAGCGATACCGCCAAAAATCCAGCCGACTACAAAAAAGACTGGTCCGGCGGAACCCAGTAATGGATGATTCGCCGGGAACCAGTCCATATAATTCGGGGACACGTTATGCAGATTACTAACAAAGGCAGATAGACCGCCAATCTCACCAACGGCGATAAACAGCATCAAGCCCATGGCCGCAATCATCACAAAGGATTGTGCCGCATCGGTCCAGATGGAGGCTCGAATGCCACCCGCAAAACAGTAGAGCAACACCATCACACTACCGACAATCGCACCCACCGAGTAATCCCAGCCAAACACCACGTGCATGGCTTTACTGCCCGCATTAAGCTGAGCCGCAGCATAGGCGCCAACAAAAGCGAGTGTAATCAGGCCACCAATAACACGTAATACTTTGAAATCAGTGCCATGCCAGGTGCTTAAAATACCGGCAAAGCTTAGGGCATGTTGTTTTTCCGTTTGCACGCGCAGTCGTTTGTGTACAAAGATGGACATCAGAAAATCACCGGAAACCAACCCCACCATCAACCATATCGCTTGCAGACCAGCCATATAGGCAAAACCAATCAGGCCGACAAACATATAACCGCTGTTGGCGGTTGCGAAGGCTGACAGTGCAACCAGCCAAGGCTTCACACTTTGGCTGGCGAGCAGATAATCCTCAGTGGTCTGCTGTCGCTTTCGCATCGACAATACACCGATGAAGACAAACAGAAAAAGAAAGAAACCAAAACTGACCAGGACCATCGTATTATCCTATTGATATGTTCTACTAGCGTGCCGCAACAAACGGCAGGCATAATTAACGTTTTAGCTATTGGGGTTGGCGCTATAAAAAAGCACAGCCCAATAGGGAGCCGAACAGGCACGGGCGTAAAGTCTACAGCGTTTGGGCTTTACTTCCAGCCGAAACAGAAGAATAGTAAGTCTTCAAATTATTATTCGTGCACGAGATAATAAAACAGCCTCTATGGCTCTCAGCTGCTGCAGAATTTTCAGCCTGGCTTTTATAAAAACCAGTGATTGTTTGTTTCAACCTATTTAAAAGAGAGATTTTTTATGTGTAAGTCTATTTTTTTATCATTAATCGTCCTTACAACTCTAATCACAGGGTGTGCAGGAAAACAGACTTATCGAGCCTCTTGCGCATCAGAAATGGATTCGGCGTGGAGAGAGTTAGATGTAGCCAATGTTAAAGGCTTTTCCGGTTCCGTTAGTTATTCCAAAGCCGTGGGGTTAATTTCGCTCGGCAGAACCATGCAGACCGTAGAGAATTTCGATAACTGCATCAAACACGCTCGGGACGCACGTTATTACATTAGTCAGTCTCTACAAGGGCAATAGATGCCTCAATAATTGCCACCTTCACATAAAAAATGTGGCATAAAAGACGCAAACGGTAAGGGAAACCATGGGCATCGAGTATAAAGTTAACGAGCCGTTAACAACCGATCAGTTTATTGCGTTGTTAGAAAGCTCAACGCTAGGTGAGCGTCGCCCAATTGACGATCGAGCGTGCATGGCGGGCATGATTTCGAATAGCAATCTGACGGTAACGGCTTGGGATGAAGGAAAACTGGTGGGTATAGCCCGCTCCATGACCGACTTTCATTATGCCTGTTACCTGTCAGATCTTGCGGTAAGTAAAACACATCAAAAATCGGGCATTGGCAAGCAACTTCAGTCGCTGACACAAAAGCAACTTGGGCCAAGGTGTAAATTAATACTCATCGCTGCACCCGCCGCAAACTCGTATTATGAGCACATTGGCTTTACAAATAACCCGCGCTGCTGGCTACTTGAGCAGGGATCCAGTCTCAGCAGCTAACAATTGGAACGCCATCCTGCCAGACATTATTGCGCTCCCCTTCTAACTGGTACCCACACTCAAGCAGACTATTTCCAAAAAAGGATAGCGATCATGTCATACGATAAGACGGTATCAGCACATTACACTCACGGAACATTACTTAGCGCGATTCAAGCGTCAATCAGCCAACTGGGTAAAACCATTGATAGCGTAACAATCGAAGATCTTGCGCCGGTGGATGAGTTTCATATTGGTGGCCGACTAGCCACTAATCACCTGCTGGATCAACTCAGCTTTTCTCAACAAGATCATATTATTGATATCGGTTGCGGCTTGGGTGGCGCTTCGCGGTTTATTGCTAACAAACTCAACAACCGCGTAACCGGAATTGATTTAACCCAGGAATATATCGATGTAGGAAACGCGCTTTGTGCGTGGGTCGGGCTTGATAAACAAATAACCCTTCATCAAGGTAGCGCTCTTGAGATGCCCTTTGAGGATGAAATATTCGATGGGGCCATCATGTTGCATGTCGGAATGAATATTGAAGACAAGTTAACGCTTTTTAGCGAAGTCCATCGTGTATTACGCCCGGGTACCTTTTTTGGCATCTACGATGTCATGCAAATTAATGCTGGTGAGCTAACCTATCCCGTACCTTGGGCGACAGAAAGCAGTACCAGTAAATTAAGCTCCCCTGATCAATATCATCACGCGTTGCATCAAGCCGGATTCAAAACCAACAAAGAAAACGTTCGCCGCGACTTTGCGCTTGAATTTTTCAAGCAGATGCGTGCAAAAATTGAATCTGATGGCGGCCCTGCGCCACTCGGTCTACACACCCTGATGCAGCAAAGTTCAGCCATTAAAATCAAAAACATGAGTACTAATATCCAGGCGGGGCTCGTTGCACCCGTTGAGATCATTGCGCAAAAATCATGATCAAATAAAAATGGATATTTTCACCGTCGTAGCCATGTTCATTATTTGCCCATTCGCCGCAACGCTTGTTGGCGCCTTATATATCCGCATGTTTTGCAAACTTAAAACAACATCATCAATGCTCACCGGAATGCTTTGGATTTTATATTCAATATACGAATATTTAATGTATACCCGCGTGTTATGTAGCGGCGAATGCAATATACGGATCGACCTGCTGCTTATTTACCCTTTGCTTATTATCTTGTCGTTAACAGCCACCTTTTTGTATTACCGAAAAAAAAGGCAAACTCAACAATACCACCCCTAATTCAAAGAGGGCGTCATGAAACGTTACCTAACGCCAATAGTGCTGTTACTGTGTTCCGCTATTTTTACAACACTCGTGTCTGCCGAGGAATCTCTTCGCGAAGAGCTCGAAGCTTCGATGTTAAAAACCCGGACAGCCGTTCTTGAGGGTGATTTACAGGCGTTTGTATCCTCTATTGCGCCAATGAATCCCCGGTCAAAAATCACCAAGGAGCAGTGGCAACAATTTCTCGCAAACGATCGATTCCTTCGTCTGTTATTGCGAGGCATGCCCGACCTGGAAAATGAATCCCGGTTTCTAACCGTCAAATCCAGAAATGAGTGGGCGGCATACTATGCCGAAACCAGCCTGACTGATATCAACTACCAAACCCTGTCTGTTTTCCTGTTTCATAACGGCGAAGAAGGATGGCGCCCCGCAGGAAAATCTTACGGCTTAACAAAAGCCAAACCCGGAAGTGACGCGGCTAAAACAGGTTACCCGGCGTGGAATGGCCAAGCAGAAATGCTAAAAATAATCGAGACTGATGAGAAGTTCTCTTTGGACATATTAGTTTCAGATTAAAGTTATCCCTACGATCAGCAAACTGCCCTGCTTTTTTTTAATTAAACACGGATTTTACAGGCTTTATCATGGATGGTTACCGATCAGCCTGATTCATGTATTCTGTTGTTGAACTCTACTGGAGGAAAACGCATGTTGAAATTCCACGTTGATCTACATTCAGTTGATCCGGAAGATGGGTCACACGATGTAAAATTCTCAACCATCGTTAACGCTGAAAATGAGGAAGGTGCCAAGCAGGAAGCCGAAGCCGCTCTGAAAAAAGAAAAGCCGGAGCTATCTCCGCCTGACTCATGGCAGTGGTCCGTCTATGAATTTCCTCTCGGATAGCCTCTAACTATAATTCGTTAGACCTTGGCTGACACATCTTCTGTGTTTTTCATTGTGTTAGCTCGGGTCAATTTAGATAAACATCGCCATACTCACCTTAACAAGGCGATATTTATTTAAGCCCCTTTTTAGATCAACTATCCCATTAAATTAAATACGCTACCCATTGGCTAATGTCGCCGTCTGAAATTGGCGTTATGTCTACAGCACTTTTTCTCTTCAAAATAGTATCTGGGAATCAGCTTGTTTCAGTTATCATGACGGCTACTATTAGCGCTGACGTTATTTATGAACATAGAAGTCACCAATCTACCTGAACCCGCCATCACCTGCGCAAATTGCCAAGCGTGCTGCTGTCGTCTTGAAGTTATGCTCATCTCCGACACCGGAGTACCAAAAGAATACATAACAACTGATCAGTGGGGTGGTGAAGTAATGGCGCGCTTAGATGACGGGTGGTGCTCGGCTTTAGACCGCGCTACGTTGATGTGCAAGATTTACGAAAATCGCCCATGGGTTTGCCGCGAATTTGAAATGGCTTCACCTGAATGTATAGAAGAACGCTTAGAGAATATGTAAAAGTACGGCCATTACTTTTAACGGATCCTGCTCTAAAATACTTATCCCCCCAGATATAAACGACAACCTCAATGCCATCAAAACGTGCACGCCTAGATCGCTTTCTCAGTGCTAAAACCGGTATCAGCCTACGCGCACTGAAACCTGTTCTGGCACAGGGTCGAGTGATGGTTGACCACTGTATAACGACCGATGCCCAACAACTCATTGACGAGTTTTCCCATGTCACCCTTAATGAGCGAGTCTTGCAGGACAACACCCAGCACTATGTAATGATGAATAAACCCATCGGCGTGGTCAGTGCAACAAAGGATGACAAACACAAAACAGTGATTGATCTACTGGAGCGAGCAGACAGTGGCAGCCTACATATCGTTGGGCGGTTGGATTTTAATTCAACGGGGTTGTTACTGCTAACCAATGACGGCCGCTGGTCACGACGCCTGACAGAGCCAGATAAAAAAGTCTGCAAACTATATCGTGTCGAACTTGCCGATCCGATTACCCAAGCCACCGTGGATGCCTTTGCCGAGGGCATGTATTTTGAATACGAAAACATCACCACGCGTCCCGCACAGCTTAACATTCTCAGTGACTATGTTGCTGAAGTAACGCTGACGGAAGGAAAGTACCATCAGATCAAACGTATGTTTGGGCGCTTTGATAATGAAGTATTGCAACTGCACCGTCTTGCCGTTGGTAATCTAAAACTTGATCCAGAACTTAAAGCTGGCCAGAGTCGTGAATTGACCGCCGCAGAAATCATTAACATTACCAATTAAAACCACAACCAAGTTCGGCTAATATCTCTGCCGCCTCCATTTTTCACCGCCATGATTCAGCTCAATTACCCTCTTCTGAAAGCATGTTAAAAAAGTCCGCAAATAATTAATTACCTATTCACTGGAGAGGCTCTATGAAACTTGAATCCCTGGCGTTACACCACGGCTACAAATCCGAAGGCACAACCAAATCCGCAGCGGTTCCAATTTATCAGACCACCTCCTACACCTTTGATGACACCCAGCACGGTGCTGACCTGTTCGACCTGAAGGTGCCGGGCAACATCTATACCCGCATCATGAACCCCACCACCGATGTACTGGAGCAACGTATGACAGCCATGGAAGGTGGCGTAGGCGCACTGGCATTAGCCTCTGGTATGGCGGCCATCACCTATGCCATTCAGTGCCTGTGCAGCGTTGGCGACAACATTGTCAGTACCACGCAACTTTACGGCGGCACCTACAACCTGTTCGCGCATTCATTCCCACGCCAAGGCATTGAAGCACGCATGATCAAAGCCGATGATTTTGAAGGGTTTGAAAACGCCATCGATGAAAATACCAAAGCGGTGTTCTGTGAATCTATTGGCAACCCAGCGGGCAACATCGTTGATATTGAAAAGCTGGCAGAAATCGCCCACCGCCATGGCGTACCGCTGATTGTTGATAGCACCGTAGCAACGCCCTATCTGTGCCGGCCCTTCGACCTGGGTGCAGACATTGTCATTCACGCTCTGACCAAATACATTGGCGGCCACGGTACATCGCTAGGCGGCATTATTATCGATTCCGGTAAATTTGATTGGGTTGCCAATAAAGACCGTTTCCCAGTCATGAATATTCCAGATCCGTCGTACCACGGCGTGGTTTACACCGAAGCCTTTGGCCCAGCGGCCTTCATTGGTCGTTGCCGTGTGGTGCCACTGCGCAACACTGGCGCTGCCATTTCGCCACAAAACTCTTTCCAAATCATGCAGGGGCTGGAAACCCTTGGCCTGCGCATGGAAAGACACTGCGAGAACGCTGAAAAGCTGGCCGTTTTTCTAGAGAACCACGAAAAGATCGAATGGGTTAATTACGCCACCCTGCCTAACAGCCCTTACTTTGAAACCTGTAAAAAGATTACCGGCGGCAAGGCTTCTGGCATTTTAAGTTTTGGCATCAAAGGTGGTCGCGAAGGTGGCACGCAGTTCATTGATGCCCTGCAAATGATCCTACGTCTGGTAAATATCGGTGACGCCAAATCACTGGCCTGCCATCCTGCCACTACGACTCACAGGCAGTTAAATGATGAAGAGTTAGCTACCGCTGGTGTAAGTGCGGACTTAGTGAGGATTTCAGTGGGTATTGAAAACATCGACGATATCATCGCCGATGTTAGCCAAGCGCTGGATAAAGTCTCATAAGTTCTAAAACCTATTAAACAAATTCCGGTCAAATCCGACGTAAAAGTCTTTTTAATCAGCATGTTGCGTCGGGTTCTGGAAAACCCCCAATATTCACATAATTTGCCTTTTATCCCCACCTTGTTATTAAATAATAAGAGACTGTTGTATTTGACCAACCACGGACCATCCAAATGGCCACCGAACGCGAAAAAGGAATTCTCGAGCTTTCCATATTTAAGGAGTTTGCAAAAAAAGCTGATCTGAAGGTGCTGAATGGCAGCGCCAAAAAATCGGATCCTAACCAAGGCAAACCCGACATTTTCTGTGTTATTGGCGCGGAGCCGGTCTACTTTGAGTTGACGGAAGCCTGCGCACCGGAATTTGCAGCCGCATCAAACGGCTCAAAGCGTACCGACATTATTACGGTATGGGGAAACGACGTTTCAGAAGAAACCGTTAAAAAGAAACTGCAGAAAACCTATCAAGTAAACCAACCCGTTGAATTACTGGTCTATACCAACGGACGCACGGCACTTTCCGACGAAATCATCGCCACTAAAATACAAGAAGTCTTAAATCATGGTCACGGCCAATTCCGACGCATTTGGTTTTACGGTGAAGACATAAAAATCCTCTATCCTTGACTGCTCATTAACCAACCTGACAACATGCAAATCAATGCTAGGCATTAACACACCCAGCAAGAGCAAATTCACATTGTCATCCCTCCACCCAGTTAGCGAAAAGCCAAATCCAATCCCCTTTCGCGAGGCGCTTTGGTACTGGCTAAAACTGGGTTTCATCAGCTTTGGCGGCCCCGCTGGTCAAATCAGCATGATGCATCAGGAGCTAGTGGAAAAGCGCCGCTGGATTTCCGAACATCGCTTCCTGCATGCTCTCAATTACACCATGGTGCTACCTGGCCCAGAAGCGCAACAACTCGCCACCTACATGGGCTGGCTGATGCACGGTGTCAAAGGCGGTATCGCAGCAGGAGTGCTGTTTGTACTGCCCTCACTGTTCCTATTGATGGCGCTAACCTGGATTTATCTGGCCTTCGGTGATGTACCCGTGGTGGCAGGCATTCTTTACGGCATCAAACCCGCCGTCACTGCCATCGTGGTGTTTGCCGCTTACCGGATTGGTTCCAGAGCGCTGAAGAACAATGTGCTACGCGCACTCGCTGTGCTCGCCTTTATTGCCATCTTTGCCTTCGACATCCCCT
>Ga0105356_10003972_pt1 | contig 14394 bp, 15 predicted proteins | sample GOMGulsemesocosm_3_FD_83502 | JGI IMG/M metagenome (GOLD analysis project Ga0105356, IMG submission 83502) | Methane-oxidizing microbial communities from mesocosms in the Gulf of Mexico - GOM9D Gulf of Mexico | ecosystem: Environmental > Aquatic > Marine > Cold seeps | place: Gulf of Mexico...
AAAACAAGAAGTAATACTTTATTGTATAAAAAAAAGCCTTGCATAAACAAGGCTTTTCAAAGTGTTTCAAACCCCTAAAAATGAAACACTCTGTGTATGGGGGAAGATCATGAAAAATCATAATCTAAATAATAGTACAAAGATACTTAATTAACTGATTGAAAACGGAGTACGTTAATAAATGACGGTGATTGCTGTTTTTTTAGCGTTAGAAATTGTTAAAAAACCTGTGAACAAATCAAAACAATGTGTTTATTATTGTGATTGGTTGTAAAAAATAAATAGCTAGCTCCACCTTCTTTTATTTTTGTTTTTTTTCTGATTTGAGCTACGGTTTCTGGAAAATTCCTCGTGGTTATATTTGCTTTGTTATTGGTTAAAAATTTTTGAATTTCTTTTTTATGATAGTTGCAGATGCCTTCGATAAGAAAAGTTCTACCAGGAAATTCAATACACTTTTCTGAAGTGTATAAATGTGAATGTTGATGTAGCTTTTCTAAATTAAATTGTGCACTGATTTCATGAAATCCACCAGATTTTAAAATTGCAGAATTGGGCTCGTAAAGATATTTTTTAGGCGCTGAGTAAGTTGATGTAAACTTGTTAAGGTGTTGAAAATTAAATAGTTGTGTGTTTTTGTTGCTGTGATTAATCGTTTTGATTTGAATGGGGGCTGTATGGTTTTTTTTGAGGATAAATAGCAATTCTTTAACTTCATTCTGGACTGCAACAATATGAATTTCTTTTACAAAGCGCAATTCTTCTATTGTTTTTGAGAGGTCTAAAATAGGAGAATTTTTGATAAGTATGTGATCTGACTTTGAGAAAAGGAGGTCTAAATTATTGGGGACATCTGGTAAACAGTCCTTTAGTAAAAAAACTTTTTTATGAGTTGAATCGCGTCTTGAAGGATCTATATAGATCCAATCGAATTTTGAGTTGGAATTTTTTAAATATTCAATCCCATCACCCGAAACTGTATTAATACTATCAATTTTCAATTGTTCATAATTGTTTTTAACAATTGTTGATAAGTTTGTGTCTAGTTCACAGTGGGTTACCTTTTTTATCCGCTTTGAAAAATAGTAACAATCAACGCCAAAACCACCTGTGATATCTATGATTGAATCTCCCGCAACTAACGATGATTTATAGGCTGCAGTGATTTCTGAAGAAGTCTGTTCTATGTGAACTTTTGGAGGATAATATATCTTTTCTGTTTTATACCAATTTGGAAGTTTTTTAATACATTTCTTCTTAGAAACAATTTGTGTGACCAATTCTTGAATAGAAATCGTGGCAATTGGACTTCCTTTGAAGAGTAATTTTGAGGTGTCAGAATTTAAATTTTCATGTATAAATTGCTGCGCTTCTGAATGTAATATTTCAAGGTTCAATTAAATGTCTTTGGTTAAGGATTTGACAATTTTATTGTCGGATAAAAACTCTTTTAAAATAACTTTAATAGCAGTGTACATAGGTACTGCCGTTATCATGCCAATAACGCCAAATAGCAAGCCTCCAATGATAATGATTAAGAAAATTTCTAAAGGGTGGGACTTGGTGGTTTTTGAAAAGATAAAGGGTTGACTGAAGAAATTATCTACCAATTGTGCAATTAAATAGCCAATCATTACATAAGAAGTTGTTGGGAGTATTTGAGTTTGAAAATCTAACCCCAAATTACTAGTCATAGATAATAAAAACATAATGACCGCCCCAATCATTGGGCCGATGTAAGGAATTAAATTAAGTAAAGCACATAAAAATGCAATTACTATAGCATTGCTAATTCCGAAAATTAATAGAATAATCGTATACAAAACAAACAGTATGGTAATTTGTAAAACCAGCCCGATAAAATACCTTGATAACAAATCTTTGATAATGTCTGTTGATTTAGAAAACCTGTTTTCACTTTTATTAGGAATCAGGGTTAAGATGGCATTTTTTAACAATCGACTATCTTTCATAAAGAAAAAAGAGATAAACAATACAGAGAATAAACCAATACTTAGAGATCCTAAAGTTCCAGCGACATAGTTTAATAAATTTGGAATTGCTTGAAAACCTGATAAGAAATCAACATTTTTTAATTCAGAAAGCAAATTGATGTCTTTTGAAAGAAAATAATCGTTTACATGATTAATTACACTCTGTATATTTTGTTGAAATTTATCAGTCTGAAGTAAAGATAAGCTTTCTCCCTGCTTAACAATTAACGGTACGAACATCCCGATAACACCAATTAATAATCCTATTAAAGCAGCCATTGCTGTTATAACTGAAAGCGTGTTCGGGAATTTCAATCGCTTTCTTAAAAAGAGAATTAATGGGCGCGCAATTAACGAAATAACTGCTGCTATAATAATGTATACGATTACTGATTGAATGGCATATAAAAAATAGCCTAAAATGGCTACCCCTACAATTATTGCCAATGCTCTTAAAATTCCGCTTGAGATATCTTTTGATTTCATAAGGTAAATATAATTATTAATTATAAGCTTTTACATCGCCCATACTTAATTTTCTACCGCTAGAGAATGTATGAGATTTAGGCAGCATTGTACCAGATTCGGTTACAAACCAATCGTCCCAAGTTGCAGGAACTTCATTCAATTTCATGCTAGGAACATTCATTAAATATTTTATTGGTAAAAAATCATCATTTAAGATCCAGATATAAGAATCTCCAGGTGTTGTTCCTCCGGTAGTGTAGGTAACTTTTAAAGCATGCTTACCATCAATAGTTACAATACTTCTAATAATTCCTGGTTCAAAAAGCTTGTGTGGTGCGACTAACCAAAAACTGTCATTGTTAAAAATAGCTTCCGCTTTTTTTGTAAGTGCTTCTTTATTCTCATTGGTTTCTTTACCATCAATAAAAAACCTGTTTTTTATCTTATTATTTGGATGTAAGATTACCTTATTGTTTTTCCATGAAACGTCGATAATATGGCGTTGTTTGTCCCATTTAAATGACCTTCTTCCTCCAAAACTCCATGAGATATACCTGGTTTTTTTGTAAGCATCATGTTTAATGGTTTTTAAAATATTATGTGCAATGGCATCTGCTTTTGGGTTTGAAGCTTTTACGCGGCACATATCTAGTTGCATTCCAAACAAACTAATGGTATGTTTTGTGGGGAGTTTAAACCCTAATTCAGTTTCTTTCCAGTGGTTCCAAGTTGCTTCTATACCTCCAATTGGAATGGATCCTACCCACATTTTATAGCTAGTTGGGAACCCATTTGCATCTAAGATCCATAAATACGAGTCACCAGGAGTAGACCCTCCAGAAGCATAGGTAATTAATAAGGCATCTCTATTATTGTGTTTTACAATACTTCTTTTTACACCGGGGTCAAAAACTTTAAATGGTGCTACTAGCCAAAAACTATCATTATTAAAATAATCTATGGCATTTTTTATTAGTTTGTCATTTTTAATGTTTTCCCCAGATTTGATGACTTTTGAGTTTTCTCGATTTTTAGTATCTAAAAAGACTTCATTATTATCCCAAGATACGGTAACCTTGTTTTCTAATTTATGCCATTTATAGTAATGCGTATCTCTAAAACTCCATTCTAAATATTCAGCTTTTTTATAGGCTTCATACTTTAATTCGGTAAGCATTTTAGCGGCTAAGTTATCGGCTTTTTTACCGGTTGTTCCAATAGGTAAAGTCTCATTGTTTTTATAATAAAAAATGGCAAGTACTATTGCTAGTATTGCCAGAAAAACTCCGAGCACTTTTAAAATTTTTTTCATTAATAAGGTAGTTAGTTTAGTTGAGCAGCTAATTTACCTTATTTATTTTTAGTATAATAATCTAAAACGTGTTTTGGTATTTCTATGTTTTTTGGTAAATCTTGGGCTGAAATCGGATATTCAGCGATTTGTTTTATGGGCATTAAACCTGCCCAAACTGGCAAGTTCACATCTTCGGGTTCGTCAGAAACATCAACATCTCTAATTTTTGCAGAGGCAGTTTCAATTTCCATTTCAACCACTAAAGTTCTATCAAACTCTTCGTTGTTCATTGCTCTAACACCGTCCCATCTACCAGGCATCATATGTTCCATGAAGCATTTTATTCCAGCCATTTTTTCAATAGAATCCACCACCTTTTTTGCCTTTCCAAAGAGGGTGGCAGATCTGTAATTTACAGAATGATGAAATCCAGAACGAGCTAAAACCAAGGCATCTAAATGCATTACTGTCATACTCATTTCTTCTACATCTAATAGCGATGTTAACATCCTATTAGCTTGAGATCCATGTAGGTAAATTTTATTTCCATTTCTTCCATAAGCCATGGGAATTGAAATTGCTTTTCCTTGAAAATTATAACTTACATAGCCAATAAATCCAGCATCTAATATGTTGTTTATTTTTTCAACATCATAGGTGGCTCTATTTGCTCCGCGTTTTACACGGTTTAATTTTGATTTTTGATATTCTTCCATTTTTTATAAATAACGTTCTTGGATAATTTTTGTATGGTGCATATCATGACCTAATATTGTAAAAGCGGCTGCTCTTGCAGACATTACTGCCCCGTTGGCCGTACCAACAAAGGTCAAGTTCTTATCTGAAATACTTTTTAAGAGCATGATTGAATTTTCTCTATTAATTGAAAATTCTTTAATCAATTCTGCCTTCGACTTAGCATCTGCCTCAGATGGAATTATCCACTCATCTTGCTCAAATCCTTCAATATTGGTGGAGTCATTTCTTGCGATTCTTAAGCATCGATACATAAAAACACGTTCTGTATCTATTAAATGTTGAATCACCTCTTTAATACTCCATTTTTCTGGAAGGTATTTATAAAGCAGTTTGTCATTGGGAATTGAATTGATAAAATCTATCATGCTGTTTTTACCGTTTATATACCCTTCTATTAAGTGCGTTTCGTTTGGAATCTTATCAATATATCTTGAGTAATATTCGTTGTATTCGCTTTTGTTTAAATCTGTTTTTTTCATTTTATGTTGTTTTGTTGCATCAAAAATAATACATTTATGGACTGCTGTAGTCATCCAGAATAAATATAATTAGTAGTCCAGATATGTTTCCGTATAAAACAAGTATTTTATTAGATAGAAGTATTAAGCAACCGTTGTATTTACAGTTGTCAAAGCAAATAATTGAGTTGATAAAAGAAAATAGATTAGCTCCGAAAACAAAATTGCCTGGAAGTAGAGCCTTATCTGAGCTGCTAGGGGTGCATAGAAAAACAATCGTTGCGTGTTATGAAGAATTGACCTTGCAAGGTTGGATTGAAAGCATTCCTAAAAAGGGAACTTTTATTCATAATAATTTACCAGAGTTAGAACAGCAAAAACTTTCAAATGAAACCCAAAATGAATCCAAGTTAACTGCAGGATTTCGTTTTTACAAGCGCAAATTATTGGCAAAACCGGTGCCTGAAAACTCTGAGGATTTTATGGTTGTCAATGATGGTGTTTCTGATGGAAGATTGACTCCTATTAATGAAATAGCACGCATTTATAGACGCATAACGAGTAGGAAAGAAGGGCATACGCATTTAGCGTATGGTGCTACATTTGGCAACGATAAACTGAGAAATGTCTTGGCAAACTATTTAAATAAATCAAGAGGATTGCATGTTTGTAAAGACAATATATTAATTACACGAGGAAGTCAAAATGGCATCTATTTAACTTCACAATTATTGCTAAAAGAAAAGGATAACATTATTGTTGGAACAACAAATTACATTGCTGCTGATATGACGTTTCAAAATCAGCAGGCCAACTTGATACGCGTGCAAATAGATGAGAATGGCATTGATACTTGTCAAATAGAATCAATTTGTAAACAACAACAACAAATAAAGGCAGTGTATGTAACTTCACATCACCATCATCCAACAACGGTAACCTTATCTGCAGAACGGAGAATACACTTGTTAAATCTTGCTAAGAAGTATTGCTTTGCCATTATAGAAGATGACTACGACTACGATTTTAATTACAACCATTCCCCAATTTTACCCTTGGCAAGTCATGATACCAACAGGAATGTAATTTATATAGGATCGGTGTGTAAAACGGTGGCTCCAGTATTTAGAATCGGGTATTTGATAGCGTCAAAAGAATTTGTCCAGGAAGCTGCTAATTTGAGAAGAATTGTAGATAGACAAGGGGACGCATTGTTAGAATTGACTTTTGCCGAGTTTATTGAAAATGGAGATTTAGATAGGCATATTAAAAAAATGCTTAAAGTTTATAAAGTGCGTAGAGATTTAATTTGTAGGCTTTTAAAAGAAGAGTTGTCTGACTTTTTTCAATTTGAAATTCCCAAAGGAGGAATGGCCATTTGGTTAAAGCTTCGCAAAGATATTTCTTGGGATACCGTTTCTAGAATTGCTTTAGAAAATGAGTTGGTGATTGGTGATTGGACGAGATACGATCCTCAAAAAACGCAACACAATGCAATTAGGTTGGGTTTTGCTGCGTATAATGAAGAAGAAATTTATAGGTTAATTGCAACGTTGAAACGGACACTTTCTAAGGTTGTTCAGGAAAAATCTTTGTAAATTTTTTAGGGAGTTCTTTAGATATGCTAAGTTGCTTTTGGGTAACAGGGTGTTTAAACTTTAATGTAGACGCGTGTAAGTAGAGTCCTTTTCCTTGTAAAATTAATGCTGGATTGCCATGTTCTTTATCGCCCAATATTTGATTGTTTATAGCGGCTAAATGAATTCTTAATTGATGTCTTCGGCCTGTTTCTGGTGATAACCTCACCAAGTTTAAAAACTCAAATCGAGGGGAGTTTACTGTTTTTAAAATGTCATAATGACTTCTAGCTGGTTTGTCTTCAATAGGTTTATCAATAATGCCAGTATGTTGCATTGTACCGATGCAAATGGCATGGTAGGTTTTCTGAATCTTTTTTGTTTCGAAGAGCTGACTTAATTCTGTAATTGCTGTGCTTGTTTTTCCAATCAATAAAACACCACTTGTTGGGTAGTCTAATCGATGAATAGGCTGCGGTTTTACAGCATCTGGTTCTGCGCTTTTTTGTAGGTTTTGAGCCAGTGAATTTGCAATTGTTACAAATTTATTCCCGCTAACCAAAACGCCTGAAGGCTTATAAACAACAGCTAAAAAATCATCTTCAAATAGTACTTCTAGCGGGAAGTTTAATCGTTTAAAATCGGATGCTGTATCTAACTGAAATAATTCAATTTTTTCTCCTCCATGAATATAAATAGCTGTTGATGCGATACTACCATTAACAAAAAGGAGTTGTTTTTTAATAGCCTTTTTGATGCCTGATTTTGTAGGAATGGTGTTGAAAATTCCTACGGCGTATTCTTGCAATCGAATAGGTGCTTTTAACTCAATGGCAATATGTGTTTCTGCTAGTTGCATATTAATTTATGTAAATAATTGCCATGGTTCAAAAAATATCAAAAATGATGAAACTAATAGTAAAAGAATAGATAAAGCCCGAATTGTATTTTTGTTGTTAAAAATGAAAATAAATATTAAAGAGATTAATTCGATAATAAATATATAGGTCACATAAAAATATTCTAAATAATACAGTCCAAATAATGCTCTTTTTTTTCCAATAGAATTAGAAAAATCTACATATAAGTCATAATTTATTTTAAAAAAAATGATATTTGAAATAACTAACATTGACACCAACATAAAAGTTATTTTATTTGCTGTTTTCATTTCGCAAAGATCTGAGTACTATCCTTAAAAGCTTTAAATTCTAATGCATTGTTTTCTGGATCGTAAAAGAACATCGTTGCTTGTTCTCCAACTTTCCCTTTAAAACGAATGGTTGGTTCAATAACAAATTCAATTCCTTTTTTATGCAATGAAGCAGCTAAATCATTCCAAACATCCCAGTCTAAAATAACTCCAAAATGAGGAACAGGAACCTCATGTCCATCAACAGGGTTTGTAATTGGCAATGCTGTATTTGTCCCTTCTTTTTCATGGATAACCAATTGATGTCCAAAGAAATTAAAGTCTACCCAAGATGTAGAATGCCTTCCTTCGGTACAATTTAAAACATCCCGATAGAATGTGCTACAGCGTTCTAAATTTGAAACTGGAATGGCCAAGTGGAATGGTGGTGTTTTTTTCATATACTAAATTTAAAAACCAACAGCAGCATCATCCCCACGAGGATCGGCGCCACCTTCTAATTTTCCATTAGGAAGTACTAAAATGGCATCAACCCTTCCAATAATCAACGAATTTCGTTCTACAATTTTATATCCTAATTTATTCAATGTTACTTTCGTAATACTGTCAAACCCGTTTGGTTCCATTCGTATATAATCGGGCATCCATTGGTGGTGAAAACGAGGTTTGTTGACAGATTCTTGCATGCCCATGTTATAATCTACAACATTCATAATATTTTGTAATACTGAGGTAATAATTGTAGATCCTCCAGGAGTACCTACAACCATTTTTAACTTTCCGTTTTCTTCGACTATAGTAGGCGTCATAGAACTCAGCATTCTTTTTTCAGGAGCAATTGCATTTGCTTCAGAACCTAATAAGCCATATACATTTGGAACTCCTGGTTTTGCACTAAAGTCATCCATTTCATTGTTTAAAAAGAACCCGGCACCTTTTACCAAAACTTTAGAGCCATAGCCGGTATTTAAAGTGGTAGTCACAGAGACAGCATTTCCAAATTGATCGACAATAGAGTAGTGGGTAGTTTGATCACTTTCATGTCCTAAGATAGCTCCATGAGAAACATCCGAAGATTTTGTCGCTTTGTCCCAAGAAAAAGAAGCCATTCTTTTTTGAATGTATTTGTTAGCGATTAAACTGTCTGTTGGAACATTTACAAAATCAATATCACCAAGAAAATGCGCTCTATCGGCATACGATCTACGTTCTGCTTCTGTTAAGAGCTGTACATACTCTGTAGAATTATGTTTTATTTTAGATAAATCGAAAGGTTCTATAGATTTTAAAATTTGTGCCAAACAAATTCCACCACTTGCAGGGAGTGTCATTGAAATAACTTTGTGGTTTTTGTAGTTGAACTCTATTGGTTTGCGCCAAACAGCTTTGTATTTTGCTAAATCTTCTAAAGAGATAATTCCACCTAATTCTTGTACATAGTCTACAAATAATTTTGCGGTTTTCCCTTTGTAAAACCCATCTTGACCATGATCTCTAATGCGTTCTAATGTTTGAGCCAATTCTTCTTGTTGCAACAAGTCGCCTTCTTTCCATTCTTTATCAAACAAGATTTTATAATTATTCGCTTTTTCAAATCGTTTACGAGTTCCGTTAAAGGCGCTAGCTTGTTTTTTTGTCACCTGAAGCCCATTTCTAGCCAAGTCAATAGCGGGTTGAATTAACTCTTTAAAAGGCAAGCTTCCAAATTTGTTATAGACTTCAAAAATTCCAGCTATAGAGCCTGGAACACCAACGGAATGCACTCCAAAGTTGCTTTTCCCTGGAATTACATTGCCTTCTTTGTCTAAGTACATATCTCGGCTTGCGGTTAAAGGGGCCTTTTCTCTAAAGTCTAGTGCACCGGTTTTTCCGTCATTTTCTCGATATACCATAAATCCACCACCACCAATATTCCCAGCTACTGGGTATGCCACAGCTAATGCGAGCTGTGTTGCCACCATCGCGTCATATGCGTTTCCGCCTTTTTCTAAGATATCAGATCCAATTTTAGAGGCTTCAACTCTGGCAGAAACTACCATTGCTTTGTCTGCAATTAGGCCTTTGACTTTATGTTCTTTTTTAGTGTTACAACTAGCAATAAGTATTGTTAAAATTGCAAGAGAAAGTATTTTTTTCATAATTAGGTTTAAGTTTGGCTAATTTGATTGAGTTTTTGGCTTGAAAAGATACGTAAATCTTCGAAAAAGAGCATGAAATCTTTTTCAAACTCATTATCTAGCTGTTCTAAATCTTCAATTGCTAAGTTCATTTGAGAGATTCCTTTTGTTCTTCTATTCATGCCCGTAAGCACTTCTTTAATGCCCTCTTTGTATTGGTAATTATATAGCCAATCGTACTTTATCATATAGGGCAATAAATGCTGTGTTTTTACTGGTAAAATATCAAAATTATCTTGTAATAGTGAATATACAGATTGTACATAAGTACCTAGTGGAATTTCTGAGTATAGTTGCCAGTTTTTAGCGAGGTAATGATCATAAAAAATATCAATGACAACTCCTTTGTAATGTTTGTAACGGGTATGTAACCTCCGTTTACTTTGTCGAACAATTGGATGTGCATCCGTAAATGTGTCTATTTCTCTGTGTAATAAAATCCCTTGTTTAATTTCTTTCGAATAATGCTCAAACTTATTACCAGGTATCCCATCAGCAATAAAATTACCAATCATAATGTCTTTGTTGTCTTTAGAAAGATATAAATGGGCTAGGAAGTTCATGAAAGTAAATGTAAACAAAAAAGCAATGTCAGATCGCGTGATTACAAAGTATTTGAAACTGTATCGAGATGTCTATTTAAAATCTTTCGAGCAATCTGTATGCTCTTAAAATACCGCTTGTAATAATAGTCTCAACTGATAAATTTCCTGGTAGATAATACACATGGACTAGTTGTTGGAAAACCACTGCAAAAAAAAAGTTACTGATTGAGTACTCTTAAGCCTTCATATACTACAATACTTACCGAATTAGCTAGATTTAAACTTCTTATGTGGTTGCTGTGAATAGGTATTTTATAGAGTTTCTCTGGGTTTTTGTGTAGGATACTCTCTGGCAATCCAGCAGATTCCTTTCCGAAAACTAAAAACAAATCGTCTTCATAATCAATAGCGCAGTAATCTTTAGTTGCATGACTAGAAAGGTATACCATCTTCTTGTCGCTATTTATCGTGTAAAACTCCTCGATAGATTCGTAAATATGTAGGGAGAGGTGCTTCCAGTAATCCAAGCCAGCTCTTTTTACTCTAGAATCATCTATCTCAAAGCCAAAAGGTTTTACCAGATGCAATTGTGACCCAGAAGCCAAACTAAGCCTGCCAATATTACCGGTGTTATTTGGTATTTCTGGCTCTATCAATACAATGTTGTATCCCATAATTAGTACTGTTTATTCATGTTAGCTGAGCGTATTTTTTCTTTTGCAGTTTTCTTTTTTGATCTCACAAATATAATTGTTGTTTGTCGATAATCTAAATTTCAGTGCGCAATATTTTTCTCTTTTTTATTGAAGATAAAACAGCAAATCACGCTTATGTAATGCGTTACTTTTGAATGTTTTTAATGACTTTATTCGGATATGGAATTTTTTAACTTAGGTATTTGTGTTTGGCTAAGGAATCTATTGTGGTTTTGGGTAAAAATGATTCAAGATTGTCAAACTCTTTATTTTTGATAAGCATTCTAACTTTAGTTGCGCTAATTGGGCCATAATTATTTTCTAAACGGGCTATTTCGACAACAGAGATTCCTTTTGGAGGTAATAGTTTCTTCATTGTTTCGTGGTGTGCACGTGTTGTTTTACAGAACGGTTCTTTTCCTATAAATCTTAAGCTAAGGTTTAAAGCTGGAGCAATGTAATTAGTGAATATTTCAAGATCATATGAAGCATCCATAGCTGGATTAAAAGTCTCTTCCTTGTGAAAATATTCTGGAAAGGTAATTGATGAAACTAAATATTTGCCAGTAGGCACAACTACAACATTTGTTATGTGTTTGACAGCTTCTTTGACCATTGCTAGTCTCAGTTTAAATTTGAAATAACTTTTATCTTCTTCTATTACAAAAAGGTATAAGTTATCTACCATATTAGCGGCAGTTGTAACTAAATGTTCGTGTCCCAAGGTAAATGGATTGCAATTCATAACTGCAATTCCATTCGTACCTTGTTTGTATTTAGATTTTAAAACATTGATGAAAGTAGGAAACTCTTCATCAATGTATCTAAGCGCGGCTCGCATTCTACATTGGGTTATTTTATGAAAGATCTCTTTGTCTATATCACTAAAGGCAGCAGGTTTATTGGGACTCCTTTTGATAAAGTTGGTGTTAATTTCCCTAGCAATATATTTGGCAACTGCCTTATTTCCTTCTGGCCTTAAATGTGTAGTGTCATAATAGACTTCGTTATAGCTATGTGGGCGCTTAAAAATAGCTGCCAAGTCTAAGAAAGTACACTCCTTTTTAAGTGAATTCTTTTCTTGTTCTGTAAACGGATTTAATCCATACAAAATAATGATATCTCCTTTCGTAATCTGGGTATCTAATATGGCAAAACAAGAGTTCATAACATCGGCACTTGAAACACCTCGATTAATAACTTGAAAATTTGGATTGTTGATTTGGCTGTCTATAAATGCGGGCAACGTTTGTGCGTCTTGACAACTTGTTGAATATACTAAAGAAGAACCAAATACAAAAATAGAGCTACAGTGTTGCCTAGCATTTTGTTTAATATCTTGGCGATACCCGTTTACAACGCTACTATACTTGTTTTCGAAGTCTTTGTTAACCATGTAGTTTTTCCTAAGTTTGTTAGGAGGTCCTGTTATTGGAGATTTTGTATAACTACATGTTAAGGCTGTGAGTATTTTTTTATTTATAAATCGAAAATCGTACAGCAGTTTTGGGATTCTATTGAGAAAAATTTTAAAATGAATGCGTTTTTCATGGGATGAAAAATTGGCTGTAGGAAATTTAGGTTTATTCACTAACAGCATTGATCCACCGTTATCTTCAACATACTTTTTTACGCCTTTCAGTACAGAAACATGATACCTGTTAATAGATGCTTTGTTAATTTCTTCTGCTATAAGCGTTTTCCATTTGTTTGTATTTGAACGTTCTATGCGTTTTTTATAAAACTTTTTTAGAATCATTATGATTTGTAGCCTATAAGATATTATTTGAATTGAATCCTGTCTTGTATCTCTGGGGGAGAAGTACACTGCATACATCAAAAATTTAGGGGATAAACTGATGCTTGCATGTACAATATAGTAAATAGTTTCTAAGGGCTTGAAAATAATCAGATTAGATGTATTTGAATTTTGTTGTATGCTCCTTTGAATGTTGGGGTGCAATAGCGTGGTTATTGGATGTATGCATACAAGAACAAAAAAAACCACAACTAAAAAGCTGTGGTTTTCTAAATATCTATAAATCTAAGATTCTATTCTAATAGTCTTCTTTCTTAAGAATTCAACATCACTGGCATTACCAACATGGTAACTTGTTCTCCTTCGTCTGTTCCGTCAATAGGCGTTAAGATTCCAGCTCTATTCGGTAAAGACATTTCAATCAAAACATCGTTAGCACTTAAGTTGTTTAACATTTCACTTAAAAAACGCGAGTTGAATCCTATTTGCATGTCGTCACCTTGGTAATCACAAGACAAACGTTCATCAGCTTTGTTAGCATAATCTAGATCTTCTGCAGAAATGTTTAATTCCGTTCCTGCCATTTTCAATCTAATTTGGTGTGTTGTTTTGCTAGAAAAAATAGACACACGTTTTACAGAGTTTAAAAAAGAAGCTCTGTCAACGGTTAATTTATTTGGGTTCTCTTTAGGTATTACCGCTTCGTAGTTAGGATATTTTCCGTCAATTAAACGACAAACCAATACAAAGTTGTCAAAGGTAAACTTCGCATTAGAGTTGTTGTAATCTATAGTTACGTCAGTATCAGCACCATTTAATATTCCTTTAAGTAAGTTTAATGGTTTTTTAGGCATAATAAATTCTGCACTTTCATTTGCAGTAACATCTGTTCTAGAGTACTTCACCAATTTGTGCGCATCTGTAGCTACAAAAGTTAAGCTTTCAGAGCTAAATTGAAAAAATACACCACTCATTACCGGACGTAAATCATCATTACCAGCCGCAAAAATAGTTTTAGATATTGCGGTAGCTAAAATACTAGCAGGAATTACCGTGCTACTTGGAGCAGATAGAGAAACCGCTTTCGGAAATTCTTCTCCGCTAAAAAATGCCATGTCGTACTTTCCTTGATCAGAACTAATTTCAATAGCACTGTCACCTTCAGTCTTAAAAGTTAAAGGTTGATCAGGGAATGTTTTCAATGTGTCTAGTAACAATCGAGCAGAAACAGCAATAGAACCCTTAGAGTCAGATTCTACTTCTACAACAGCACTCATTGTAGTTTCTAAATCTGAAGCAGAAACTTTTAATTCGTTTTCTGATAATTCAAATAGGAAATTATCTAAAATAGGTAAGGTATTGTTACTGTTAATTACACCTCCAAGAACTTGAAGTTGTTTTAACAATTGCGAGCTTGATACTATAAATTTCATTGATTTTATTTTTTTTAAGCAACGGTAAAAAAGCCAATTACTTCATAATGAGTTTTTTCAAAAAATAGGATATACAAACCTA
>Ga0105356_10003977_pt1 | contig 14380 bp, 13 predicted proteins | sample GOMGulsemesocosm_3_FD_83502 | JGI IMG/M metagenome (GOLD analysis project Ga0105356, IMG submission 83502) | Methane-oxidizing microbial communities from mesocosms in the Gulf of Mexico - GOM9D Gulf of Mexico | ecosystem: Environmental > Aquatic > Marine > Cold seeps | place: Gulf of Mexico...
ACCTATGCCGAAGGTTTCTTAGACAAATATTTTGTGTTTGGGGTTCATGAAAACTATATGTTACAACATGTCCTAGAAACCATCAATCACTTGAAGACTCGTATTGCTTTTAATACCTTCGATGATCTAATAATTAGAAAAAAATTAAAGTTTAAAGCTGAATGCAAACGCGCTTTGGAATTTGTTTCGGGAAAACCTTTTGGTATTGAAATAGATTGTGATGCTATCGAGAATATACCGAGCAGCGCCATGACCCCATCAGGATTTAGCGCTAACAAGACTAGAGAATTTGTCAATTTCTTTGCCGCACATAAAAATGCAAGATATTTACATATCTGTGAAGCCGCACCGAGCTTGGCTCCTAAAAAGCAGGTTAAACGTACAGCTAAACTTATCTCCTATTTAATAAGCGATTTTATGAAAGCTTAACATCTATGTTTTTGCTACTCAATGAATTTTTAATATATTTGCATAAGTACTTATATAAATAATTATATTATGGATGCATTAAAAGGTTTTGGTGAATTGGGACTTGGTTCACGCTTAAAGCGATTAAGCGAATACATGATGAAAGAAACCCAATTGGTATACGATCATTACAATATTGATTTCGATCCCTACCTCTTTCCAATCATTAAAATAATAAATCATTACGATGGCATCACAAATTCGGAAGTCAGAGAAAAATTAAACCTCACACAACCCGCAATCACACAATCGGTCAACAAACTCGTCAAAAAAGATTTAGTGATCATAATCAATGATGCGACTGATAAAAGAAAAAAGATTATTAAAATATCTGACATAGGGAGAGCAACTATAAGGAAAATGACTCCTATTTGGTCTACTATTGATACGGTTATTAAAGACTATACAACCCATACCTCAAGCTGTTTAATCGGACATATAAATCAACTTGAGGACAAATTAATAAAGCAATCTATGAGCGAAACGATAATAAAACTATCAAAAATGAATCCAAAGGACGCCATAAAGATAATCTCTTTCAAGGATGAGTACGCCAGTGACTTTTACAATTTAAATATAGAATGGTTAAAGGCTTTTTTCGTAGTAGAGCCTTATGATGAGGAGGTTTTAAGCAAACCCAAGCCATATATAATAGACAAAGGAGGTCATATCTTTTTTGCGAGGTTAAACGACACAATAGTTGGTACAGTCGCCTTAATGCCAACAGAAGACAAGGGGGTTTTTGAGCTTAGCAAAATGGCGGTATCACCCAAGCATCGGGGTTTAAAAATTGGACAACAACTGATGGAGTATTGTATTGATTTCGCCAAGAAACGTCAATTCAATGGGCTTATACTCTACTCAAATACGAAGTTAGAGAATGCCATTTATATCTATAGAAAGTATGGGTTTATAGAAATTCCTGTCGAAGCTGATAGTCCTTATATTCGCAGTGATATCAAAATGGAATTTAGATTAAATTAGTTCATAACCAATAAAAAAGCGCTCCACTGAAGCTTCAGTATTAGAGCGCTTTTCACTAACCAACTTAAAACATTAAAACTGAGCAGTTTCTGTACTTCCATGCATAGCCATTGTACTGACCACACCTGATGTCACAGTATTCTGAATAGCGTCAAAATATGTTGTTCCGACAAATCCCTGGTGTTTCACAGCCTTAAAACCTTCTTTTTGTAATGCAAACTCACGTTCTTGCAATTCAGAATATCCTGCCATACCGTTGATCTTATAGGCTTTTGACAATTCGAACATGCTTGTATTTAAGGCATGAAACCCTGCCAGGGTAATGAATTGAAATTTGTAACCCATTTTCGCTAAGTCTTCTCTAAAGGTCTTCATTTCTTCAACAGTTAATTTGGCTGCCCAATTAAAAGAAGGCGAGCAGTTGTAGGCAAGCATTTTATCAGGGAATTTTTCATGAATAGCATCTGCAAATTTTTTGGCCTGAGCTAAGTCTGGTGTCGAGGTTTCCATCCAAAGTAAATCTGCGAATGGCGCATAACTCAACCCTCTATCTATGCCTTGTTCAATTCCGTTTTTCACATGATAAAATCCCTCTGAAGTACGGGTTCCTCTAATGAATTTTTTATCTCTATCGTCAATATCACTGGTAATCAAATTTGCCGCATCTGCATCGGTACGCGCAATTATTAAGGCTGGAACTCCCATAACATCGGCAGCTAAACGGGCAGCGATTAATTTATTTATTGCTTCTTGTGTCGGCACTAATACTTTCCCGCCCAGATGCCCACACTTTTTTGCAGAGCTTAGTTGATCTTCAAAATGCACTCCAGAAGCTCCACTTTCTATCATGGCTTTCATCAATTCGAAAGCATTCAAGTTTCCTCCAAAACCAGCCTCAGCATCTGCAACAATTGGCACTAAATAATCCAGCTTATTTTCTTCTTTATTTACACATTGAATTTGATCCCGCCGCAATAGTGCATTATTAATTCGTTTTACCACCTGAGGGACACTATTTACAGGATATAAGGATTGATCGGGATACATTTGCCCCGCCACATTTGCATCGGCAGCGACTTGCCATCCACTTAAATAAATAGCCTCTAATCCGGCTTCCACCTCTTGTACCGCCTGATTTCCAGTTAAAGCACCTAATCCCGCGACAAAATTTTGGGAGTTTAATTTTTTCCAAAGTTTCTCAGCGCCCATACGCGCAATACTATAATCAATAGCATAAGAGCCTCGAAGTTTTATAACATCTTCTGCTGTATAAGGTCTCTCCACACCCTTCCATCTTGGGTTTACAGTCCAATCTGTAATTAATCCTTGAATTTTGTCTTTTGTTTTCATAAATTTGATTGTTATTAATTATTAATAATTGAATCCCGTATAGAATGTTGCCGCATTCGCGGGATTTTTCTGTGTTTACAAATATTGATATGCCGGAAGTGTTAAAAACTCTTCGAAGGTCTCCGATAACACCAACTGGTCAAATAATTCAATGGCCAATTTAAACTTGCTGTCTTTTATCTTATCTTCCCCCACTACTCTTATAATTTTTTCTACTTCATCATCGAGAATACTAACATATAATTCCATGGTAAAATAGTTACCGTCATCAAGCTCAACTTCATGCTTTAACCATTGCCATACCTGAGTTCTAGAAATTTCGGCGGTAGCGGCGTCTTCCATCAAATTATAAAGTGCAACGGCTCCATTACCTCTCAACCAGGCTTCTATATATAAAATCCCAACATTTATATTTTTTCGAATCCCTGCTTCGGTTACTGTGCCTTGGGGTATGGTCAGTAAATCTTCTTCCGTGATACATATATCATCTCTTTTAATATGTAATTGGTTTGCGGTCGGCATATGTTTATCAAACTCTTGCATTGCAATGGCTACTAAGGCTGGGTGCGCTACCCAAGTGCCATCATGTCCATTTTTAACTTCACGCTCCTTATCCAAACGCACTTTTTCTAAAGCTGCGTTATTAGCGTTCAAATCATTCTTAATAGGAATTTGTGCTGCCATACCACCCATAGCATGGATACCTCTTTTATGACAACGTTGAATTACCAAGTTAGAATAGGCCGCCATAAATGGGCTCGTCATTGTTACCTGATCTCTATTTGGCACCACAAAATTTTTGTGATTTCGAAACTTCTTGATATAAGAGAATATATAATCCCAGCGTCCACAATTTAATCCCACAATATGATCTTTGAGTTCATAAATTATTTCATCCAATTGAAAACTGGCCGTTATGGTCTCTATTAAAACCGTCGCTTTAAAGGTTCCTTTTGGAAGTTTTAAGTAATCTTGAGTAAATTCGAATACAGCGTTCCACCAACGGGCTTCTAAATAATGCTCAAGTTTTGGCAGGTAAAAATATGGAGCCGTATTATGAGCAATCATGGTTTTTGCATTGTGGAAGACATATAATCCGAAATCTACCAAACTCGCTGCACAGGCTTCATTATTTATCATTATATGACGCTCGTTTAGGTGTAGACCTCTTGGTCGTACTAACAAAACAGCTGTATCCTTATTTAAGTCATACTTTTTATCCCGTTTTGCATCGTATAATGCAATTGTTTTTCTATTGGCATCAATTAAATTTTGTTGCCCTTCAATGGTATTCTTCCAAGTTGGTGCATTGCTATCTTCAAAATCTGCCATAAAGGTTTTGGCCCCAGAGTTTAATGCATTAATAACCATTTTACGGTCTACGGGGCCTGTTATCTCAACACGCCTGTCCAAAAGGTCATTTGGAATTGGACTCGTTTTCCAATTCGCTTCTCTAATCGCTTTAGTCTCGGTTGGAAATTTTGGAAAACCACCCGCGTCAAAATGCGCTTGTTGCCTAACTCGACTAGCGAGAAGTTCCAATCTTTCCGAATTAAACGCCTCGTGCAATAGTGTAATAAATTCCAGGGCTTCTTCGGTTAAAATTTCTGGATAATAATTTTTAACATCTCTTGAGAAATTTAGTTTTGACGCTGTTAAAGTGTTGTGTTCCATCTTCTAATAGTTTTGCTGATACAATATTAGAATTAAATTTTCAATAAAACAAGCGAACGTTCGCTAAATATATAATTTCCACAAAACTTGCACAGTTCGCAATTAGTTTTATATTTGTAGTTATATTATGGAAGAAGAATATATCAAACTCATTTTCGGACTAAAGCTCAAGCAAATACGCAATGACAGAAACCTGTCCTTATTTGGATTATCAAAGCTCACGGGCTTATCAAAATCTTATCTCAATGAAATCGAGAAAGGAAAAAAATATCCTAAGACAGATAAAATAGCCATTCTATCTGACAAGCTAGATGTGACCTATGACAAAATGGTATCTTTAAAACTAGATAAAAACCTAGCTCCTATTGGAGAGATATTACAATCTAAAATCCTAAAAGAGATTCCTCTAGAAATCTTCGGAATTAAAGAAAGTAACCTAATCGATATTATTGCCAATGCCCCAGCCAAAGTCAATGCTTTTATCAGTACTATTATAGAGATCGCACAGCATTACAACTTTAGCAGGGAAAGTTTTTACCTAGCTTCTGTACGGTCATATCAGGAAGCCAATAATAACTTTTTTTCCGACTTAGAACAGGAGGTACTGGCTTTTGCAAAAGCTTATCAAATCAACCTTAATACTTCGATTACCTCGAAGGAATTAGAGGATATTCTTATTGAAGAATACCATTATACCATCAATCAAACTGAACTTAAAAAGCATGATGAACTCGAAGGATTGCGCTCTGTTTTTATACCAAAAACAAAGACGCTACTTTTGACGAACACCATAGATGACGCGCAACGCACTTTTATTTACGCCAAAGAAATAGCTTATAATTACCTGAATTATAGCGAACGTCTTTTTACTTTTTCTTGGATCAAATTTGAGAATTTCGACCAAGTACTCAATAATTTCTATGCATCTTATTTTGCAGGAGCCCTCATCCTACCCCGAAACACGATCAAGACCCAACTCAATGCACTTTTCAGCCGAGATACCTTTGATAAAAAATTATTTCTCGACACAATCATTTCTCATAACGCCTCACCAGAATCATTTTATCAGCGCTTAACAAATATCTTACCCGAAGATTTCAATATTCAAAATTTGTTTTTTCTACGATTTACACATAAGGCGGGTAGCGATAAATTTCATCTTAAAAAGGAATTGCATCTATCTCACCAACAATCACCACATTCAAATGAAACGAATGAACATTATTGCAGGCGTTGGATCTCCTTAAATGTTCTTAAAGACATTTGCAAGACCAAGGCTCCACACACGTTTGATGTACAAATTTCTAACTACCCTGACGATAATCAATCGTATTTAGTGTTCTCATCGGCTACCAAGGATCCTTTTAAAGATAATTATTACAGAAGCATAAGCATAGGCTTACTGATCAATAGGCAGCTCAAACGTAAATTAGCATTTTTAGAAGACCCTAGCATTAGGTCTCAAGAAGTTGGAGTAACCTGTGAACGCTGTGCAATTAAAGACTGCAAAGTGCGACAAACAACGGCTGTATTTGTTGAGAAAAACATAAGAAATAAAACAATAGAGACTGTTGTTGATAATTTGATGGAGAAATTCAGCTAAGACTTCACCTATTTAATACAAAACGAAGAAATACTCTTAGCATTTTATACTTAATAAAGCAGAAGAAACGTTTCGAATAATCAATCCGTAGGAAAAAAAAACACTCTTCCTCTTAAATTTCCTAGCTACTTATTCGACCTAAGTCCTTGTGTTTTCACGAAGAAAACAAAAAACACAAACCCAAAAACAAAGTCCGCATACCTTATTAAATTTCTTTAATTTATTCATTTATAGTTGCTTAGTAAAATAAAAACTCTATATTTGAAACGCTATTAACCCAAATCATAGCTAAACATGCTAACAAATAACCACCTAATTTCTATTTACAATCCCGTACCCTTAATTGAACAATCCAGTGTTGTTACAATGCTAACAGTGACGGTATCCTTCTTTTTTATACTCCTAATACTAGGGGTGAGAAAATCTTATAAGCTCAAAGCAGAAAACGAGAAGCTAAGTAAAAAGCGACGAAAGAAAGCTGAGGAAGAAAACAAGGTATATAAGGACTTCACCGAAGGCCATTTATACGGTAATAATTAAACAAAGTATAAGTTAAAAAAAAAAGCCTGCAATTGCAGGCTTTTTCTATTTATCTAATCAGTTTCTTATACTTGATTCGTTTTGGCATTAAATCACCGCCGAGACGTTTCTTTTTATTCTCTTCGTATTCACTAAAGCCTCCTTCAAAGAAATACACTTGAGAATCGCCTTCAAAAGCCAAAATATGCGTACATATTCTATCTAAAAACCATCTGTCGTGACTAATCACAACGGCACAGCCAGCAAAACTCTCAAGACCTTCTTCTAATGCTCTTAAGGTATTTACATCCAGATCATTTGTCGGCTCATCCAGGAGCAAAACATTACCTTCTTCTTTTAGAGTCATTGCTAAATGCAATCGGTTACGCTCACCTCCAGAAAGCAAACTCACCTTTTTGTTTTGTTCGCTACCAGAGAAATTAAAACGACTCAAATAGGCACGAGAATTTACCTGCTTGCCTCCCATCATAACGAGTTCTTGCTCATCACTAAAATTTTGCCAAATAGTTTTATCTGGATTAATATTAGAGTGGGCCTGATCTACATAGGCGATTTTCGCCGTATCACCGACCTTAAATTCCCCTTTATCAGGTGTCTCTTCACCCATGATCATCCTAAAGATTGTCGTTTTTCCTGCTCCATTAGGACCAATAACCCCAACAATACCTGCTTGTGGCAGATTAAATCCTAATTCCTCATAAAGCAATTTGTCGTCATAAGCTTTACTAACACCTACAGCTTCGATAACATTAGTACCCAAACGCGGACCGTTAGGGATGTAAATTTCAAGCTTTTCATCAAGTTGTTTTTGATCTTGACTCATTAATTTATCGTAGTTCTTTAAACGTGCTTTTTGCTTTGTTTGCCTTCCTTTTGCTCCTTGACGAACCCAATCCAGCTCTCGTTCTAAAGTTTTTTGACGTTTTGAAGCTGTTTTACTCTCCTGTGCCATACGTTTAGATTTCTGATCTAACCAAGACGAATAGTTTCCTTTCCATGGAATTCCTTCACCTCTATCCAACTCCAAAATCCATCCAGCAACATTATCTAAAAAGTATCTATCGTGAGTTACTGCGATAACCGTTCCTTTATATTGTGCCAAATGATGCTCCAACCAGTGCACTGATTCGGCATCCAAGTGATTTGTCGGCTCATCCAATAGCAGTACATCTGGTTCCTGTAACAACAACCTACACAAAGCTACACGGCGACGTTCACCTCCGGAAAGCACACTAATTTTCTTATCCCCATCTGGAGTACGAAGCGCATCCATGGCAATTTCAAGCTTAGTATCTAACTCCCATGCATTTGTAGCGTCAATTTTATCCTGAAGATCAGCTTGCTGATCCATGAGTTTTTGCATTTTATCAGGGTCGGAATAGACCTCCTCCAAACCAAACATATCATTGATCTTATTGTATTCATCTAGAATTGCAACCGTTTCAGCAACCCCTTCTTTAACAATTTCAATAACTGTTTTCGTCTCGTCTAATTTAGGCTCTTGCTCTAAGTATCCAACAGAATAATCCTGTGAAAACACTACGTCTCCTTGATAATTTTTATCGACTCCGGCGATAATTTTGAGAAGTGTTGATTTACCAGACCCATTAAGACCTAGAATTCCAATTTTAGCTCCATAAAAAAAGCTCAAATAAATATTTTTTAAAACTGGAGTATTTGCGCTCGGGAATTTTTTTGTAACCCCAGACATTGAGAATATTATTTTTTTATCATCACTCATTATACACGTCCTTTTAATGCATTAAACACCCATGCAATGGCGAAAAAACCGATACCTACTGCTCCAAAACCCCATCCTGCTATTTCATTATATCGAAAGGCTCCAAGTGCCATTAAACCAAGTCCTACCAAAATCATTATCGTGGTAGCCCAAGCTAACACTGTGTTTTTATTCATTGCCATATTACTTTTTAGTTTATTGTTAGCGGAAAGGCAAATATCGCTTTTTTTACATAAAAAAAGCACCCATTTGGATGCTTAATTCAAAAACTTCATTGAATTAACGGGGAAGAAAACCCATTTTACCCTCCTGATAATCGCGTAAGGCCTCCATTATTTCTGTTTGAGTATTCATAACGTATGGTCCCCAACTCGCAACCTCTTCTTTTAAAGGCACACCTGACAGAAACAATAGTTTACTCTGCTTATTAGCCTCTATTGAAAAACCATCTCCATCTTGATGAAACTCAACAAGTTGATCTGCGTCTTGTTCCAAAATTTCTTGCCCATTAATAGACACCTTACCATTTATAAGGTAGATCAGGCTTTGATGCTCTTTATTGATTTCGATTTCATGATATCCATTTTCTTCAAGTGTTATCATATATGCATTCACCGAGATTTGGGTGGCGATTTTTCCTGACTTCCCATTGAGTTGCCCGGCAATTATTTGAATTTTCACCTTTTCATCCTCAGACCCCGCTACATTAAATGTCTCATTTCTCTCATGTTGATAATTTGCGGCAATCATTTTCTTTTCTGCCGGAAGATTAAGCCACAACTGTATGCCTTCTAAGGTCCCTCCTCTTTTTACAAACTCTTTAGTAGGACCTTCGGCATGAATAATCCCTCGCCCAGCAGTTGTCCACTGCACATCTCCCGCTTTTACCACACTTTCATGTCCCAAAGAATCACGATGCAACTGTTCCCCTTGAATCAAAAATGTTATAGGCTCAAATCCCCGATGTGGATGTGGCCCCAAATCAAATGGGTTACTATCTTCACTTATTTCATAAGGCCCGTAATGGTGTAATAAAATAAATGGATCAATACTTTCAATAGCTCGTGTCGGTATGGGTTGACGCAATTCTATCGGTCCCATATTGACAAAATCACTTCTTCCTAATGTTTTTATAGTATTTAATTTCATTGTATACCCTCCTTTTAACAAGCATCGACAAAAAACTTCAATGCTCCTTTTTTAAAATTAGTTTTTTTTAAATTTTTATTAGCAATTCCTAGAAGAATAGAAATCTCTCTTTTAGCTACCTTATTTTATCGAGTAAATCGCTTAGGACACAGGCCTCAGCATCAGTTAAATTCTCTAAGTAATCGTCCTTCATTTCCTTAGCTATATCTTCTAAAAGACGAAGCCCATTTTTAGTAATTGCAATATGAACCACCCTTCTATCTCCCGGACATGCAATGCGCTCAATCAAGTCTTTATCACATAGTTTATCCATGAGCCTAGTGGCATTCGGGGAGCGTTCAAGCATGCGGTCTTTTATAGTTTGGACTTTTAAAGTTTCTCCAGCTCCTCTTAAAATTCGCAAAATATTAAATTGCTGCGAAGAGATCCCAAAAGGTTTAAAAAAAGTACTTTGTGCGCTACTAATCCAATTTGCAGTATAAATAATATTGAGTAAGGCCTTCACCTTATTATTTGGAAAAGTAGAATTAATATCTTTTGCAATATCTCCCATAAATTAATCTTTAAAACCTGAATTTAAATGGGAGCCATCACAGTATGGCTTATTATCGGAAGCCCCACACCTGCAAAATGCAGTTGTTTTATTTTTCTGCTCTTTTTCGCCATTCGATTTAGTAACATGTAAAGTTCCATAGACCAATAAAGGTCCGTTTTCAAGCACTTCAATTTTAGTTTCTAAATGTAGCTCCTCTTTAGGCTCTTCGCCTAACTTTTTATACGATAAGGCCCCAGAAGGACAGGCCTCAATTTGAGTTTTAAGTGCATCAGCCGTGGCATTTCCTGCATTTATCCAAGGCTTACTCTCTGGGTTATAAACTTCAGGCAACCGCTTTACACATTCACTAGCGTGAATACATTTTTTTGGTTTCCAAATTACGGTTAACTCCTTATTTGAGTATTCTTTTATAATTTCTCGTTCTGCACTCATAGCCCAATTTTTAGTTATTAAATAGCATTTTGCAAGTCATCAATGGCCTTGGAAAAATCATTTCGTAAAGACACATCTACAATGCCTTGATCAGAAAAGTTTTGTCCAAATGAAGGTAATGAAAAATCGGCAATTATATTTCCTCCCATATGTGGAAACCTTCCTTTGGCGATCTCCAAAACCGTTGCACCACCTCTTCCTCCTGGAGAAGTTGCCATGAGCAACATCGGTACATTACTCCATAACTTACCATCGATTCGAGACATCCAGTCAAATATATTTTTAAATGCAGTAGCATAGGCTCCATTATGCTCTGCCAAGGACAGAATTATTCCATTTGCCGACTTGATCAAGTCCAAAAATGTTTGAGCATTTTTTGGAATTCCATGAGCTATTTCATAATCTATGCCATAAAGCGGAAGTTCAAAATCATTGAGATCTAAAACTGTCAGCTCCACATCACTCACTTGGATTGCTGCATATTCTGCTAATTGTTTATTAATTGAGTTCTTGCTATTACTTCCTGCAAATGCGATTAACTTTTTCATACTTACTTTTTTATCTTTTTATTGAAATAATACGAAACCATCAATAGCACCAAGGCCATTAAAGCTCCTGCTTCCGACCCATCTCCAATCATATAATGTGCAAAAAAGGCAAGGATAAATGCGAAGAAAAAACCAGCATAAGCCCACTCTTTTATTAGCCTAAATTTAGGGTTCCAAATCGCAAACACCCCTAAGAATTTTAATGCGGCATATGGATAAATAATATATGTTGGATAACCAAAGCCTTCAAACATCACTTTAACAGCATCATGATCGAATACATACATATATATTGAAAAAAGCATCAATACACTTAATAATCCCGTTGCTGCGTAATAACTAATTTTATTTATTTTCATCTTTATTGTTTTAATTCTCGACAAATGTACATAAAATAATTTTATTTTCCAAGGAATATAATTCCATGTAATATAAATTGCCCCGAGTTTTAAATAATTCAACTTTCGTGAGACTGACAACTTTCGTATTTTAGCACTAAACAATGCATCAATGGATATCAACTTCAATAAAAACGAAGATCACAATAAACTTTTAGTATCAGAATTAAATAAACGCTTGATAAAAGTTAAGCTTGGAGGAGGAAAAGCGCGAATAGAAAAGCATAAGTCCAAGGGTAAAATGACGGCAAGAGAACGGATTGATTATCTCTTAGACCCAAAAGCCAAAAGTGTAGAAATAGCGACTTTTGCTGGTGAAGACATGTATGAAGAACACGGAGGCTGTCCTTCGGCAGGGGTTGTTGTTAAGATTGGATATGTTAAAGGAAAACAATGTATTGTAGTTGCCAACGATGCTACGGTTAAAGCGGGTGCATGGTTTCCAATTACCGCAAAAAAGAATTTAAGAGCTCAGGAAATAGCCATAGAAAACAGGTTACCGATTATTTACTTAGTCGATAGCGCTGGTGTATTTCTACCCATGCAAGATGAAATTTTCCCAGACAAGGAGCATTTTGGACGCATTTTTAGAAACAATGCCGTAATGAGCAGCATGGGAATTACCCAAATCGCTGCTGTTATGGGGAGTTGTGTTGCCGGCGGTGCCTACCTACCAATAATGAGTGATGAAGCTCTTATTGTCGACAAAACGGGAAGTATTTTTCTAGCTGGTAGTTACCTCGTTAAGGCTGCTATAGGAGAATCTATTGACAATGAAACTCTAGGTGGCGCAACAACCCACTGTGAAATCAGTGGGGTTACAGACTATAAAGCTAAAGACGACAAAGAAGCCTTAGACACCATAAGAAATATTATTGATAAAATCGGCGATTATGACAAAGCCGGTTATAATCGTATTACAGCCCATAAACCGAAAGAGAATCCTGAGGACATCTTTGGCATTCTTCCTAAATCCAGAGCTGAACAATACGACATGTATGAAATCATAAAACGCTTAGTTGACAATTCGGAATACGACGAATATAAGGCCGGCTATGGACAAACGATCATCACCGCATACGCCAGGATTGATGGTTGGGCGGTTGGTATTGTTGCCAACCAGCGTAAATTGGTAAAGACTAAAAAAGGTGAAATGCAATTCGGAGGTGTTATTTATAATGACAGTGCCGATAAAGCCACGCGTTTTATCGCCAATTGCAATCAGAAAAAAATTCCTTTAGTCTTTCTCCAAGATGTGACTGGCTTTATGGTTGGAAGTAAAAGCGAGCATGGTGGCATTATTAAAGACGGTGCCAAAATGGTAAATGCGGTAAGCAATTCGGTGGTGCCAAAATTCACCATTATTATAGGAAATAGTTATGGCGCCGGGAATTATGCCATGTGTGGAAAGGCCTACGACCCTAGGTTAATCGTTGCTTGGCCGAGTGCTGAATTGGCTGTAATGAGCGGAAATTCCGCGGCAAAAGTACTCTTACAAATAGAAAAAGCTTCACTAGAAAAACAAGGAGAAACATTCACAAAAGAAAAAGAGGAAGCTCTTTTTAATAAGATAAAATCTAGATATGATTCTCAGGTTTCCCCCTACTATGCAGCTTCCAGAATCTGGACAGATGGAATCATAAACCCTTTAGATACTAGGGATTGGTTAAGCCTCGGTATTGAAGCAGCCAATCATGCACCTATCGAAAAGCCGTTTAATATGGGTGTATTACAAGTTTAATTAACACTATTTTCTATTCATTCTATTGATTAAAAACCTACAACCATAGCATATGAAATATTCTTTTTTAATTATTCTATTAATAATCAGCTTCTCATTATCTGCACAAAATTCAATTCAAACCCTAGACGAAAAGGGTACATTATTTTTTAAGGATGGCACTCAAAAAAGCGGTCTAATAAAATTAGATGATTCAGATATTATATTTAAAACAGATGAAACAAGTGAAGCGAACATATACAACGCTAATAGTGTCGTTAAATTCAATATAATTAATAAAAATGGATCCATTAGAAACTATCATTACGAATTAATTATAAAACACAACAGAAGAAAAATAATTTTAGTAGATGAGTCCAAAGACAAAGGCATCTTATTTTTCAAAGATAAAACTCAAAAAAAAGGCATAATTAAAATCAAAGGGGCTACGATTAAGTTTAAAAAAGATATCGATAGCGAGGAACAAAAGTATAATTTTAATAGCGTTTACAAGATTAATATTCAAGGGGATAACGGCGAAATAGACACTTATGAATATAAATTGATAATAAAAGAAAACAAAACCAAAGTCGTATTATTAAAATCAGTACTTATTGGAGATGTGAATTTGTTGTCAGAGACGAATGACTACACAAATTACAATTCAAATTTTGGTGTTTCATCAGGAAGTTTTACAGCCTATTACCTCTCTAAGAAAAATGATATATATGTGACCAAAATAATTAAACCAGGCATAAGCACAGGCTATTTCAGAAAATTAATTGCGCCGTTGTTTTTTTCTGACTGTAAAGAATTAATGAGCATTATCAAAGACAAGAGCTTTGGAAAGACGGATATTAGACGGGTCGTTAATTACTACAATACGCAGTGCAACAACTAAGACAAGCCCTATTTCACCATCAGTTTAGCTACGGTTTGTTCTATGTTCTTTTCATCAAGTCTAATGACTTTTATGTCTTTGGTTTCATTAGGGGACCCAAAATTTTTATAGGTCGTTATCTTCACAAAGGTTGGTGCTTTATTCTTGGAGCTCTGTCCGTAGTATTTTATATTAAAGGTCCATTCTCCAATATCGGAAGACCTCAAGTAAAATTCTTCTAAGCCGTAGCCCATATCTTGTTCTTGGGTTATTCTTTCTACATTTTCATCTTTGGTATGAGACCAGGTAAAGAAGCGTTTTTGCGGATTAATAATAT
>Ga0105356_10003979_pt1 | contig 14371 bp, 12 predicted proteins | sample GOMGulsemesocosm_3_FD_83502 | JGI IMG/M metagenome (GOLD analysis project Ga0105356, IMG submission 83502) | Methane-oxidizing microbial communities from mesocosms in the Gulf of Mexico - GOM9D Gulf of Mexico | ecosystem: Environmental > Aquatic > Marine > Cold seeps | place: Gulf of Mexico...
AAAAACTTTATTTTGATGACCGAGACTGCCAACTATTACAATTTATCGCTGAGCACTTGGTCACAGCAATTGATAGGGTTAGAAGTCGAGAGCTATTAGAATGCAATATAAGACAGCGTACTCAAAAACTTACTGAAACCAATAAAAAGCTTCAACAGGAAATTGCCGAAAGACAAAGAGCTGTAAAAATTCATAAAGCATTGTTATCTATTGCAGAAATCACGGCAACATCGCTAGATATCGATCAGTTCTACCTTGCACTTCATAAAGAAGTAGATACTTTATTATCAGCTAAAAACTTATATATCGCGCTTCTTGCAAAAAATAACGAGTGGATTGAATTTCCATATTACAGTGATGAAACTATAACACCAACGCCGTCAAGAAAATTTGGAAATGGTCTAACAGAATTGGCAATAAAAACAGCCTTACCTCTGTTAATTACCAAAAATAATATAATTACCATGATTGAATCAGGGGAAATAAAATCAAAGCCTTTTAATATTAATTATCCTGAAAAATTTCTGCCTAAAGCTTGGTTAGCTGCCCCTTTGCTCAATCAAGGGGAAATATTTGGCGTACTTGCAATACAAAATTATCAAGACGATGAAGCATATCAACAAAGTGACTTAGAACTAATTCGCTTTGTAAGTCATCATATTGCTACCGCTATTTTAAGATTCCGCACACAAACAGAAATTGAAAAAAGTAATGATGAACTTGAAAAAATTATAAATAAACGTACTCAAGAGCTACAGGCAACTAATTTAAATCTGCGTATGCAAATTGAAGAACGTCGTAAAGCTGAAGCTCAGCTTTATCACGAAGCACATCATGACGCCCTAACTAAATTACCCAATAGAGCGATGTTTTCTGATCGTTTGAGCTATGCTCTTCGCCATTTAAAACGCCACCCAGACAATCGTTTTGCCGTATTATTTATTGATTTAGATCGGTTTAAAATGATTAATGATACGTTAGGTCATCATGCCGGTGATCAATTTCTCATTGAAATAGCCGTAAGGCTACAAGAGTGTGTCCGAGATAATGATATTTTGGCGCGTTTAGGTGGTGACGAATTTGTAATATTACTCGACTCCTTACAATCACAAGAGGATGTTGAAGAGGTTGCTTCAAGGATTATTGCTGCCATTGAGCAGCCTTTTGACTTAGAAGGTCACACGCTATATTCCAACGCTAGTATTGGTATTGCCATGTGTAATAGCCAGTATAATGATGCAAACGAAATTTTACGAGATGCTGATGCAGCTATGTATCAGGCTAAAAGCATGGGTCGTGGCCGTTACGTATTCTTCGATGACAGCATGCGTGAACAACTTATTGCAAGTATGACGTTAGAACAAGAATTAAGAATAGCGATCAAGGAACAACAATTCGAACTACACTATCAAAAAATCACCAACCTTGAAGATGCCAATCCTATTGGTTTTGAAGCATTACTTCGTTGGAAACACCCAATAAAAGGCTTATTAACGCCCAGCGAATTTTTGTTTATGGCAGAAGAAACAGGGATGATTTTAGACATTGATAAATGGGTGATTCAGGAAGTTTGCATACAACTGAAGCATTGGCAAAATTCACTTGAAAGTAAAAATGTATTTATTGGTATTAATTTATCCGGTCGTCACCTAACCCAGGCAAATCAACTGACTAAGTTAATAAATCTTATTCAAGTGAATACCCATGAACCCCATCGTTTAATTTTAGAGTTTAATGAATCTGCATTTTACCAGCATGCCGAATTAGCATTAAAAGGACTACGAAAATTAAAAGAGTTTGGCGTTAAGTTGGCACTGGATGATTATGGCGCGGGACAATCATCATTAAATTTTTTACACAATTACCCCTTTGAATTTATTAAGCTAGATCGTAGTTTTATACGAACATTAAATAACAATGAAAGAAATATTTCTTTGGTGAAAGCTCTTCATGATTTAGGTAGTGATTTTGGATATCGTCTAGTGGCTGAAGGTATTGAGTCTGAAGACATGTTAAATAGGCTCAAAGATGTCGGTTGTGAATTTGGTCAGGGTTATCATATTAGTCGACCAAGCAAAATAAAGCATGAAGAAATCATAGACAACGTGGTAAAAATCGCCAGAGGTTGACCATCGTTCGAACTAACCTTTGTAAAAATGCCCTTCAACCCTCAATACAATTCCAGGTGATGTTACATAGCTCTCTTTTTTTGACCATTCTAAAAATGGTTCAATTTCAAAATATAGCCAATCTTTAAATTTATTAAATCGATATCGGTAACTTAGTGAGTATTTATCAATAAAAAAGCCGCGGTCACCATTTCTCTCTCCTTGAACTTGAATACCAATTATGGATGCGGAGCGCTCATCGAATTGATTAAGACGATAAAAGCCATGTTTCCACTTTATTCCCTTAAACGACTCAGAACCGCGAATGCTATAGTTAACCCTAAATTGTTTTTGTTTATTTTGTTGATAATTATATTCGAGCAATAATCGGCCGCCAAAACCATCATTCAAAAAATAATAAAGTGAAGGTTCAACTTTAAAGTCATGGTTATTATTCCATGATATACGGCGCTTATGCCGAGCTTGAAGAAAAACATCCCCTCCCGAAAGACCAATACGAGTATCTGTAAATCGATTTTTCTCTTTTTTATGAATATAACGCATGGCTGCAGAGAAGTTTTCTTCTTGAATCTCAGGTTGTATCGTGGCACTTTCAAGTGGCAATAAACTTTGTTCAACTTCACTGTCGTCGGAAAAGATTAAATCGACCTTATTTTCAAAATGAGGTAATTTAACTTTTATACGGAAGCGACTTTCAATATTATTCCAATCACCGCTTTGCGGCTTCCAACCCAAACGTATCCTTGCGTTAGTTTTCAAATCTTTACTACTTTCTCCTTTGTCCGTAAAAAAATTATCAAACCAAGCAGCTGATTGGTAAACTGAGTTAGACACTGACTGATGAAAACTGTTCATCCAATATGAATCGTCTACTATAGAATCGAATTTTTCAATTTTATCTATCGGCTCTTTTTTAGGTTCCTGAGCGAAAACTGGGAAATTGTTACAAAGTACGACTGTAAAGTACGTATACATTAGTGTTTTTGTTAATCCTTTAAGCAAAGTTTGTTTTACCTCATAAAATTAGTGCCGGAAAAGGTGATTTTTACCATTAAAACTTTATAATGAACTTACTTTAATTATAGGAGGTTTTCATGGGTGGCATAAGTATTTGGCAATTATTAATTATTGCCGTAATTGTTGTTTTATTATTTGGCACAAAAAAATTACGTAATTTAGGCACAGATCTGGGTTCAGCAATCAAAGGGTTTAAAAATGCCGTAACAGATGAAAATACTAAAGATGATGAAAATACGGCGGCAAAGTCCTCCGAAACACTAAATGATAAATCAACGACTGAAAATTCAGCCGATGTTAAAGAAAAAGATCAGGCGTAATTTATGTTTGATATAGGCTTTTGGGAGCTTTCACTTATCGCTTTAATGGCTTTAATCGTTTTAGGGCCAGAACGACTGCCCGTTGCCATAAGAACTGTACGCGATTGGATTAGTGGTGCGCGCCGTTTTAGTGACAGCGTGAAAACAGAACTAAAAGAAGAGCTCCGTATTCAAGAATTACACAGTAATTTGAAAAAAGCCGAAGAATCTAATCTTAAGAATTTGTCTCCTGAAGTTGCTGAGTCTCTAAAAACTTTGCAAGATGCAGCAGAAATGGTCAATAGGCCTTATCAAGCTACCGATAATACTCCCGGAAAAGTAGTTTCGGATAATAGTATTGATAAAAATAACGAAAAATAGAGAATATGAGCTCATCTACCCCAACAAACTATACGTTATTTGATCACCTGCTCGAACTACGTAATCGGCTATTACATGCTGTTGCAGGTGTTTTAGTCGTTTTCTGTTCATTAATTTACTTTGCACAAGATATCTATCAATTTGTTGCTCAGCCACTATTAGCAACGATGCCGCAAGGTACACAAATGATTGCTACTGATGTTGCATCGCCTTTTTTTGCCCCGTTTAAATTAACTATTGTTTTGTCAGTCTTTATTGCTATGCCGTATATCTTGTATCAAGTGTGGTCGTTTGTAGCTCCTGGCTTATATCGCAATGAGAAACGCTTAGTTGCCCCCTTAATGTTAGGAAGCACCTTGTTGTTTTATAGCGGTATTGCATTCGCTTATTTTGTAGTATTTCCTGTTGTTTTTGCGTTTTTTAATTCGGTAGCTCCTGAAGGTGTAACCATAGCAACAGATATAAGTAGTTACCTTGATTTTGTACTAAAGTTGTTTTTTGCTTTTGGCGCTGCTTTTGAAATTCCAATTGCAATAATATTAATGTGTTGGACTGGCGTGACGACTCCTGAGAGCTTAAGAGCTAAACGACCTTATGTAGCAGTTGGCGCGTTTGTTATCGGCATGTTATTGACTCCACCAGATATAATCTCACAAACGATGCTTGCTGTACCTATGTTATTGTTATACGAAGTAGGTGTATTTATAGCCTCTTTCTACCGTAAAAATGAAGATGATATTGAAACTAAGGATATTGAATAATGTTAAGAAGAGTATTGAGCATTGGTGTATTAAGTTTAATGTTTTTACCACATGTTGTGTCGGCGGAAAGTTTAGTTGAACGGTTAAGTTTATGTGCACAAACGCAAGATAGCTTAGTCAGATTGATGTGTTACGATAAACTTGCTAAAAATGACACCCAAGAAAAAGGTAGTGATGTAATAGCATTAAAAAAATCTAATAAACTCCCTGTTATACTAGAGGAAAAGCCAGTCCTTACTGCTACTACTACGGCTGCTACGGCTGCTACGGCTGCTACGGCTGCTACGGCTAAAATTAAAATGGAAGACGATAGCTTCGGTCAAGAAAATTTAATTAAAAATAAAGTTAAAGACTTAGATAAACTCGACCATGTGATCTTTGTCGTTGCTAGTGTTAAAAAGGATGCTCGAAAATATTTGCGATTTGTTTTTGAAAATGGTCAAAAATGGAAGCAAACAGCAGGAAGTAATATAAGAGTTAAGGCGATGGATAAAGTTAAGATATCTAGAGGGGCACTTGGCGCTTTTTATCTTAGTAAAGTTAACCAAAATAGAAGCATTACTGTTAGACGTATTAAATAACGGATATTACTTTGATTGATATCGGCATTAATTTAACAAGTACTCGTTTTGAAAAAGATCGTGACGACGTTATATTAAGAGCAAAATCACATGGTGTGAGCGGCTTATTGGTTACCGGAACTAATATTTTGGAAAGCCAAAAGGCCGTTGAATTATGTCGAAAATACCCAAGTTACTTGTGTAGCACTGCAGGTGTACACCCTCATGATGCTGATAATGTGCAGAGGGATTATCTAGTCCGTATCGAAAAACTGGCTGAAAGTACATCAGTCAAAGCAATAGGTGAATGTGGCTTAGACTTTAACCGTAATTTTTCAACCCCTGACAATCAAAGAAAGGTTTTTGCAAGTCAAATTGAGCTTGCTGCTAAGTTAAATCTACCTCTTTTTTTACACCAACGTGACGCTTTTGATGAATGGTATCAAATGCTCTCTCCTTATTTTAACCGAGTTCCAGCAATGATAGCGCATTGCTTTACTGGCTCTAGCAGTGAATTACAACGATGTTTAGATGCTGGTATGTATATTGGGATTACGGGATGGTTGTGTGATGAAAGACGTGGAAAAGAGTTAAGGGACGCCGTTAAAATGATCCCTTTAGAACGATTATTGATCGAAACTGATGCCCCCTACTTAACTCCTCGAACGATAAAACCTAAACCTAAAAGTAGCAGAAATGAACCTTGCTATTTATCTTATATTGTTGAAACTATTGCAGAGCTCACTGATTATTCTGCACAACAGATAAAAGAGCATACAGAGTATAATTCGCGCCGAATCTTTAATTGGAATAGCTAACAATGAGCAATAAAAAGCTATTCATTATCGTTTCAATGTTATTAACGTCACTCTTAATAATACATTTGCTTAATAGTAATAATGTATACGAAAACTCGTCGCTAGAACCAGTTGGTTACTCACTATTATTGGATACACCTAAGGCTGGCGATAACAATCATAACAAAAACCAATTTATAGATGGATTAGCGATAGGTGGGGCATTCGCTCTGTCAATAAGTCTATTTTTCTTTTATTTTGCTCATCGAAGTAAAGTGACATTATTGCTAAGCAGTTATTTCCTTCTTAGAGCAATACTTCTAACACTTTTACTTAATAGCGCTTTTATAAGTGAGTTATCTTTTTTAGCAGGCCTTAACTTTCCCTTTATATTAATAACTTCCGATCTTGTACTCTTTTGGTTTAGTTATGTTTTATTCGATATCGATAAACATTTTCCGAGGCTTTCAAAAAACCTAAGGCTTTTTATTTATGGTATTTTAGGTTACCTCTCAATAAGCTTATTTCTAGACATAAGAACAAGCTTTTATATTAGTTTAATACTCGATCTATTTACGGCTTTTGTTCTCGCTCTATTTGGCTTTTTATTGGTAAAAAAATCTGAACGATTGGCCATACTCTTTTTTAGTTTATTTTTCATACAGTTTATTTTTGCGAGTGGAAATTTTATTAGTTTGATTTGGTTGAATATTAATTTGTTTAGCGATTTTCCCTATCTAGTTAGTTTGTCTTTCTGGCTAAGTGGTTTTTTATCTATTTTCATTCTTAGTCGCGGTTATTATTATCAAATTGAAGATAAACAACTTGCTCAACAACAAGTATTAGAAAACATCATAACTTCCAAAAGATCTCAAGAAGAGTTATTAGTATTAAAAGAAGAAGATCAGGAACAGCTAGAAAGTCGTGTGCAAGAACGTACTTTGGAGTTAAATATTGCATTACAAGAGCTTGAACATGCCAATAAAGAGCTAGCGGAAAAAACTACCTTAGACGCCTTAACTGGCTTATATAATCGACGTCATTACGATCAAAAAATGATTGCAGAACATCGCCGTAGTCGACGAAATTTAACACCATTAAGTTTAGTCATGATTGATATTGATCACTTTAAGAATGTTAATGATACACATGGACACCTTGCCGGTGATCAATGCTTGGTCTGGTTGGCAACAAAAATCAAAGAATGTTTAGGTCGTGGTACAGATATCGGCTGTCGATATGGCGGTGAAGAGTTTTGCTTAATTTTACCTGAAACAGATACATTGGGCGCTATGGCATTGGCAGAAGAATTACGATTAGCGGTATGTGCACAAGCAGTGAAATTTCAAGATTTAGATATAGAACTAACCATTAGCTGCGGTGTAAGTACTTACCAACAAGAAACAAAAGCACTACCAGAACATTTATTCTCTGCCGCAGATAAAGCATTGTACACAGCAAAAAATAATGGTCGTAACCAAGTGCAGCAGCAACAATTAACAGAAGTTATACCTCCCCAAGGAATTAATAATGAATAACCTTTTTAGTCAATATCCAGCTCGTCGTATGCGGAGAATGCGCAAAGACGATTTTTCTCGACGATTAATGGCAGAAAACCAACTAACAGTTAATGATTTAATATATCCCGTGTTTGTTCTTGAAGGTGAAAATCAGCGAGAATCAATAGTATCTATGCCTGGCGTTGAACGGAAAAGTATCGATTTATTGCTTGAAGAAGCTCAAGAGTTAGTAGATTTAGGCATTCCTGCCATCGCTATCTTCCCTGTAACGCCAGCTAGTGGCAAATCATTGATGGCAGAAGAAGCTTATAACCCTAACGGCCTAGCACAACGCGCAGTGAAAGCATTGAAGGCTAAATTTCCCGAGCTAGGAGTAATTACAGACGTTGCTTTAGACCCTTTTACAACACACGGACAGGATGGAATATTAGGAACGGCAGAGGAAGACGAAGGTTATGTACTTAATGAAGTCACTAAAGATATTTTAGTTAAGCAGGCTCTATCTCATGCTGAAGCGGGAGCAGATATTGTTGCGCCGTCAGATATGATGGATGGACGTATTGGTGCAATACGGGAAGCTTTAGAGCAACATAATCATGTCAATACTAAAATTCTGGCTTACTCAGCAAAGTATGCTTCTAATTATTATGGCCCTTTCCGTGATGCTGTAGGTTCAGCCAGTAATATCAAAGGCGGTAACAAATACTCTTACCAAATGGATCCGGCAAATAGTGACGAAGCACTTCACGAAGTAGCCCAAGATATTCATGAAGGTGCCGATATGGTGATGGTGAAGCCGGGTATGCCATATCTAGATATAGTTCGCCGTGTTAAAGACAATTTCCAAGTACCTACTTATGCATACCAGGTGAGCGGGGAGTATGCGATGCATATGGCTGCCATTCAAAACGGCTGGTTAGAAGAAAAGCCATGTGTAATGGAAGGTTTATTAGCTTTTAAACGTGCCGGTGCTGATGGCATACTGACATATTTTGCTAAAAAGGTAGCCTATTGGCTAAAAGAGACATAAACCCTTAATGATATAACTAAGAACACCTCAATCTGTTTATTTTGTCGGTTAAAATGCGTTTAACTGATAAAATAAACTGTGTTCTATTTTATCTTTAATATAAATGCCTAGTTATAAACAATCACTTACTTCGTTACACAGCGCTGTGTTGCTATTTGCGATCTCTGGATTATTTGCTAAATGGCTTAACATGCCAGCAAGTTATATCGTTTTCGGTCGCGCATTTTTTGCAGCATTGACGCTCGCTATATTTATTGTGTTGATAAAAAGGCAGTCATTACATCTTACAAAGTCTTTCTTTTTACCTTTAATGTTAACCGGTATTATTTTGGCCTTTCATTGGGGTAGCTTCTTTTATGCTATTCAGGTTTCAAGTGTCGCTATAGGTTTAATTACTTTTGCTAGTTTTCCTGTTTTTGTTAGTTTTATGGAGCCGCTTTTATTTAAGGAACATTTTCATTATCAATCTTTAGTACAAGCATTATTAATTATCTTAGGCATATATCTGATTTTACCATTAGATTCACCATCTATTGATATAGTAAACGGTGCCTTATGGGGAATTTTATCCGCTTTTTCCTTTGCGTTATTGACGTTATTAAATAGAAAGTTTGTTGCTAAGGTATCAGCTAAAAAAGTCGCTTTTTATCAAAATACATGTGCATTTCTATGTCTATTGCCGTTAGTAATATTCAACCCTATTACTATTACTCCATCACAATTAACGGTATTAGTTATTCTAGGAGTTGTTTTTACTGCTCTTGCTCATTCACTATTTAACCATTCTTTAAAAGTCGTTAAGGCACATACGGCAAGTATAGCGATAAGTTTAGAGCCTATTTATGGCGTTGTTGCAGCCTATTTCTTATTAGATGAACAAATATCTATGATGATGATTCTAGGGGGAGTCATTGTTATTTCTACAAATGTTTGGGCAACTAAAATAACGAACTGACCCAGTAAAAATGACTTTCTTTAATCTGAATTCCTTTTAAAGTATTTAATATCACCTGAATATATGGTTTAGGTGCTGGTTTGTCATTTGGAAAGTTAAAGACTGGCTTGCGTATAAATAGCTGGTCTATTGCAAGTGAACTTAACGAAGGAGTGAGTAAAAGAAACGGCTATAATAAAACTTAGCAAGCGAATATTAAGTTATTTACAAACTATATTTAATGAGAGATCGATTGCCATTAAATATTCATTTTCCTGCTGTAGCTCGTCTTTAATAAGTGGGTGTTGCTCAAGCCATTCTTTAGGCAAACATAAATTAATTAGTTTACCGTCTATAGCTGTTTTGTAATAGGGTAAAGCTTCATCTTTACGACGCCGACATAAAACTACGGCCAGTCGTAAAATAGCTAATAAATAACAAGCTTGTTGATAATCAACCATAGATTGATGGCGCAATACTTCAACATCAATTTCCCCTTTATATAGTAGAACTAAGGCAACAATAAGTTGGCGCTCTTTTTGTTCAAACCCAGGTAATACTGCATGCTTCAAGATATAAGCACTATGCTGTTGATGATTTTTGTAGTCCAACAATAATCCCAACTCATGTAAATCACAGCTAGTATTGAGCAAAGACAATGTTTTGTCTGCATTTAATGACCATATCTTTTGGTAATGACTAAATAAGTTGTTCGCTTGTTTTTTTATTCTTTTTGCGTGCTCTGTATCAACATGGAATTTTTCGGTCAACGAATGAATCGTTCTTTGACGAATACCTAACCCCTTGTTGTTAGGTAACATTTCATAAAGTAAACCTTCTCGTAACGCACCACTAGAAAGTTGTATCTCTTTAATAGCAAAACTCTCAAATAAAGCGATTAATATCGCTAAACCGCTGGTAAAAACAGGTGTTCTTTCAGCTGTTAATCCCGCTAATTCAATGGTTTTAATATTTTTACAGTTGATCAGGTTTTGTTTTATTTCGTTTAGGTATTTTAAAGTTATACCTGAAGACTGGTTATTAAAACGCTGCATTTCAGCTAAAGCTTGGATCGTTCCTGAACCGCCTAAAGCAATCTCCCAAGGTGTTTTTTGATAGGTTTTTATCAAAGGTTCTATTAATTTTTTTGCGGCTTGAATTGATAGTGTGAAGGCATTTGGAGTGATATCTCCATTAGGAAAAAACAGGTTATTGAAAGTTACACAACCCATATCCAAACTAACTATTTCTTTTACTGAATAGCCATCACCCAAAATAAGTTCGGTACTTGCGCCACCAATATCAATAACAAAACGTTTTAAGGCCCCACAACTAGTATGCGCTACCCCCAAATAGATATTTTCGGCTTCTTGAACTCCGCTTAATAAATTAATATTTTGACCGAGAATAGCCTGCGCTTGTATCAAAAACTCATCACGGTTGCTGGCGAGTCTTAACGTTGCGGTAGCAACGATTCGAACGTTTTCTTGCGGGATGTCTTGTAAACGTTCAGCAAAAAAACTCAGACATTCTAAACCTCTAGCTATTGCGGCATCGTCGAGGATATTTTCTGAGTTTAAGCCAGAAGCTAGGCGAACTTTCCGTTTCACTTTGTCAACAACTTGCACACTGTCAGCAACTAGGCGAGTAATCAACATGTGAAAACTATTGGAGCCTAAATCAATAACAGCGTACAAAGGAGACATAAAGGTAACTACCTACGACCTCGATTACCACCAGTCGAACGGCCTCTGTTTTGCCCGCCATTATGTGGTTTATGGCGTCTTGGCCGAGGTTTTGGTTTTGGCAGATCAGTTAGTAATGCGTCGGTATCATATTTACTTACCGGCAAGGCATGTTCTATATAATCTTCTATTGCTGGCAGATTAAACACCGAGTCTTCGCAAGCAAAACTGATCGCATGTCCTGAAGCACCCGCTCGTCCAGTTCGGCCAATACGATGGACATAATCTTCACAGTCATCAGGTAAATCGTAGTTAAAAACATGAGTAACACTTGGTATATGAAGACCACGAGCAGCAACATCTGTAGCCACTAAAACATCTACTTTACCATTGGTAAAATTCTCTAAGATTTTAAGACGTTTATTTTGCGCAACGTCTCCCGTCAATAAACCAACACGAATTCCATCTGCTGCCAAGTGGCCATGAACTTTTTCACAAACATGTTTTGTATTAGCAAAAACGATCGCTTTTTCTGGCCATTCTTCTTCAATGATCGTCTGTAACAATGACATTTTGTCTTCGTTGGAAGGATAAAATAGCTCTTCGGTAATGCGAACATTAGTCTTTTGGTCTGGTTCTACTTCAACACTGGTAGGGTCATTCATATGTTCAAAGGCAAGCTCTTTCACTCGAAATGATAAAGTTGCTGAAAACAGCATACTTAATCTTTCTGTAGCCGCTGGCATTTTATTAAACATATAACGGATATCTTTGATAAAACCTAAATCGAACATTCGATCTGCTTCATCTAGTACTATGGCTTCAATGTTTGTTAGGTTATAAACACCTTGTTTTAAATAATCTAATAAACGACCACAAGTTCCGATTAAAATATCAACACCAGCCTGCAATTCCTGACGTTGACTTTCGTAACCTTCACCGCCATATACAACCCCAACACGTAAGCCTGAAGCTTTAGCCATTTCAATGGCATCACGATGAATTTGTATCGCTAATTCACGAGTAGGAGCCATAATCAATGCACGTGGTTGATTACGATCTGAGCTTGGCTTTTGCAACAACGTATGAAATGTTGCAGCTAAAAAGGCGATAGTTTTTCCTTCACCCGTTTGAGCTTGTCCTGCTATATCGGTACCTTTTAGTAGCACAGGTAACGATTTTGCTTGAATAGCCGTACAGTATTGAAAACCCATGGCATCTAGACCAGCCACGACTTGCGGAGCAAGATTAGGTTCTGAGAACTTTATTTCAGTTAAGTGTGTTTTTTTCATAGCGCGTAGCTTAACAGGTTAAGAGGTTAAGAGGTTAATAAAAAATAGTATTAAAGTAATAGTCGAGAATCATACTAACAATGCGCGTTTTTTAGCCTATTCACTGCGTTCAGAATTTTAAATTAGTTAATTGGCTTAGTTATTGGATTTTCCTTTAACGAGTTTTGCCACTTGGCTATTAATTATCTTGAGGGTATAATCTTTTGCAGTTTGGCTTTTTTGCCATTATTAACGGAGAACGAAATGAGCGATAAAATAGTTCAGTTAACAGATGACAGTTTTGATACTGACGTAATTAATGCATCAGGGCCTGTCTTAGTTGACTTTTGGGCTGAATGGTGTGGTCCATGTAAAATGATTGCTCCATTATTAAATGAAGTCGCTGAAGAGTATGCAGGTAAGGTAATTATTGGGAAATTAAATATTGACCAAAATGAAGCTACCCCACCGAAATACGGTATTCGTGGTATTCCAACACTTTTATTGTTTAAAGATGGCGCTATTGCAGATACTAAAGTTGGTGCATTGTCGAAAACACAATTAAAAGAATTTATAGATAAACATCTATAATGGTTTTGATAAGGCTCGTTATTTTACGAGCCTTTTTATTTGCATTAAATAGCGTTTTTTTAAAGATACACACTTTGTTACTTTACGAAATTAAATTTTAGTGCTAAGTTTAACTTTCAATAATACCTAAACACATCAAAATTCAATTCTAACATTCATGCAGAACCTCTATGTAATGCATTGCAATATAAATTAGTTTAAGAAACTCCACTATGAACCTTACCGAACTTAAAGAAAAATCCGTTGGCGAATTATTAAAACTCGCTGAAACAATGAAACTTGAGCATTTAGCTCGTTCACGTAAACAAGATATTATTTTTGCCATTTTAAAAGCTCACGCTAAAAGTGGTGAAGATATTTTTGGTGGTGGTGTTTTAGAAATATTGCAAGATGGCTTTGGCTTTTTGCGTTCCGCAGATTCTTCGTATTTAGCTGGTCCCGATGATATTTATGTATCTCCTAGCCAAATTCGACGATTTAGTATGCGTACTGGTGATACTATTCACGGTAAAATTCGACCGCCAAAAGATGGTGAACGTTATTTTGCTTTATTGAAAGTAAATGAAGTTAACTTTGATCGTCCTGATAACTCTCGTAATAAAATATTATTTGAAAATCTAACACCTATTCATCCAATAAACAGAATGACGATGGAACGTGGTAATGGTTCAACTGAAGATATTACTGCTCGAGTATTAGATTTAGCCTCGCCAATAGGTATGGGTCAACGTGGTTTAATCGTCGCGCCGCCAAAAGCAGGTAAAACGTTATTATTACAAAACATCGCACAAAGTATTGCTCATAATCATCCTGATGCAGAATTAATTGTTCTACTAATTGATGAGCGTCCTGAAGAAGTTACCGAAATGCAGCGCCTAGTAAAAGGTGAAGTAGTTGCTTCAACTTTTGATGAACCGGCAAGTAGACATGTACAAGTTGCTGAAATGGTTATCGAAAAAGCTAAGCGTTTGGTAGAGCATAAAAAAGATGTAGTAATTTTACTTGATTCTATTACTCGTTTGGCACGTGCGTACAACACCGTTATTCCTTCATCAGGTAAAATATTAACCGGTGGTGTTGACGCAAACGCATTACATCGTCCAAAACGTTTTTTTGGTGCAGCACGTAAAATTGAAGAAGGTGGTAGCCTAACAATTATCGCTACTGCACTAGTTGAAACTGGCTCTAAAATGGATGAAGTTATTTACGAAGAGTTTAAAGGTACAGGTAATATGGAATTACACCTTTCTCGTAAAGTTTCTGAAAAACGTGTTTTCCCTGCTATTCATATTAATCGCAGTGGTACTCGTCGTGAAGAACTAATCACTAAGCCTGACGAATTACAAAAAATGTGGATTTTACGAAAAATTGTCCATGAAATGGATGAAGTTGGTGC
>Ga0105356_10003982_pt1 | contig 14367 bp, 6 predicted proteins | sample GOMGulsemesocosm_3_FD_83502 | JGI IMG/M metagenome (GOLD analysis project Ga0105356, IMG submission 83502) | Methane-oxidizing microbial communities from mesocosms in the Gulf of Mexico - GOM9D Gulf of Mexico | ecosystem: Environmental > Aquatic > Marine > Cold seeps | place: Gulf of Mexico...
AATTATTACTATTGATAAGCGAAATACTTATCAAAACTTAGGTGAGAAGTAAAAATATAAGTTTTGATTTGGGTGTAAATATATAAAAGTTTTTGAATATTCTAATAAAAAATATTATTTCGTAGAATCTCTTTCTATCAATTCGGTGTCTACAACGATGGTTTCATAATACTCAACCTCCTCTTCATCTTCAGTCTCATTATCAAGTCTTTGAATCAATAATTCCGCTGCTTTTTCACCCATCAATTGAGCATGCTGACTTACGGTAGTTAAAGTTGGTGTAGCATGTTTTGAGAGGACCCCATCCGAAAATCCAATGACTTGAACATCCTCGGGAACACTTAATCCTAGAGATCTTGCAACCTTCATTGCGGTTACAGCATATAGCTCGTTTACCGCAAATACCGCATCGAGTTTTGGATTTGTTTTAAACAATAATCCTACCTCATCTTCTAAGACTTCTAAATGATCCTCAGATAATAGATCATCATCTACTTTCAACATTAAATTAGACTTGGGAGTCATTTTATTCGCTTCCAATGCTTCTAAATACCCTTGAGTTCTCAAGCGCCCAACACTCACATAATCCTTTGTAGTAATTAATGCAATATGTTCACAACCATTAGAAATTAATTTTTCAACAGCAACTTTTGATCCTTTCAAATCATCAACAATCACCTTATCACAATTAATTTCATTTACAACTCTATCAAACATCACTATGGGCATTCCTTGATTAATGGTTTCATTAAAATGATGATAATCTTGTTGCTGTAAAGTCTCTCTAGATGTGGACAAAATGAAACCATCAATACTTCCGGTTGCCAACATTTCCATATTAATAACTTCCTTAGAAAAGGATTCGTTAGATAATCCTACAATAACATTATAGCCTTTTTTATTTGCAACAACCTCTATACCCCGAATCACTTTCGAAAAAAAATAATGCACTATTTCGGGTATAATGATCCCAATGGTCTTTGTTTTTCTATTCTTTAAACTTAAAGCGATATTATTAGGCCGATAGTTATATAACTTAGCAAAGGCTTGTATTTTTTGAGTAGTATCTTCACTAATCTCAACACTATTTCTCAGTGCTTTTGAAACTGTGGATATAGAAACATCCAGTTCTCTTGCTATTTGTTTTAGGGTGATTTTTCTTTTCACAATTCTCAATTTTAGTGCTAATGGGTATTTGTAAAGTTAAAACTAAAATTACGTTTTGTCTAACATTATTTCCTTATAGATTTTCAGGTCCTGTTATAATTCGATAACCTTTAACTCATTATCAAAACATTTCAGTAATGATTTAATAAGCTAATTGAGTCATAATTAGCATCATTAGACTCCAAACAAGATGAGGACTTATGATTTTTCTTACCAAAAACAAGATCATACTGAAAAGTTGTTAACACGAAAACGTTTTCGCTGAGAATATCGCAATCACTAACTCAAATTTAACATTCTTTTTACATAGTTTTAACCTCGAGAAGTAAAAATATATACAAACTAATTAAGTAGTTAATTTAAACATATTGTATGAAAACAATTTTAAATAGTTTACTATTTGTACTGTTTTTTGTCCCCCTAATCACATTAGGACAATCCACAGTAACAGGTACTATAACAGAACAATCATCTTCCTTACCTATTCCAGGTGTAAATGTCCTAATTAAAGGCACAACAACAGGAACAGCAACAGATTTTGATGGTAATTATCAAATAACAGCCAATAATGGAGACATTTTAGTATTCTCTTATATAGGCTATAAAACTTTAGAGATTACCTATACAGGTCAATCTCCATTACATGCGCAATTAGAAGAAGACACCTCTCAATTAGACGAAGTTGTATTAATTGGGTATGGAGCAACAACAAAACAAGATGCAACAGGAGCAGTTGAAAAAGTTTCGATAGAAGAATTTAATCAAGGTGCCATTGTTTCTCCAGAACAATTATTAGCTGGAAAATCTGCGGGGGTTAGAATTACCTCTGGCGGTGGTGCTCCTGGTGAAGGCTCAGAAATTAGAATTCGTGGTGGTGCTTCCCTATCTGCTAATAATTCTCCCCTTATAGTTGTTGATGGATTACCACTAGACCAAAGAGGTGTTCAAGGTGTAAGAAGCCAATTAAACGCCATTAACCCAAATGACATTCAAGATTTCGTGATTTTAAAAGATGCTTCGGCAACTGCAATTTATGGATCTAGAGCATCAAATGGAGTTATTTTAATTACAACTAAAAAAGGAAATACAAATACCCCTTTTAAAGTTGAATACGATTTAAAAGGATCTGTAGGCTCAGTTACTAAATATGTAGATGTATTAAATGCTCATGAATTTAGAGCAGTTTCTCAAGCAGATCCGGATTTTGATCCAGGTTTATGGGGAAACACAAGTACGAATTGGCAAAAGCAAATATATCAAAAAGCCGAAGGTGCTATCCACAATTTAACCATAAGCAAAGGATACCAAGATTTTAATTATCGATTAAATTTTAATCATGTGTCTCAAAAAGGAGTTTTAAAAACAGATTTATATGAACGAAATGCTCTAAATCTCGCTTTAACACAACGGTTGTTAGACAACAACTTAAAGTTAACATTAACATCTAAAGGTATCTTTGATGATAATGTCTTTGCAAATCAAGGTGCTATAGGTGCTGCAATTGCATTCGACCCTACTCAAGCTGTTTACAATCCAGATGGAAGTTACTTTCAATATGTTGGTGAAACCTTAGCTCCTACTAACCCAGTGTTTGCTCTTGAATCTAATAACAACAGAGCTCGTAATAAAAGAACAATTACAAATTTTAATATCGATTATAAATTGCCCTTCCTAGAAGGATTAAAGTTTAACTTAAATGCTGGTATTGATTATTCTGAACTGAATGGAAAACAATTCAATCCTCCCAGTCCAACAAATCCAAATAGTTTTGCTTACAAAAACTTTTATACTGGCTTAAACAGAAATACCTTATTAGATTTTTATTTAAATTATAAAAAGGATATTGAATCTATTAATACTGTAGTAGATGTTATCGCTGGACACTCTTATCAAGAATTTTTTGTAAAATCTAATAGAAGTGAAACAGATAATGGATCACTGGTAGTACGACCGGTTAATGTTAATAGAAATGCATTAGAATCTTATTTTGCAAGAGCAAATTTTGATATTGAAGATAAATATTTAATATCATTAAGCTACAGGCATGATGGATCATCACGATTTAGTGAAGACAACAGATGGGGTAGTTTCCCAGGTGTTTCTGTAGGTTGGAAAGTTAGCAATGAAAACTTCATGGAAAACTCTTTCTTCTCTAATCTTAAACTTAGAGCTGGATGGGGAATTACAGGTCAACAAGAAATTGGACCTAACTACGGATACTTAGGTATTTATACGCCAGGTAGAAGTGATGCGTCAGTTCAATTTGGAAACGAGTTTGTAAATACACTTCGTCCTGAGGAGTTTGACACAAATCTTAAATGGGAAGAAACAACACAATATAATGTTGCAGTAGATTTTGGCTTATTAAATAATCGCTTAACAGGTACAGTTGATGCCTATTATAGAGAAACTGAAGATTTACTAGCTACGGTTCCAACGGCAGCAGGTTCTAACTTAGCCGATTTATTGACTACAAATGTAGGTTCTACTACTAGTAAAGGGATTGAAATTGGATTAAACGGAGACATTATCAAATCGGTTGATTTTAATTGGGACCTAGGATTTAATCTTACATTCCAAGATGTAGAGATCACGAATCTTTCGTTAGGAAATGATCCCAATTACTTTATTCCTCAAGGAGGAATCTCAGGAGGTGTTGGTAACAACATTCAATTGTGGAGAGAAGGATTAGATCCTACAACATTCTTTGTGTTTAGACAAGTATATGATACTGATGGAGACCCGATTGAAGGGGCTTATGTTGATGTAAATGGCGATAACCAAATTACAGAAACGGATAGGCAAGCTTACAAAAAAGCAACACCGGATGTATTTGCCGGACTTACGAGTAATTTAAGATATAAAAATTTCAACTTCAGCTTTACCTTTAGAGGCAGCTTTGGAAACTACATGTATAACAATGTAGCTTCAGATAGAGGCGTTGTTGAAACTGTAACTGATGCTCCTGGAAATTTTTATCCAAATGGACATTCAAATGTATTAGAAACTGGATTTGCTAATCAGCAATTATTTTCAGACTACTACATTCAAAGTGCAGACTTTGTCAAACTTGATAATATTTCAATAGGCTATGTAATTCCTGGAGAGAAGGTCACTTTAAGAACTTCTTTAACGGCTACTAATGTATTTACGATCACGGATTATGACGGATTAGACCCTGAAATATCCAGAGGTATTGATAGTAATTTCTATCCAAGACCGAGAACGTATGTATTAGGCCTAAACTTCACATTTTAATGATGACTAATATTATAAAAAATAAAGCAATGTATAGAACACTTAAATATATCTTTTTCGTTTTTACGATTGTCCTTTTTGTACAATCCTGTGCTAACGATCTAGATTTACAACCAGAAGATGATCGTCTTACGGCTGATGCTGCATTTGACGACCCTACATCTTATAGAGCCTTTCTTGCTAAAATTTATGCAGGTATCTCATTAAGTGGTCAAGAAGGCCCAGCAGGTAACGCAGATTTAGCGGGATTGGATGAAGGATTCTCAAATTATTTGAGATTGTATTGGAAAATGCAAGAGCTTACTACCGATGAAGCTCTAATTGGATGGAATGATGGAACAATTAAAGATTTACATTCACAAAACTGGACTGCTGGTAACGAATTTATTCGAACCATATACAGTAGAATCATGTATCAGGTAAAATTGGCAAATGAGTTTTTGAGCCAAACTACTGATGCTAAATTAGATGGTCGAGGTGTGGAGTCTAGCTTAAAAGCTGAAATCCAAAATTACCGAGCAGAAGTTCGTTTTATGAGAGCCTTAAGTTACTGGCATGCTATGGATTTATTTGCAAATCCACCATTTGTTACGGAAGAAGATCCAACTGGAGCCTTTTTACCAGAGCAAATTCAACGTGCTGATCTTTTTACTTATATCGAATCTGAGTTACTAGCCATTGAAAATAATATCATTGGTTCTAAACAAAACGAATATGGTAGAGCAGATCAAGCTGCGGTTTGGATGTTATTATCAAAACTATATTTGAATGCTGAAGTATACACAGGAACCTCAAGATATGATGAAGTTATTAATTTTACCACTAAGGTAATTAATGCCGGATATTCAGTGCCTTCTAATCCTTATTATCAATCGTTTTTAGCAGACAATGACACAAATGGTACACAAAACGAAGTCATCTTTTCAATTCCATTTGATGGATTAAACACTCAATCCTTTGGAGGTATGACATTCTTAGTACATGCTCCAGTTGGTGGAAGTATGGTTCCCGGTGATTATGGTATCAACGGTGGTTGGTTTGGTGTAAGAACAACATCGACATTTGTAGAAAAATTCAATGCTGAAACATTAGATCTCGATGCTTTTAATGCAACCTTAGGAACTCAATCTGATTGGGGACTAGTAGGAGATGCAACTTTAAATGGCTGGAACGGTCCTGATATGGAACTATATGAAACGGCTACGAACCAATATATAATTTACGCCAACTTAGCTAGCGGAGAATTAAAATTTAGATTCAATGAAGATTGGGGTGTGAATTTTGGCGATGATGATACCAATGGAACTTTGGAAGATGGCGGGGCTAATATCCCAATTGAAGAAGCTGGGACCTATGTAATTACATTAGACCTTGATAACTCAACATATACGATCACTCCATTTGACGGCGATCAAAGAGCTCTATTTTATACTGATGGACAATCCTTGGAAATTGAAGATGTTAGTTCTTTCACTAATGGTTATGCGATTGAGAAATACAGAAATGTTGATGTAAATGGTGTTCAAGGATCTGATTCTACGGGAGACCATCCTGATACTGACTTCCCAATGTTTAGACTTGCAGACGCCTATTTAATGTATGCAGAAGCAGCTTTGAGAGGTGGAGGCGGCAACTTAAGCGAAGCCACAACTTACATTAATCAACTAAGAAACAGAGCTTTTGGCAGTGACATTGGAAATGTAGACCAAGCTGATCTCTCACTTGATTTCATCTTAGACGAACGTGCTAGAGAATTATTTTGGGAAGCACATAGACGAACAGATTTAATACGATTCGGACAATTTTCTAATCAAGGTATCTGGCCATGGAAAGGAAATGTACCACAAGGAACAACTACACAAGCATATAGAGACGTGATGCCTTTACCTGCTTCCGATTTAGGAGTTAATACTAATTTACAACAAAACGAAGGTTACTAAAACAACATAAAATGAAAAACTTAAAAATTTTAGGATTATTAATTATAGCTGCTATTGGCTTCAATTCTTGTTCGCAAGATGACGACGTGGTTTTTATAGCACAAGAACCTGGTGAGTTTGTTTTTACAAATTCATTCTTATCAGAATATACCTTAACAAGTGAAACTTCAAGCAACATAGGCGAACGATTTACTTGGACCAATGCAGATTTTGAAGTTCCCACTAATGTTTCTTATGAGCTTCAAGGAGCCATTTCAGAAGACTTCAGTGATATGTCAGTGCTAGGAACAACAACAGGTAATGAACTCTCTATCACAATAAGTAAAATGCTATCGATGGCAGAAGAAGCAGGATTAGATAATGATCCTGAAACTGATAATCTTGATAGAGGTAGTCTTTATTTCAGATTGAGATCTTTTATTGGAGCTGGTGATAGTTCGACAGAAGTATTTACAGCGTCTCAAATACTTAATGTGGTTTTACCAGAGTTAGCGCTTCCTGAAGAAGGTGGAATTTCTCTTTCCACATGGGGAATTGTTGGTTCTGGTTATAATAACTGGGGCGCTTATGACGATTCACCTTTTTATACAACTGATGAATCTAATGTATTTGTTGCATACGCTACTTTATATGATGGTGAAATTAAATTTAGAGAAAATAACGAATGGGTTAATGACTTAGGAGATAGTGGCGCAGATGGTACCCTAGACGCTGGAGGTGATAACATAGCTGTTACTGCGGGTCATTATAAAATCACTTTAGATTTAAATGATAACACATATGACATTGAACCATTTACCTGGGGTGTTGTAGGTTCTGGTTATAATGATTGGGGTGCATCGCCTGATGCTAAATTTCACTATGATTATACTACTGATACTTTTAAAGTTGGTGTAAGATTAATTGATGGAGAAATCAAGTTCAGAATGAATAACGAGTGGGCTAGTGACTTTGGAGATAGTGGCGCAGATGGTACCCTAGACGCTGGAGGTGATAATATCGCTGTAACTGCTGGTCATTATGCTATTACAATAGATTTTAATAATAATCTATACACTATAGAAGCAGCAAGTTTATATGGGGTTGTTGGTTCTGGTTATAATGATTGGGGTGCTACTCAAGATTTCACATTTACAGAAGTTAATCCTGGTCTTTGGATTGCAGAAATAGTGCCTTTACTTGATGGCGAAATTAAATTCCGTGTTAATGATGCTTGGGCTTCCGATTTTGGAGATTCAGGTGCAGATGGAACACTAGATGCTGGAGGTGATAATATTGCTGTTACAGCTGGAAATGCAAGAATATGGTTAGACATTACGAATAACACCTATTCTATCAACCAATAATATTTTTATTATTTATATTGAATTATTAGCATTAAAGGGCTGTTTGAAACGACAGCCCTTTTTTAATTAAACCTTATAATTCCCTATTTAGTTTCTCTAAAACTAAATAGAACCTGTCTGAAAAGACAATTAGCATAGATCTCATGAAGAAGATATACTCACTTATTTTATATGTATCAATTATAAATTTTAGTTTTGGTCAAGTTACCATTACTCCAAACCCTTTCGAGATAGATGAATCCATAACAATAACTGTAGATGCAAATAGTAGCGCTACAAATTGTAATGGTTTTAGCAATCCTACCAAAGTGTATATGCATTCTGGTGTTGGTCCAGAATCTAACCCATGGACACATACTATTGGAAATTGGGGACAAGATGATGGTGTTGGAGAAATGACTAATAACGGAAATGGTACATGGAGCATATCTTTAACTCCAGAAACCTATTATGGTCTAACAGCTCAACAAGCCACTAATGCCATTAAAATGGGGATGGTTTTTCGAACTCAAGATGGCTCACAGGAATTAAAAGATAATGGTTGTAGTGATTTCTTTTTTGATATCGGCAGCTTTCAAGTCAGCCTTACGACCCCTTTACCAAATTCTACTACCCTTTTAAATTCAGGGGATAACTTAAACATTAGTGCCACCAACATTGGTGGGAATGCGACCTATGTATTAAAATCCAATGGAAGCACCATTAACACTCAATCTAACACTGCGTCATACAACTACACCCATTCAAACATTACAACAAATCAAAATTACAGCTTAGAAGTCACCCAAAACGCAACGACAATAATTAAGGAATTTCAAGTAATTATCACACCAGTTACAACTTGGGAGATCATGCCTGAGGATTATATTGACGGGATTAATTACCACAGTAGCGATCCTACAAAAGCAACCCTTGTATTGGATGCAAATGGCAAAGATTTTGTATATGTTGCAGGAAGTTTCAATAACTGGCAACCAGGTAGCTCCTATGCTATGAAACGCGATTTTACGAGAAACAATAAATTCTGGATTACACTTACTGGTCTTACATCTGGTCAAATAGAATCATTTCAATATTGGATCATTGATGAAACACCAATCGCAAACTCTCCAACATTAGTAAAAACAGCAGACCCTTATTCAACGTTAGTCCTATCACCATTTGATGACTCCTGGATACCAAGTACTACCTATCCAAATTTACCATCATACCCAAATGGGCAAGAACGTGAAGTCACGGTATTACAAACGGGGCAAACACCTTATAATTGGCAAGTTACCAATTTCACCAAGCCCAAAAAAGAAGATTTAGTTATCTATGAAGTTTTAATTCGTGATTTTGATTCTGATAGAAATTTTCAAGACCTTATTGATAAGGTTTCCTATTTTAAAAACTTAAATATTAATGCTATTCAGCTTATGCCAATCATGGAATTTGAAGGTAATGAAAGCTGGGGTTATAACACCGCATTTCATATGGCCTTGGATAAATTCTATGGAACTGAAGACAAATTCAGAGAATTTGTTGATGTTTGCCATCAAAATGGAATAGCAGTTATCCTTGACATTGCTTTAAATCATGCCTTTGGTAGAAACCCTATGGTGCGCATGTGGATGAATGATCCCGACAATGATGGCTGGGGAGAACCAAGTTCAGAAAATCCTTATTTTAACGAAACTCCAAAGCACAGTTATAATGTAGGTTCCGATTTTAACCATCAACAATTCCGGACTCAAAATTATGTAAAACGTGTGGTTAAACATTGGATAGAAGCATTCAAAATCGATGGCTTCAGGTGGGATTTAACAAAAGGATTTACTCAAAACTGTACAGCCAATGATGAAGGTTGTACCAATGCATACCAACAAGATCGTGTGGATGTTTTAAAGTCATATGCTGATTATTCCTGGAGTTTAGATCCAACTCATTATGCAATTTTTGAACATTTAGGAACCCCTACGGAAGAACAGCAATGGGCAAATTATAGACTTACTGGGGAAGCTGATGGAATTCCAAAAGGGATTATGATGTGGGGTAAAATGACTGAAAATTATAATCAACTTACTATGGGATTTGCTTCAAATTCCAACTTTGAATGGATGGGACATGATGCTCATGGATTTGATGAAAAACGACTAGTAGGTTATGCCGAAAGTCATGATGAAGAACGATTGATGTACAAAAATTTACAGTTTGGAAATACAACAAATGGATCACATGATGTTACAAGTTTAAATATTGCATTATCTAGAATGCCAGCGTTAGGAGCTGTAACCTTAACAATTCCTGGTCCAAAAATGATTTGGCATTTTGCCGAATTGGGTATGGAGAATTCAATTTTTACTTGCGATAACGGAACTGTAAATGACCCCGACTGTAAACTCAGCACAAAACCCCAACCACAGTGGGCAAATAATTGGTCAAACGATGCAACTCGAAAAGCTATTTATGATACTTGGTCTCGATTAAATTATTTAAAAACAAATGAAGATGTTTTTGAAGGTGATTATACCATTACTTCAGGCACATTAACTCCAAAAATTCGGGTTTGGGATAATAGTCTTGCTGCCAATAAGCTATCAGATGTTATTATATTAGCAAACTTTGAAGTGACATCACAAGCTATCAATCCAGGATTTACAAACACAAATACTTGGTATGATTTAATGGACGAAACTGGAAATACAACAATTAGCGGCTCAACGACGTCTATCAATATCCCCGCTGGGGAATTTAGAATATATGGGAATCACGCTTCTATAACCTTGTCTAATTCAGACTTTGGAAATGAACTGGCATTAATGGTTTATCCAAACCCTTCCAAAGAGAGCTTTTCAATAAATAGAATTTCAAATGGAATAAGAATATATGATATTACCGGAAAATTAGTTAAGACTTTTAATGGTGATTTTGATAAAGGACAATCATTCGATATTTCAAACTTAGCACCGAGTATCTATATTTTAAAAATCACAACCAAATCAGGTAGACAGCAAGCAATAAAACTTGTAAAACTCTAGGTAGTAACTGAAAAGAAGAACTAGAACCTAATCTAGTTCTTCTTAATAACTAATCCAATTGCAATCACTCAATTGAATAACTTTCAAAAAACTAATTAATTTAATTTACTACCCTAACGGATAATATATATGAAGTATAAAGAACTATAAAACTCCTAACTCTACTAAATTATTTCGACCAATAACAATTCTAGATAGGTAAATCCAATATCATTCTATAAGGAGTATTTCCTTGACATTACTCTAAATCGCTCAACTTTTCATTATTCTTTATTACAAACATATTTACTTCACTATCATTATTAGTTACTAAAACATGTTTTTCATCTTTTGAATTAATGATAGCCACATGCTTTGCATTTCCTTTATTGACAAAACCAGTATTTCCTGGGTTCTTAACAACAAACCGATCTTCCTCATAAGACAAAACGAAACCATATGAAGCATCATAGCGCACCGTTTCAACTTCTGAATTATAATGATTCCCTACAATAACAACGCTTTTCGACCCTTGATCATCAAGAATTTCAAAATCCATTATTGGAGATATTTGAGTTGCTTTTGGTAATTTTTGTATCTCAAACTCACCATTACCAAGGTTTTTAAGAAATATACTTTCAAGCATCTTCACTTCATAATGAAGTGCACTTTCAAGATTTTTTTCGCCATAAATATCAGTTAAACTGGCCTCAGCAAAGGCTTGAAAACTAGGGAATTTATCTTTAATAAAAGGCATTTGTTGTGACGAACATTCTTTTCCTCTTGATGGCACCAAAGTTCCATTATAATTACTGGTAAGTACAATATCATAAGTCCCTGATTTATCAAAATCATCACAAAACACATGAAATGGTTTCTCTTCACTCGCTTTGAACTTAGTATTTAATCCTAAGTTACCAACAAAATAATCCATATCACCATCATTGTCAATATCATCAGCCGTTATACTAAACCAAATGCCTTCAGTGTTTTGTAAAGTATTATTTTGTTTTGGTTGTAATTTGCCATTTAAATTTTCAAATAAGGTTATAGGCATCCATTCACCTACGAGCATTAAATCGTCATCGCCATCATTATCATAATCGGTAAAAACGGCATCAGTAACCATCCCAATATTAGAAATTAAGGGCGCTATATCATCCGTTTTATCAAGAAACCTTCCATTTTCATTAATCAGAATATATGATTTTGGTGCATAAGGATATTTATCAGGAATCATTCTACCTCCTACAAATAAATCTAAATCGCCATCATTATCAATATCTGATGCTTTTACACTTTGCCCGCTGGAACTAATCTTCGGCAAGGCATTATTACTTTTTCTAAAATTCCCCTTACCATCATTTAAATATATTCTATCTTGATACAAATCACTATTATCACCAAATTCACTACCTCCACTTACGATATATAAATCCTGATCATTATCATTATCGGCATCAAAAAACAATACACCTAGATCTTCATAGTCCAAATCATTCATCCATGTTAAAGATTCTTGTTTTGAATACCCCCCATTGTTAGTTTGAATATATAATTCACCACTTTGACCGGCGGCACCTCCTATAAAGAAATCAACCAAACCATCATTATTCACATCTGCTTTATCAATAAATGGACCATTAGTAGATTGACTATGCGGCAGCAGAATTTGTTTTTGATAATCGTCAAAATTGTTTTCTTTATGCTTAAATGTAATTCCTTTTTGAGATGGGTTTATGGCCTCAAAAACCATCGCGTTCTCTATTTTATCTGTTTTTAAGGGAATCGAATGTTTCTGATCTAACGTAATAATTTGATTCACCTCAAGATCGTATAATGTTGTAAACTTCTGATTTGGCCATTCAATCAAAACTTCATTAATTCTAGTTGCATCGCCTAATCCAAAATTTATAATATTTTGTACAGAAGACAAAAATCCTCTACTTGTATATAACTCTTGATATTGTTTTTTACCATTTACGGTTATTGAGATCTTAGTTCCTAAAGCGGCGGTATTCTTTAGATCTCCCTTTAACCTAAATTGAATAAAATTATTGATATCATTATTTTGGTAAATTTGAGCTTCACCATTGATATTATTAATGACTAGATCTAAATCTCCATCATTATCAAAATCGGCATAAGCTACTCCGTTTGATTGTGTTTCTGCTTCAAATCCCCATGCTATAGATGTATTGTCAAAGGTAAAATCGCCCTTATTTTTAAAGCTATAGTTACCAATTTTATTTGATGGCATCATATCCACAATTTCCTGAAAATCAGGCTTATTATTACCTGAATATTTCGCTTTTAATTTGGTTCTAAAATCTTGGTTCCCCATTTCTTTTAAAATCCCATTGGTAATAAAGACATCCTTTAACCCATCATTATCAAAATCTGCAATTAAAGGAGACCAGCTCCAATCAGTTTTCGAGATACCACTCATTTGTGCAATCTCACTAAACTGACCATTACCATTATTCAACTGTAATGTATTTACCATGTATTGACGATGATAATTCATTTTCACCAAATTATTAAAGCTCTTGGTATTCATGGTTGCCATATTCTGTTTGCTTCGAACATGGTCCTCCGCAGCCATTTCCAGCACCAATAAATCTGGTAATAAATCATTATTTATATCGGCATAATCTGACCCCATACTGCTAAATGAAATATGATTCATTCTATCTAATATTTCATTTGAAAAGCTCCCGTCTTTATTATTGATATACAACATGTCTGGTGTTAAAAAGTCGTTACACACATATACATCTGGCCAGCCGTCATTATTAAAATCGCCTATGGAAGCACTTAGGCCCCAGGCATTATTTACAATACCTGATTTACGGGTGATATCTGTGAAAAAGTTACCATCATTTCTATATAATTTATCAGAAGTCTGTTTGGAGAAGCTCTTTTCAATTTCCATATTAAGTCTTGATGTATTTTCAAAATCAACCCGATGATTTACCAAATACATATCCAAATCGCCATCTTTATCGAAATCAAAAAAATAGGATTGGGTACTAAATCCATCATCATTAACCTTCCATTGTTGAGCGCTTTCTTTAAAGGTGTTATTTTTTTGGTTGATATATAATTTATTTTTACGAGGCGTATTATTTGTTAATGATCCTGATTTACAGACATACAAATCCAGCCAACCGTCATTATTTACATCTATAGCTGATGCTCCTGTAGACCAACCTCCAAGATCTTCCAATCCTGAATCATCAGTAACATCTTCAAATTCAAATTGCCCTCTATTAATGTATAGCTTGTTAGATCGTTGATTCGCTACAAAAAAAACATCAACGAGATCATCATTATTAAAATCGGCAGTAACAACACCTCCACCATTATATATATTGGAATAATTTAAAAAATTTAAGTCTTGAGTTTCAGTAACTATATTTTGAAAATCTATGGAAGACGTTGAAAGGGGTATTAAAGAAAACTGTTTAGAGTCTACTTGCGATTTAGTGATCTCATCCTTTAATACTTTAAATTTTGTGTTAGAATCACAGCTTAAAAAGATAATGCTGATAATTAAAAAATATATAACTGTTTTCAAAATAGTTGCTATTAAATATTCAAGATATAAAGATAAAAAAAGGGAGAACGTTTTACGATTCTCCCTCTAAATTAATA
>Ga0105356_10003984_pt1 | contig 14352 bp, 14 predicted proteins | sample GOMGulsemesocosm_3_FD_83502 | JGI IMG/M metagenome (GOLD analysis project Ga0105356, IMG submission 83502) | Methane-oxidizing microbial communities from mesocosms in the Gulf of Mexico - GOM9D Gulf of Mexico | ecosystem: Environmental > Aquatic > Marine > Cold seeps | place: Gulf of Mexico...
ATCCTTTAAAAATAAATCAGCAATTTTATAAGCCAATTTTGACGGATCAGTATCAGTTCTGTTGGCTAAAACAATAACAGAAAACTTTGCTTTTGGGAATCGAATAAACTGCGTTCTATATCCTACAAAAGAACCACTATGATGAATTACTTCTAATCCTTTATAATTCTTAATTGCTAAACCCGAAGCATATGGTATTTTTTTACCATTATTTAAAGTTCCTAATTGTAACAATTGGTTCCAAAAATCTGTATTAAAAATTGAAGTATTATAAAATGAGGCATCCCACTTAGCAAGATCATTAATAGTTGTCAATACTCCACCATCACCAACCATATTAAGCGTGGTCATGTATTGGTGAAATCCACCTTTTCTATTTGATCTATAGCCAGTTGCTCTGTTTTTTATAACCTCTTCATAATTATCATGAAAACGAGAGTTTTTCATTTCTAAAGGATCAAAAATATTCTTTTTAGCAAAAACTGTTAATGTTTTTCCACTCACCTTTTTGACTATTTGACCCAACAACCAATAACCAGAATTACTATACAAGAATTCTTCTCCAGGATTAAAATTTAATTCTTGCTGATCTATTAATAACTTTTCAACAGTTTTATCAGTGTAGTGATCATCTCTTGCTAAACCCGAAAGTCTAGCTAAAATAAAATAATCCCTAATACCACTCGTGTGACTTATTAAATGTTGAATGGTAATATCATTAGCATATGAAGGAAATTTAGGAAAAAACTTACTCAACTTATCATCTAAAGAAAGTTTTCCTTGTTGTGCTAACAAAATAATACTCGCTGCTGTAAATTGTTTAGAAGTTGAAGCAATTTTAAATACCGTTTTTGGTGCATTAGGAATGTTGTAATCTAAGTTTGCCATTCCATATCCTTTTGTAAAAATTAATTTTCCATCTTTAATTATTCCTACAGTTCCTCCTGGAGTATTTTGTTTATTCCATGTAGAGAATATAGCATCGATGCTTCTTTGTTGTGGAATAAGCTCTTGAGCATTAGCCGAAAAAATACTAATTGCGATTACTAGGTAAAATATTATATGTTTCATTTTATTTATTTTTATATTCCTTGCAAACATATAAGCATTGTTTATGCTTTAAAAGGTAATATGACAAATGAGATGAAAATGAAGTCACATTAATCAAAATTCATTCTCAATTGAGTTCACCTAAAAAAAGAATATGTTTATCGTAATAATTATAGTGTTTATCCAATTAGTTGCAAAGACGAGTTAACATATTTACTTTTGACCTATGATGCAGTTTTTAAAAAAGTACAAAGCCTTTTTATTTGGCTTTATTGTTATAGTTCCGATTTTCTATTTATTAGGTCATATAGGATTTATCATTCTTCCAGAAGAAAAATCTTATGAAATCGTTATTTATGCTATCATATGGGGGTCCATAATTGCGTTACCATTTCATTTTTTCAAAAAAAACAAGAAAACAGTTCTTAGAGTACTTAGTTTGTTTGCTCTCATTATTTTTACAATATTGATTGACTCAAAAATGAATATACCTGATAATCCAATTACGTTTCTTTTAATGATAGGGTTTTGGACTGGGTTTGCTTATGTCATGACTCCTGCATTCATCAAAAAATATTGGAAGTTAATCGTGTTCTTTTATGGGCCAATAATTTTGTACTTCATCTATTTAAGGTTATTTTCTGGAGATGTAGAAGCCTATTTATTAATTAAAAAAGATCTTCCCTTCTTCATATTCCTTTTGCCAATACCTGTTTTATTCTTTTTGTGGATTTTTGAACAATGGAAATGGTTACAGAACTTAAAAGCAGAAAAATCTAAGACTGAATTATCTTTATTAAGAACTCAGATTAATCCACATTTTTTCTTCAATACCTTGAATAATTTATACGCCTTAACTATTAAAAATTCAAAGCAAGCACCAGAGGTAATTCTAAAATTGTCTGACATGATGCGTTATACCATCTATGAAGGAGAAAAAGAAACAGTTAAACTTGGAGATGAAATAGAATACTTACAAAACTATATCGAATTGCATAAGATTCGCTATAAAAAAACGGTAGAAATTACTTTTAATCATGCAATAGATACTAGCTTAACTGTTTCTCCTCTACTTTTTATCATCCTTTTAGAAAACGCATTTAAACACGGAATAGAAACGCTTGCAGAAAATGCATTTATTCATCTAAATTTATTTGAAGATGCAAATTTCATACATTTTGATATTGAAAACAATTTTGATCCTAAAGAGATACAAGAATCAAACGGAATTGGATTACAAAACCTAAAAAGAAGATTATCTTTATTATATAAAGACAGTCACGAAATAACCGTTGATAAAACTGACAACGCCTATAAAACAACATTAAAAATTAAGAAACATGCTTAAATATATCATAATTGATGACGAACCTTTGGCGCACGAAATCATCGAAGAATTTTGTAGTATGTTGCCACATGTACAGCTAGAAAAGAATTGCTATAATGCCATGGAAGCCATGCAGTATTTGAATGAATATACTGTAGATTTTATGTTTTTAGACATCAACATGCCAAAGTTAAGAGGGTTGGATTTTTTAAGAACCTTGACTAAACCTCCTAAAACAATTATTACAACAGCTTATAAAGAACATGCTTTAGAAGGGTTTGAATTGAATGTAGTTGATTATATTTTAAAACCGTTTAGTTTTGATCGTTTGGTGAAAGCTGTAAATAAAGTAGCTGAAACTCAAACAACAAAAACAATTATCAAAGAAGTTTCTACAGAAGATACTTCTACTCGTTTTTTTGTAAAAGGAGATAAAAAACACCATCAAATTGATTTAAGTGACTTGTTATATATAGAAGCTTACGGAAATTACACAAAGCTCTTTTTAAAGAGTGAAATGATTGTAAGTCATGAAAAAATATCTCATTATGAAGTAATTTTAACTAATGGTAATTTTTTAAGAGTGCATAAATCGTTTATCGTTGCAATAGATAAAATTAAGTTTATTGAAGGAAACCGTATTTTAATCAACGAATATAAAATTCCGATTGGTCAAACGTATAAGAGTTCGGTAAATAAATTATTGTAAAAAAAAGAGATTGCCCTAATGCAATCTCTTTTTTTCTTACATATCTTTCACAGCAGTTCCCATAATTTTAATTTTCCCTCCAAAGGGTAGTGATTCTACTTGGTAAATAGTTCTTGCTGGGCGTTTGCCTTCATCAAAATATTCACTGTACAATTGATTTACAATAGGGAGGTCTTTTAAATCATTAAATGCTATGTCTACAAAGACGATATCTTCTTTTGCGAAGCCTGCATGATTCACCACTGAGAAAAAATTAGCAAACGTTCTTTTCGCCTCTTCTAAAACACTACCAGAAACAAACTCTCCGTTACTATTTACGGATAATTGGCCACTCACAAAACACATATTATTTGCTACTACAGCATGACTAATAGGGTTTGACCAATTCGGTAATCCTGCTCCATTCTGTATGTATTTTTTTGCATCCATTTTGATGATAATAACTATTATTTTATGTCAAAAATTACTCCATCTAAATAGATATATTTTTCTTTTGGAGCGTTCTCTTTTGCTTTTTTAAGTTAATAGTTGTTCATAAAACCCTCCTATTTTTTTTCCTTTGTCTATAAAATGTATTTCCAATATCCAATTTCTATTTTGTCCGTTGGCATCTAAATCAAACATATTATTATGGTTTTCAGGATGTACATATAATTGATAATCTCCGGGTTCTAATGTTTCGTGAGGAAATTCCCCTATTAAGTGTCCAGCAATTTGCCCACCAAATTCCCATCCATATTCTGTAGCTTTATTTACTACAAATTCAAATAATTTCGAAGCTTTAAGTTCAGTCTGTTTGTCAAACCATTTTTTTGTTTCCTGCCAAGCTATTTCTATATCATTTTTTAATTTAAGTTTAATAGGGTCGTTTCCAATAACATAAGTCCGACCTAAATCTGCTTCCCATTTTTCAATAATTGGCCCGAAGTCAAAAAATAAAATATCATTTTGTTGAATTATTTTGTTTGGTGGGTTTTCTTTATAAGGGTATAAAGTATTCTCACCACATCTTACTATTCTTTTATGCCAATGCTCTTCAATACCGAATAATTCTTTCGCTAAATCGAATATTTCTTTATTAAGTGTTTCTTCATCTTTACCTGCAATGATTAAATTCTTTGCTTCAACTTCATTAAACAACTTGATAGCTATTTTTTCTGCCTTAATTAAGTTTGATGTTACTATTTCCATTTTTAAATTTTGTTTAGATTGGTTTTTATGACGTACAACTCCTTTATTATTTAGATGGTTTATAAACATATTCCAAATTATTAGAAATTGCTTTAACCCAATCCTTCCCCAAAATTCTCTCTATCAAATGAAAAGATGCATCAATTCCTGCAGCAACTCCTGCAGATGTAATCACTTTCCCATTGTCTACAAAACGTTTATTGCGATGCACTTTTTTAATTGATGGATATTTTTTTTCCAAGATATCTATTCCAGCTGTATGTGTAGTTGCTTCTAGATTATCCAACATTCCAATCTCGGCAAGAATAAAGGCACCAGTACAAACCGAAAAAGTATACTCTGAATGTATTGAATGCTTCTTTATCCATTTTAAAGTAGTTTTATCAACACTTGTCCACATTCCGCCTGGAATAATTAAAATATCTGGTATTGGGCTATCTAGTATACTGTATTGAGGATTTATACTTAAATTAGGCATGGTGATAATGGGCTGTTTGGTCGCGGCAACCGTATACACATTAAAATTTTTAGAACCAGCGGAAGTAAACACATCATAAGGCCCAGCATAATCCAATACTTGTGCATGATTAAATAATAAAATTGCTACATTCATTGGTTGGTCTAAATTCTTAAGCGCACGAAAAGGTTTTACCACCTTTATTAGTTCCATGCCACAATCTTTACAAGTCCCTGGTTTGGCAAAATGCTTGCCATCAGAGTTGCAACCACAAGGCGCACATTGATATATTGTTTTAGTTTCATTTTGTGCAAATGCTTGTTGTTGAAAAGTGATGAACAACAACAAACCAGCAATGGTTGTCAAAAAAATGTTTGTATTAGGTTTCATAAATATTTATCTATTTTCTTTTAACTTTTTTAAAGCCAATTTAAATCGAGGTAAATATGCCTTTTGATCAATTCTATCTGACATGTTTTCCAACACAATTTCCCAATACTTTATTGCTTGCTTTTTATTGCCTAAGGCCGTGTAAACTCTTGCAAAACTCACATTTGTTATAAAAGTTTCTTTAGAGAATTTTTTGGCATTAAAAACAGCTAATTTATATGCTTCTTTGTTACTGTTTTTTCCTAGTAATCGTTGTATCTCTTTTGATACTTCTTTTGCATTTGCTGTTTTCAGCGCTCTTTTTATGAGTTCTTTTGCTTCCTCGTTTCGTCCTAACTTTTCCAACACTTTGGCTTTTGTAGAAAGCGTACCGTAATTTTTATTTCCAAACCACTGTCTGTTAATTGCATAATCTGCCCACACTAGTGCTTCTTCTAAATTGATATTGTTATCCACACAAAAATTGATTGCATCGATCCAATTACGATATTCAAAACCTGCTCCATTTCGCAAATCACTTCGCAACTTATTCACATATATATCATTCATATTTGGCACTTCAATTTTTACTGGAACAGCCAAATTTTCCCATTTTAAAGCCATCACAGCATGTGCCTTTTTTCTTTCAATAAAATCATACGTTAACCACTCAGTAAATGTGTTTTTCGTTGGTGTTACCGTTACCCTCAAAGCATCTTCTTTTTCATCGTAATACAAAGCTCCCCAGGAATTATAATCTTTCGAAAAAATGATGGTCCATTCCTCTTTCCCTACTACCATAAAGAGTCCATATGTACCAGCAGGTAAAAACTGACCTTCAATTTTAACATCATGGCTTATCGTAAAAACTGTGTTTGTCTGTGCTCCTGCCCTCCAAGGAATTACTTGGTTTGCAAACATTTCATAGTTAAATCCATAAGGAACCAATTGCCCCCAAATCTTACCAGTTCTATCTTCTCCAGATCTTGGGTTTGTAACATTTGGACTGTTGTAAGTTACATTTACATGTACTAAGTTTCCTATCCATTGTGTCAGACTTACTTTTTGATTATGCGAACCTGGAAGTGTGATTCCGTTTTGTGCGTTTGCATTTAAACTACCAATCAGTAACACACATGCTACCTTTATAATTTTTAATTTCATTTTAATATGTATTTTACTTGATTTAACTTATTTCAAAAATGAATTATAACCGATATATAATATCTCTATCAACTAGTAGTGACTGCTAGAAAAAAATATTCAACATGAGGCTATAACTACGATGATATACATCATTGTTTCAATTCAAATAGTAACAAGCTGTAACTATTCAATGACAAAGTTAAATGGGTAGACATCTATAATTAAGGACAAATATCCTCAGAATAAGGACAAGTTAGATGTATGATTCTAAGTTTTCTGGTAAAACACCTTGATGTTTTTTTAGTAATGATCTTAATTGATTGGTACTACTCAACCCACATTCTTTTGCCGTATGGGCCATTGTATAGCCATCAGCTAATAAATGAATGGATTGCTCTACTCTCAATTTTGACAAATAGTCCCCAATTGTAATGCTTGTAGTTTTTTTAAACAAACGGGTTAAATTTCTGGTACTCATATGTACATTGTCTGCAATGTCATCAATGTTAAAAGGAGTTGTTAAATGTTTTGCTATAAAATCTTGGGCCTTATGAATTCTTTCATCCAAATGATTTCTGTATTGAAGAAAAATACTTAACTGTGGGTCTGTTTCTCCTCTTCTAAAGTAAATAACTATCTCTTTGGCTATTTCAACTGCAAATTTAATTCCGAATTCTTTTTCTACTAAATATAAACACAAATCGGTTCCAGAAAGCATACCAGCACTTGTATAAATTCGCTCATTTTCCACAAATAACTTATTCTTCAGTAATGTTGTGTCAGGGTATTTTTGCTCAAATATGTCAAATACTTTCCAATGTGTAGTGGCATTTTTTCCTTTTAACAAACCACATTCCCCTAATAAAAAAGCACCTGTACAAACAGAAACCATTGTCACACCATTTGCATATTGTTTTCGCATCCAACTATAAAAATCTTGACTTTCTAATTTAAAATCTGCATCCATTAAAAGGTCAAACTCAATTCCAGGTATAACTACAATATCGCCTTTCTCAAGCTCAATATTTTTATACGGCGTTAGTTTAGAAAACCCCAATCCTATTGAGCTTTCCAACTCCGTGTTTTCTGTCGTAGATACAAAAAACAGCTTTAAATCTGCGCCATTATCTTTGCATTCGTAAAATAATTGAGCTGGACCAACAATGTCTAACGGATGCGTTTTTGGAACAATTAAGAAGTAAATATTTTTCATCAATATTTGTAATATGACCTTGGTAAAAGTAGGCAAATACTTACGCTGCTCTTTTTATTACATGTTAAATTATATATAAAGATCTAAGTACTTCTCTTTTTTAGACACATTAGTAATAAAAAAAACCGAGCACAAGACTCGGTTATTTACGCTTAAATTAAAGGTACTGTTTCAAATTGATGGCGTTAATATCATAATGAGAAGCATGTTCTATGGCAATCCCATCCTTTATAACCAATAGTTGCGGAGATTGATGTTGCACTTGAAATGCATCCCCAACCTCATTAGAAATCTCTCGATAGTCTAGTAGGTCCAAATAATACACCTTAAAACCCTTCAACTCTTCATCAAATTTCTTTTCAAACAACTTAATTACCATTCTACTAATTCCACATCTAGTTGAGTGCTTGAAAATGGCAACAGATTCTGATGTAGAAGTCTCTTTAATTTCTTCTAATTGTTCTAAAGATTTCAACGGGATCCAATTTACATTGGATGTAACTACGTTTTTCTCTTCTGAATTACTTTTAAATATATTTTTTAATAAACTCATTGTTTTTTTTTGGTCAGTCGTAATTTTTTCAATTCCTTTCAACAGTCAAAAAGTCAGTTAAAACAAGGCTTTAACAGACAAAATGTCTTTTTAAAATATTGATCTCCAATTGGTATTAAATTTGCCACAAAGAAAGTGAAAAGAAAATACAACCGTTATGAATTTCAACAATTATACGATAAAATCACAAGAAACTGTACAACAGGCACAAGAATTAGCCCAAGCGTACGGTCATCAAGAAATACAAAACGAACACCTTTTTAAAGCTTTATTAAAAGTTGATGAAAATGTAGTTCCTTTCCTATTAAAAAAACTAGCTATTAATATTGATCTATTACAGCAATTATTAGACAAACAAATAGAAAGTTATTCGAGGGTAACTGGAGTTGACATCACGCTGTCTAGAGAAGCTTCTAAAACATTAACAGCAGCTTCTATAATTGCTAAAAAGATGAAAGATGAATATGTTTCAATAGAGCATATTATCTTGGCAATTTTTAATTCCAAAAGCAGCATTGCACAAATTTTAAAAGACCAAGGAGTTACAGATAAAGGATTAAAAGAAGCCATCAGCGAATTGCGAAAAGGAAATCGTGCCACTTCTCAAAATGCTGAAGAAACCTATAATTCATTGAGTAAATATGCGAATAATCTAAACCAACTTGCACAAGACGGGAAATTAGATCCTGTAATTGGTAGGGATGAAGAAATTAGACGCTTGTTGCAAATACTATCGCGTAGAACTAAAAACAATCCAATATTAGTTGGGGAACCTGGAACAGGAAAGACAGCTATCGCAGAAGGACTTGCACACCGTATTATTCGTGGTGATGTGCCTGAAAATCTAAAAGATAAATTGGTTTTTTCTTTAGATATGGGATCTTTAATCGCGGGAGCAAAATATAAAGGGGAATTTGAAGAGCGTTTAAAAGCGGTTATCAAAGAGGTTACAACTTCTAACGGAGATATTGTCTTGTTTATTGATGAGATTCACACCTTAGTTGGTGCCGGCGGTGGTCAGGGAGCTATGGATGCAGCAAACATTTTAAAACCTGCATTGGCACGCGGAGAATTACGTGCAATTGGAGCAACCACCTTAGACGAATATCAAAAATATTTTGAAAAAGACAAAGCCCTAGAACGTCGTTTTCAAAAAGTATTTGTAGACGAACCTGATACAGAAAGCGCTATATCTATTCTTAGAGGAATTAAAGAGAAATATGAAACCCATCATAAAGTACGTATTAAAGATGAAGCCATTATAGGTGCTGTAGAATTATCAACTCGCTATATCACCAATCGTTTTTTACCTGATAAAGCCATTGATTTAATGGATGAAGCTGCATCAAAACTACGAATGGAAATCAATTCTAAACCTGAAGAACTAGATGTGCTCGATAGAAAAGTAATGCAACTAGAAATAGAAATTGAAGCGATAAAACGTGAAAATGACAAAGTAAAACTAAGCTCTTTAAATGCCGAATTAGCAAATATTAAAGAAGCACGTAACGAGATCAACGCCAAATGGCAAAGTGAAAAAAATTTAGTAGATGGCATCCAAGCTGTAAAAACAGCTATTGAAGATGCAAAAATAGCAGCAGACAAAGCAGAACGAAATGGAGATTATGGAAAAGTAGCCGAACTGCGTTATGGAAAAATCAAAGAATTACAAGAGGCACTCGAAGAACAGCAAAAAATAGTAGTTCAAAAAGGAGATAATACTTTAATTAAAGAAGAAGTTACCTATGATGACATTGCTGAAGTTGTTGCCAAATGGACTGGTATACCTGTAACCAAAATGTTGCAATCTGATCGGGATAAATTATTGCGGTTAGAGCATGAATTACACAAACGAGTTGTTGGACAAGAAGAGGCTATTGAGGCCGTTTCTGACGCTGTGAGGCGTTCTAGGGCTGGTTTGCAAAATCCGAATAAGCCTGTCGGTTCTTTTTTATTTTTAGGTTCAACAGGTGTTGGAAAAACTGAATTAGCAAAGGCATTGGCCAGTTACTTATTTGATGATGAAAATGCCATGACACGGATTGACATGAGTGAATACCAAGAACGCCATTCGGTAAGTAGATTGGTTGGAGCACCTCCAGGGTATGTTGGCTATGATGAAGGTGGACAATTAACAGAAGCTGTACGTAGAAAGCCATATTCTGTGGTGTTATTAGATGAAATTGAAAAAGCACATCCAGATACTTTTAATATATTGTTACAAGTGTTGGATGAAGGAAGATTGACTGATAATAAAGGAAGAGTTGCTGATTTTAAAAACACCATAATTATCATGACCTCTAATATGGGAAGTGAAATTATTCAAGACAAGTTTGAAAATTTGAAAGGGGATATTTACTCCTCAATGGAATTGGCGAAAACTGAAGTTTTAGGGCTGCTAAAACAAACAGTAAGACCTGAATTTATCAACAGAATTGATGATATTACCTTGTTTACACCTTTATCAAAAGATGCCATTAAAAAAATTGTAAAATTACAATTGAATTTCGTTAAAAAAATTATTCAAAAACAAGAAATAACCTTAGATGCTACGGCCCATGCAATTGATTATTTAGCTAAAAAAGGGTATCAACCAGAATTTGGCGCCAGGCCAGTAAAACGTGTTATTCAAAAGGAAGTATTGAATCAATTATCAAAAGAAATACTGGCTGGAAAAATAACGACTAATAGTGTACTTCTATTAGATGCATTTGATGATAAATTAGTTTTTAGAAATCAATCAGACCTGGTAAATAATTAAAAGTTCGTTAAAATCGATGTTGAGCCAACATCGATTTTTGTTTTTATGTATCTTCGTCTTTTAAAATTTTATACAATGAAAAAATATTTACTACTTATTGTTTTTGTATTTAGTACAATTGCAAGTTTTTCTCAAGAGAAAGACGAAGAAGTTACCACCTATTATTTAATTCGCCATGCAGAAAAGCAACGTACTAATCCAAATGACAAAGATCCTAGTTTAACCTTTAAAGGGTTAAAAAGAGCAGATCGGTGGGCAGAAGTTTTATCTAGTGCAAATATTAATATGGTTTACACAACAGATTATAACAGGACAAAAGAAACAGCACAACCCACAGCCACTAAAAATGGATTAAGAATGTATGTGTACAACCCTAGAAAAATGTATGACGGTGGTTTTAAACACAACACAAAAGGAAAAAATGTTTTGGTTGTAGGTCATAGTAATACAACGCCATTTTTTGCAAATAAGATACTTGGAAAGAATGTGTACCAACAAATAAAAGACGATAACAATAGTAATTTATACATTGTTACCGTCTCTAAAAATGGTACTACAAGTGTTGTTTTAAAGATTACGAATTAATCTAACAATTCAACTTGAACGTTTTCTAGATTAATTTCTGATAACTTTTCAAGTCCAGAATTTTCAAATGCTTTGTCTAAATTTTCTAATTTAGTTGAAGCATTTTTTGCTTTATAATTGGTATTATCAACAAAACGGATTCCCTCAATTATTCTTTCATTTGTTGCTTCTCTAAACCGTTTTCCGCCGCCATTTACATGATAACTATAGGCTAAATAATCAATTTTGAAATCTTGTTTATTAATCCAGTATACAAAAACATCGTCAAAGTCTTCGCCTCCTCCATCTTCAGAAAAACGAACTTCTATTTTATAATATGTTTTCCCTTTAACCATAGCTTCACGTAGCAATTTCTTTTTTACAGCAGCATCATTGAGTCCAAATGGCAATACGGCAAAATAATGGACTGAATTTACCGAACCAGAATAGCGCGTTGCCATGGAATCTGGAATACTAATAAATTCATCATTTCTATACCTTTCAAACCCTTTATTAGATAAAATATCTTTTGTTTCTGTGGTTTCATTTTTGGTAATTCTTATCAAAGAGAACTTTCCATTATTTCTAACAGCCGTATAATGTCTCTTCCTAAAATCAAAATCTATTGCTGAAACAGCCAATTTATCTGCGCCAGAAGCAACAATTGATTTATCAATTATTTCTTGTGCTGTTAGCACTTTTTTTTCAGGTTTACAAGAGGATATAAACACAATGACAATTAACACTACTAGGGTACGCATACTTTTTTGTTTTGCTTGTTTTGACGAAAATAAAGCCCAAAATTACAGCAATTATCTATCAATTTTCGTAAAGTTTTGTTAATTATCTAATGCTTAAATGATATTTATTTTATAGTTTAAAATTTTCTTTATTCCCCCTAATTTTTATGAGTATCTTTGCTTTTGAAATGCAGAAAAAAATTAACATTCAGAATAAAAAAGCAAGATTCGAATACGAATTCATTGATAAATATACTGCTGGTATACAGCTTACTGGAACCGAAATTAAATCGATCAGGGAAAGTAAAGCACGTATAACTGAAAGTTTTTGTGAGTTTAATGAACAAGGCGAATTGTTTGTAGTAAACATGTTTATAGAAGAATATTCTCATGGAAATTTCTTTAATCACAAGCCTAAAAGCGAGCGCCGTTTATTATTAAACAAACGGGAACTAAAGAAACTAGAAAAATCAGTAAAAAATGCTGGTTTAACGATTGTACCACTTCGCTTATTTATGACAGATAAAGGTTGGGCTAAATTAGATATTGCGTTGGCAAAAGGTAAAAAAACACACGACAAACGCGAAACAATGAAAGATCGCGATAACAAGCGTGATTTGGCTAGAATTAAAAAAAATTTCTAACATGTGTTCTTTCTTAAAACTGATCCGTTATAAAAACCTTTTGATGGTTTTATTGACGCTCGTTTTAACGAAATATGCGCTTATCAACTCTGTTACGGCTACAGTTTCAGACCTCCAATTTATTTTAGTAGCAATGGCTATTCTTTGTATTACTGCGGCTGGATATATTATTAATGACATTTATGATGTGGCCACTGATACCATTAACAAACCAACAAAGGTTTTTATAGGCAACTCTATTTCCAAAAAGAATGGCCTATTTGCCTATGTAACACTCTCAATTGTAGGATTGATTTTGGGTATGTACGCTTCCTATTTAAATGGGAATAGCAGCTATGTAATTTTCTTTATAGGCAGCGTTGGGTTGCTTTACTGGTATTCCAAAACCCTAAAAAGGATTGCAATTATTGGGAATATTATTATTTCTTTTTTAACAGCGCTTACTATTTTTATTGTTTTCGTTTTTGAAATTAAAAACACAAATCCTTCTTCTAATATTCTAGAAGTATTCATTAGAATAGTGAACGCTATGGCAGTAACGGTATCTGTCTTCATCTATATTCTATTTGCTTTTTTCATGACTCTTATTAGAGAAATGATTAAAGACATTGAAGACATTAATGGAGATTATACTTCTAAAATGAAGACCTTACCAATTATTATTGGAATAAATAGAACTAAAAACATTGTTCTCGTTATTTCTTCTGTGATGTTCCTATTCATTTTAATTATTCTGAAAGAAGAATTAGTGCATCTTCCACTGTTGTTTTGGTATACAATCCTTTTTGTAATTTCTCCTTTTGGTTGGTTTCTTTATAAACTATTCAATTCAAAAAATTCAAAAGATTTTAATTTGCTTAGTACTTTAATTAAAGTCATTATGTTTATTGGAATTATTTCTATGTTACTTATAAAACGTTAGTTTATGTTAAAAGAAAAATTATCTAACTATAATATCATTCTTGCTTCTGGATCTCCTAGAAGACAACAATTCTTTAAAGATCTAGACATTCCATTTACCATTCAACTAAAAGAGGTTGAAGAAGTATATCCTCCTAGTTTAAAAGGGGTCGAAATCACTGATTATTTAGCCAATTTAAAGGCTAATCCCTTTGATTCTATTCGAGATAATGACCTACTCATTACCTCTGACACTATTGTTTGGCTTAATGAGGAAGCATTGGGAAAGCCAAAAGATGCAGCAGAGGCTTTTAAGATGTTACGTAAACTATCCGGTACGCAGCATCAAGTACTTACTTCTATCAGTATCAAAAACCTAAATTTTCAAGTGATTACCAATGACACTACTACGGTTTATTTTAAAGAATTAACCGATGATGAGATACACTACTATATAAAAACATGTCAGCCTTTTGATAAAGCGGGTGCTTACGGCATTCAAGAATGGATCGGTTTTATAGGGATTGACAGACTAGAAGGGAGTTATTTTAATGTGATGGGGTTGCCCGTTCATAAGTTATATAAAGAATTGATGAAATTGTAGTTAAATGCTACAATAATATTATTATTTTTGCCACAAACACAACAATTATACTTTGATGAAAAAATACACATTTACAGAAAAAAAAGACACTAGATCTGGATTTGGTGACGGTTTAACAGAATTA